>Ga0228535_1000957_pt1 | contig 58801 bp, 58 predicted proteins | sample SJ1metagenome_FD_168457 | JGI IMG/M metagenome (GOLD analysis project Ga0228535, IMG submission 168457) | Enriched culture of PCE-dechlorinating microbial communities from Ithaca, New York, USA - SJ1 | ecosystem: Engineered > Modeled > Simulated communities (microbial... > Unclassified | place...
CCGGACCCCTGCACGCCCCAACCCTGTCCGCCCCGGCCTTGTCCGCCCCGCACGGACCCTTGCACTCCCCGGCCCTGGCCGCCCCGTCCGGACCTGAGCCCTACCGAACCTTGCATCCCCGAATCCTGTCTGCCTCAGCCTTGCCCGCCCCGGCCGGAGCCTTGCCCGCCCCGGCCGGAGCGGCCTATTGAGACCGAAATAGACTGCCGCTTCCGCCTGCCGGTGCGGGTTTGCTGCATCCAGCAGGTTTGCGTGGATACGGGTTTTCTGGAATGCTGTTGCGAGTGCGGCGAGTGGGTGCTGGTGGCCAGTGTGCCCATCGAGGTCAGCTATGTGGATTGCTGCGGTGTGGAGCAGGTGTTCCGTCATTGCTGCCGCCAGCGTATCAACGGATGCCGTCCCATTCGCGATGGCCGGGTTATTCCGATCGCTCCTCCGCAGTGGCAATTTTGCCGTAACTGCTTAAGCGTTTCAGTATGTGTGCGAATTTGCCCGTAAGCTTTTCTCCCAGCACGGAAAAAATCATGCAGCCAAACATGACCAGGCCGCCCAGGATTTGAATAGGCAGAAAGTTTTCGTGCAGCAACAGCACGCCGGATACCGCGCCGAACAGGGATTCGGCGGTAAACAGCACCGACGCGGTGGTGGGCGGCAGGATCCGCTGCGCCGCCGTCTGGCCGATAAAAGCGGCGGCCGTGGCGAACACCGAGGTATAGAGCAGGGTGGGAATCACCGGCGCAAAACTGGCGGCCGCGGGCGGCGGTTCCAAAACGAGCGCGGCCAGGGACAGCAACAGCGCGGCCACACCGATTTGCATGGTGGCCAGCAGCGTGCTGGGATAGATTTTCGAGTACTTGTCCAAAACCAGAAAATGAGCCGCATAGCTGACGGCGCTGATCACCACCCAGATATCGCCGGTTTTGATCCGGGCCTGGGCGTCCAGGGAAAAGGCGCATAAACCCGCGAAAGTGATCAGGGCGATGATGATTTGCGCTTTGCCCAGCCTGCGGGTGAACAGCCATTGCAGCAGCGGCACGAATACGATGTAAATACCGGTCAATACCGCCGCGTTGGAAGCGGTGGTGCGCATCAGGCCGATGGTCTGCAGGGCATAACCCAGCGCCAGCGGCAAGCCGACCAACACCGCTGCCAGGAAGCCCTTCCTCCCCAGTTGCCGCAGCTTCCTGCCCTGCCACAGCGCCAGCAGCGTTCCGGCAATCACGAAGCGCACCGCCAGGAACCAGAGCGGCGTGACGATATGCAGCGCGTTTTTCATGAATACGAAAGAAGAGCCCCAGACCGCCGTGACAGCCAGGATGCCCGCGGCGGCCAGGAGCTTCTTCTTTAATGAATATTGGTTGAGCTCAGACATGCTACCTCACGGCGTTTATTTTTGGCAACAGACCATGGCTACCGTATTGACGATATCCTGGATGGAGCAGCCCCGGGACAAGTCGTTCACCGGTTTGTTCATGCCCTGCAGCACCGGTCCCACGGCTTCCGCGTCGCCTAAACGCTGCACCGCTTTATAGCAGATGTTGCCGCTTTGGAGATCGGGGAAAATCAGCACGTTGGCCTGGCCCGCTACCGGGCTGCCCGGCGCTTTGGATGCGCCCACCTTGGGCACCAGGGCGGCGTCCAGCTGCATCTCGCCGTCCAGCAGCAGTTCCGGATATTTCTCATGGGCGATGCGCACGGCCTCTTGGACCTTGTCCACCAGCTCATGCTCGGCGCTGCCCATGGTGGAGAAACTGAGCATGGCGATCCTGGGCTGGGCGAATCCGGCGATATTGACGGCGGTGCTGTGCGCGCAGTAAGCGATTTCCGCCAGCTGCTCGGCGGTGGGCGCGGGGGTCACGGCGCAGTCGGTGAACACCATCACGCCGCCCTCGCCGAATTCGGTTTTGGGCGAGATCATCAGGAAAGCGCCGGAAACGGTGCTGAGGCCGGGCTTGGTCTTGATGATCTGCAGCGCCGGGCGCAGCACATTGCCGGTGGTATTCTGGGCGCCGGCCACCATGCCGTAGCAGTGATCCTTATATACCAGCATCACGCCGAAATAGAGCGGGTCCTTCATGGTTTCCAGAGCCTTTTCCCTGGTCATGCCCTTTTTCTCCCGGAGGCGGAAAAATTCTTCGGCAAAATGCTCGTACAGGGGGGACTCCGCGGGATTGACCAGCTCCACGCCGGTCAGGTCCACATTGTTTTCCGCCGCCACGGCTTTGATCTCATCCACCGGGCCCAGCAGGGTGATCTGAGCCAGCTGTTCCCGGGTCAGGATGGCCGCCGCCGCCACGGTGCGTTTTTCAATGCCTTCGGCCAGCACGATGCGCCTGCCTGCCGCCCGGGCTTTGGCGCGGATATTCTCGATCAATGGTTGCATGCTCTTACCTCCAAAAAATTTTTTATTCCCAAAAAAATATTATAATAGAAAACGGACGTGTATTCAAGCTGAATTTGACGGTTTACCGTTCCTTGGCAAAAGAATAATTGTTTTGCAGGAAAAACGGCCTTTGGCTGGAATTACTTTCGTATCCAAAAAAACAGTCTAATAAGGAGGCCAAGGCGGCACATGGAGCAGAACGGGATATTGGCGCAAATGAGCAGGGATCGATTATTCGCTTTCCGGGACGAACTGGCGGAACAGTACCGGCGTTTCGCGGCCCGGGGCTTAAAGCTGGACATGTCCCGGGGCAAGCCCTCCGGGGCCCAATTGGATTTATCCATACCTTTGCTGCACACGCTGGATGACCATGATTTCCTGGACAGCGCCGGCATGGATGTTCGCAATTACGGTTCGTATACAGGCATCCCGGAAGTAAAAAAGCTGTTTGGCGAAATGGTGGACATGCCGCCTGAACAGGTGCTGGTGGGCGGCAATTCCAGTATCAACCTGATCCACGACGCTCTGCACCGGGCTTTCATCAACGGCCCCTTGGCAGGCGATACCCCCTGGTGCAAGCTGGAGAAGGTCAAATTCATCTGCCCGGCGCCGGGCTACGACTGGCATTTCCATATCCTGGACTGCTTCGGCATCGAAGCCGTCGCCGTGCCCATGCTGGCGGACGGGCCGGACATGGACCGGGTGGAAGAGCTGGCCCAGGACCCGGCGGTGAAGGGGATGATCTGCGTGCCCATGTACAGCAATCCCACCGGCGTCACCTTCGGCGACCGGGTGGTGGAACGGCTGGCGCACATGGAGACCGCCGCGCCTGATTTCCGCCTGATCTGGGACAACGCCTATTGCATGCATCACCTCTATCCGGAGGACCGGGACCGTCTGGCCAATATTTATACCGCCTGCGTTGCCGCGGGCCATGCGGACCGGCCCCTGCTCTTCACCTCCACCTCCAAAATCACCTTTGCCGGCAGCGGCATCAGCTGCCTGGCCGCCAGCCCGGCCAATATCCGGCGCCAGTCCGCGCTGCTCATGTACCAGCTGGTCTGCTACGATAAAATGAACCAGCTGCGCCATGCCCGCTTCCTCCCCGATCTGGCCGCGGTGGAAGCCCATATGGCGCAGCACGCGGAGCTGCTTCGGCCCAAATTCAAGCTGGTGCTGAATGCTTTGGAGCAGGAGCTGGCGCCTTTAGGCATCGGGCAGTGGCGCGCGCCCAAGGGCGGCTATTTCATCTGCTTTTACGGCCCGGAGGGCACAGCCCGGGAGATCGTCCGCCGCTGCGGTGAAGCCGGCGTGACCCTGACGCCCGCCGGCGCGCCTTTCCCGGGAGGGAAAGACCCCAAGGACAGCGTGCTGCGCATCGCCCCCACCTATCCGCCCCTGGAAGAATTGGGGGAAGTGATGGCGCTGTTCTGCATCGTGGCGAAGCTGGTGGCGGCGGAACAGGCGCTGGCCCGCTAGACGGTATACAGGCTTAAACCCGTCCTTCTTTCAGAAAAGAAGGACCGAGAAAACTTTAAAGGTAAAAAGGTAATTAGTTATTAAAGTAATCGCTAGTTTTAATATTATATAATATTTTTATATTTATTTAAATAAAGTCCAAAGTTCTTTGTGTCCCTTTCTTCTGAGCTAGAGCCGCGATCTTTGATCGCGCGCTATAGCTACGTGCCTCAGCTGCGGTTTTCGGAGGGAAAAGCCAGCTGGGTCCAAGAAAGGGACGGTTTTAAGGTTTTGGTTGAAGGTTTTAGGGGTTGGCGTATGCCGGCTCCAAACGGACAGGGAGCGGTTAGGATAAAATGATCAAACGGTATTTCGCGGCCCATACCAGGCTGGTACGGTTTCCATAGTCATTAGCGGCCCAGGGAAGCCAAGTGCAGATGCTATCTTACGCTGGAAAATAGAAACCGTATGGAGGTAGAAGAGATGTCCAAAATGAACCTGAGCGGTAATGAGGCGGTGGCCCGGGCTGCTGTTGACGCCGGAGCCAAACTGATTACCGGATACCCGGGCACGCCCAGCTCCGAGGTGATCGGCAGCATCTGGGACAAAGCCCCGGAAGGCGTCGCCGTGGAATGGAGCGTCAATGAGAAGGTGGCTTTCGAGCAGGCGGGGGCCTGCGCCTGGGCCGGGCAGCGGGCTTTGTCCACCATGAAGATGTCCGGGCTGAACGTGGCCTATGACTCGGTGATCAGCATCGCTTATTCCGGCTGCGTGGGCGGGCTGGTCCTCTATGTCTGCGACGACCCGGGCGTGGCCGCGGGCATGCCGGAGCAGGACGTGCGGGGCTTCGCCCTCATGAGCGACCTGCCGGTGCTGGAGCCCGCCTCGGTGCTGGAAAGCTATACCCTGACCCGCTACGCGTTTGAGCTCTCGGAAGCCATCGGCGGCCCGGTGATGGTGCGTTCGGTGACCAATGTGGCCCAGAGCCACGCTTTGGTGGAACTGCCCCCCGCCGAAGGCTTTACCCCTCGGGAGCCGGCGCTGATCCGGGACATCATGAAATACACCAAGGCCGGAGCCAAGATCTGCATGGACCAGCACCAAGATTTGCTGGGCCGCCTGGAGCAGGCGGAAACCAAGATCAGCGCCGACCGGCTCTATACGCTGGACCTGTCTGAACACGCCAAAGTGGGCGTGGTTTCCGTGGGCGTCGCCAATTCCTTCCTCACGGAGGCCCGGGCCCTTTTGCAGGAGCAGGGCATCGACACGGATAACCTGGCCCTGCTGAAGCTCTCCGCCACCAGCCCCTTGCCCAGAGCGGCCGTGGCGGAGCTGCTCACGCAGTGTGAAACTGTCGCCGTGCTGGAGGAGAACGAGCCCTATGTGGAAAAGGCGCTGATCGTCGCCGCTTACCAGCGGAAGAAGCAGGTGCGGATCATCGGCAAGCTGGAAGGCCCGCTGTCCCGCATCGGCAGCTACAATGCCCTGACCTGCGCCAAGGGCATGGCCGCCGCTTTGGGCGCCATGTTCCGCACCGACCTGTTCAGCCATGACCCGGCGGCAGCGGAGGCGCTCTGCTGTGCCCGGCCCATCGGCGTTTGCGCCGGCTGCCCCCACCGGGGCGTGTATATCGGCCTGAACCAGGCTGTGAAGAAGCTGGGCTATAAGAAAGACCAGGTGATGATCACCGGCGATATCGGCTGCACCATCTTAGGGATGAGCCCGCCTTTCCATACGCTGTGGACCGAGGTGGCCATGGGCGCCAGCATCGCCATGGCCCAGGGCTATGTGCATGCCGGCGTCAAAACGCCGGTGTTCGCCACCATCGGCGACAGCACCTTCATGCACGCGGGCATGCCGCCGCTGCTGAACGCGGTGCAGAACCAAACGCCGGTCACCGTGATCATCATGGACAACGGCTGGACCGCCATGACCGGCATGCAGGTGAACGCCAATACCGCCCCCGAATACCAGCAGACGCCGGATAAACAGCGGGTGGATGTGGTGGACATCGTCAAAGGCTTAGGCGTCAGGCAGCTCTTTATCACCGATCCCTATGACCTGCCGAAAATGACCGAGACCATTGTGGAAGCGGCCAGGCTCCCCGGCGTGAAGGTGATCGTCACCCGCCGGGAATGCGCCATCCAGGCCGGACGGCATAAGAAAGAGCGGCTGCATAAGGTGATTGATGAGGAAAAATGCATCAACTGCAAGCTGTGCATCACCACCACCGGCTGCCCGTCCCTGGTTTGGGACGGGGTTCAGATGAAGATCGACCCGGCCCAGTGCAACGGCTGCGGCGTCTGCGTTTCAATCTGCCCGAAGGAGGCGATCGGCAATGAATAACTTCGACATTTATCTGGTGGGCGTGGGCGGCCAGGGCATCCTGACCATCGCCGATATGATCATGCGGGCGGCGGAGGCCGAGGATATCCCCGCCAACTATTTCCCCACCAAGGGTATGGCCCAGCGGGGCGGCTTTGTCAAGGCCCAGCTGAAGCTGGGGCGGGATACCGTGGGTCCCGATATCCGCCCCGGGGGCGCCGATCTGGTCATCGCTATGGAGCTCTCGGAATCCCTGAAAGCGCTCCGCTATCTCAAAGCGGGCGGCGATTTCGTCGTTTACGGCTACCAATGGCAGCCCACCGAGGTGATGCTGGGCAAGGCGGCTTATCCCACCGTAGCGCAGGTGCGGGAGCAGGCGGAGCTCAGCGGGGCCCGCTTCCATTATCTGGATCCCGGGCAGCTGCCGGAGGGGGCTGCGGACAATATCTGGCTGCTGGCCGCCTGCCTGGGCAAAACGCCGCTGGGACAGTTCATCTCCGCGGCCGCCGTACAGGACGCCATTGTCCAGCGCTGGCCCAAGGGCGCGGAGCGCAACATGAAGTCCTTCAAGGCGGGGTTAGAAGTATGAGCAGCGGCATACAGGCATTATTCGATCCCCGCGCCGTGGCGGTATTCGGCAGCACTTCCCCCGGCAAACTGGGGGCGGTGCTGTTGGAACGGCTGCTTCGCTGCGGTTTCCCTCAAGTGTACGCCGTGAATCCCAAGGGCCTGTCCTTTGGGGCGGCGCCCGGGTTCAGCCGCCTGGCCGACATCCCGGAGCCGATCGATCTGGCGGTGATCGCCAGCCCTGCCGCTACCGTGGCCCAAGTGCTCCGGGAATGCGGGGAGCAGGGGGTGAAAGCCGCCGTGATCATCACCAGCGGCTTTGGCGAGGCCCATCATCCGGAGCTGGAGATGGAGGTCAAGGCCGTCGCCAAGCACTACGGCATCCGCTACATCGGCCCCAACTGCTCCGGATTGGTCAACACCCATCACCGTCTGCAGCCGACTCTGGAAGCGGAACCCCTCCCGGGCAAGCTGGCCCTGATCTCTCAAAGCGGGGCCGTGGGCGGCCTGGTGATGAGCCAGTCCAAAGCGGCCAATATCGGCATCAGCAAATTCGTCAGCTTCGGCAATGGCAGCGATCTGGCCCAGACCGAGCTGCTGCTCTCCGTGAAGGACGACCCGGATACCGCCGTCGTCGCCATGTACGCGGAAAATATTCAGGACGGCCGGGGCTTTATGGAAGCGCTGAGCCAGGCGGCGCGTTCAAAGCCGGTGGTGATCGTCAAAAGCGGCCGGAGCAAGAGCGGCATGCGGGCCGCGCTGTCCCATACCGGGAGTTTAGCCGGGAGCGACGCGGTTTATGACGCGGCTTTTGCCGCCTGCGGCGCCATCCGGGCCGAGAGCATCGAGGATCTGCTGGATATCTGCAAGGGCCTGACCCTGCTGCCAAAGGCGCGGGGGAAGCGGCTGGCCGTCATCACCAACAGCGGCGGCCCCGGCGTGATGAGCGTCGACTTCGCCGAGGGTCAGGGCCTGCTGCTGCCGGAGCCTTCGCCGGAGCTGAAGCAGCGCTTTACCGGACATTTACCGGCTTTCGCCGGTCTGGCCAATCCCATCGACGTGACGGTGGAAGGCACGCCGGAACAATATCGGGCAGCTACTGAGCTGGCCCTGGAAGAGGCGGACCTGGCGCTGGTCATCTATATCGGCACGCCTTATCTGGCCGCGGTACCGGTGGCCCAAGCGGTGGCGGAAGCGGCGAAGAACAGCGGCAAACCGGTGGCCTGCCATTTCCAGGTGGGCTACGATATCGAGGAGGCCCGGGCGCTGCTGGACCAAGCCGGCTGCCCCGATTTCGTCAGCGCGGAACGGGCCGTGCGGGCTTTGGCCGTGCTGGCCAGGAGGAGCCTGGCCCCCAAAACATCTGTTGCAAAAGAGCCGCCCCGGCCCGCGGAAAAGCGCCTAAGCGCGCCGCTGCTGGAGCCGGAGATCCTGGACCTTTTGGCGGAGCAGGGCATTCCCGTGCCCGAACACCGCTTGGCCGCCTGCCGGGAAGAGGTGGCGGCAGCGGCGGAGGGCGTCGGCTATCCCTTGGTCATGAAGATCGTCTCCCCGCAGATTTTGCATAAATCCGACGTGGGCGGCGTGAAACTGAATATCAAAGACGAGGCCGCGGCCCTGGCTGCTTTCGACCGGCTGGCGGACATCGGCCAAGGCAAAGACTTCCGGGGCGCGCTCTTAGCGCCTATGCTGAAACCGGGCCGGGAAGTGATCGTGGGCTTCCGCCGGGACCCCCAGTTCGGCCCGGTGATCATGGCGGGCCTGGGCGGTATTTACACCGAGATTTTGCAGGATATCGCGCTGCGGGTAGCGCCGGTGGGCCCGGAAGAGGCCCTGGCCATGCTGCAGGAGCTGAAAACCTGGCCGCTGCTGGACGGGGCCCGGGGAGCGGCCAAGGCCGACACAACGGCCCTGGCGGCGCTGATCGCCGCCTTTTCCCGCCTGCCCTTCCTTTATCCGCAGCTGCAGGAAGGGGAGCTGAACCCCGTTTTTGTCTGGGAAAGCGGCCTCTCGGCGGCGGACGCCAGATTGATCCTCTAGGCTTTCGCGGCAGGCTAAGTAGATGTAGATAATCTAAATGCAGCCGGCGCAGTTGGCGCCGCTGTAAAAAAGCCGTCCCCCGGGGGACGGCTTTTTTACAGCACATTGCCCAGCTCCACCCGTTCGTTATCCGGCACATGGGACAGGTAGTAACGCAAAGTGTGCAGCTCCTTGGCGGCCTCTTTCCGGTCCTGCTGGTCCAGGACCACGGATAAATGTACGAAGCCCAGCTGAATATCCCGCATATCCTCATGATTGATCAGGACTTTCCAGCGCTTTTCCACCCGCTGCCATTCCTTCTGGGCAGCGCTGAAAATATCCTGCGCCTCTTCCCAGCGTTCGGCATCGATGGCGTCGTCCAGTCCCTCCACCAGGCCGATGATGTGATGGGCGCTGTTGACAATGTAGCGGACCGTGACGATGCAGCCCGCCAGCAACAGCAGCAGCACCAGGGCGATGATCAGCAATATTTTCACCGTTTGCGTTCCTTTTCCTGCCAGAACAGCCGCCCTTCCTCATCCATGCCCACGATGAACAGGTTGCGGATCTCCCCGGCTTTCAGGCGCTTCAGCTCCATCAGCAGCCATTGTTCATCCAGGCCCAGGAAATTCAGGGCCTGCTGATCCACATGGCCGTCCTGCACCACCAGCTCGCTCATGCTTTCCAGGGGGATTTTCTCCAGCATATCCCCCACCTGCAGCGGGCGTTTATCCGTGCGGGGCAGGATGGATAATTGGCCGTTGGTCTCCATGATGGCCATATCGATGCCGGACAAATCAAAATAGCCCTGATTGCGGCAGAGCTCCTGCAGATCGTCCAGATTGATGCGCTGGTGGGTCATTTCCTGTTCGGACAGGCGTCCGTTCCGGATCAGGATGGCGGGCCGTCCGCAGAGCATCACCCGCAGTTTCTCGCTTTTGAGGTTGCCATAGGAAAGCAGGATCTGCAGCAGGGTGATGGTGAGGATGGGGGCCACGCTGTTGATCAGCGACACGGTATTGCTCTGCATGGCCAAAGAAGCCATCTCCGAGATGATCAGCACGATCACCAGCTCGAAGGGCTGCAATTGCCCCAACTGCCGCTTGCCCATGGCTTTCATGGCCAGCAGGGTGAGAAAATATAGCAGGATAGCGCGGATTAATAAAAGAGCCATAAAACATCTCCCTGTTTTCTGGCTCTTAGTGTGTTCAAGTTTGCCCAGACTATGCGCAAAGCCATAACCGACAGGAGGAGCGTTGCCCCGGCTACGGCTCCCAGCCCAGATAGCCGGTAACATGATTGCGCTTCAGCCAGGCCAGCTTGGTGGCCAGCAGCTCCGCGATGCCCGGATTCTCCTCCCCGCAGCGCTGAACCAGCAGCTGCTGCAACTCGTAGAGGTCGTTATAGGTCAGGTACAGGTAATCGTCCATGCCGCAGCTGCCGTCGGTCAGATAAGCGTAATGCAGGCTGCCGTTAGGCTTGATCCAGGCTTTGCCCACAGCGGTGATGCCGCGGATCATGGTTTGGGCCAACTGCTCGTAGGCCGGATCGCCGCTTAAGTCATAGAGCTTGAACAGCAGAATGATCTCCGCCGCCTGATGGTTGAGGGAGCAATGGGTGGGCAATTGCCCCTCCGGATGATAATAATCGTAGACCAGCCAGCCGCTCCCGCCGTCGGCAGCGGACACGGTGAAATGGTTGCCGCGGGCCATCTGCAGGTACCAGGCCCCGTATCGCAGGGCCGCGCGGGCGAAGTCCGGGATTTCGTAATCGACGGCCAGCTGGATCAGGGCTTTCACCAGATCGGAATTGAAGCGGGTGTCGTAAAAGCCCGGCCCGATGCCGTAATCCTCCTGCAGCCACTGGCTGCCGGCGTAGGTGGGGAACCAGCCGTCGCCGTTTTGCAGCTCCAGCATTACGTCCAGCATGCACAAGGCCAGGTCCCCGGCGGCTCGGCCGCTGTTGAAGGCCAGTTTGGCCGCGATATAGGCCGCGGGCAGCCGGTGGTAATAGCGTTCGCCGCTGGGGATATACTGGGACGGGGCCAGATAATAGTATCCCGCGTAGCACCAGCGGTTATCAGCGGTGAAATCATAGCTGGTCCAGGCGGACGCCGCCGTAGCGTTGTCCCAGTCGATGATCTTTTCTTGGCAGAGCAGGTAGAAGTATTCGCTTTGCCCGCCGGGCAGGGAAGGGGCGTAGAGGATGATCAGCCAGCCCTCTTGCTCCCGGCGTATTTCCAGGCTGCCGGAATAAGCGGGAACCGCCTCCAGGGTCTGGTTGGCCCGGCTGTAATAAGCGAGGGGCGGGACCAGGATCAGGCTCTGGCCCTCCGTTTCCAGGAAATACATGCGGTTTTCATAACTTCCCTCCGCCAGGGGAAGGATCTCCCAGGCTTCCGCCGCCTTATCGTAGCTGCGCAGCGTACCCCCGCTTCCCGGCAGGCGGAGGGCGGCTGCCACCACCGGCTGTCCGTCCGCGGCGTTTTCGCCGTAGCGGAGGCGCTGCTGATAAAAAATATCGCCGTTGGGCAACAGATATTCGCGGCTGTCCCGGCTTAAGTTGAGGCCGACGGAACCGTCGGTATAAACGCCGACCTCCCCTTGGTTGGTGGAGATGATCCGGTCCGGCCCGGGCGCTTCCGGCAGGCGCCGGGGCCGACCGGCCCGTTCCCGGGCAGCTTCCCGGGCAGCTTCCCGGGCCGCCGCCGTTTGTTCCGCCTCCAGGCTGCGCCTTGATATTTCTTCCATATTTATAGAAAAAATATCATCCCAACTGGCGGGCAGGCTCCGGGCGCTTTTCCCTAACAGGGCGTCGGAAAGCTGCCGGGCCGGGGGGATCAACACATCCGTCAGCAGCGGAAACAACAGCAGTACAAGGCATATGCAGATAAGTTTCTTCAGCATTTTTATTTGCATCCGTCATTATTCTACTTTTATCGTGGTTTTCCCTTTCGGCCGCGCCGGGGCGGGCTATACATAAAGCGCGGCATTCGGCGCATACTGATTTGAGAATGATCCAGCGAGGTGTAACATGAGCAAAAAACCACGTCCTGATTCCTGGTATCAGCAGATGATGGATCGGCACGTGTCCAAAAAGCGCCTGGGCCGCAATCTGACCATCGCTTTTCTGGCCGGGGGCTTGTTCGCGGCGCTGGCGGAATGCGCTGACTTTCTGCTGCAAAACAAGACCGGCCTGGCGGAACAGCAAAGCGGGGCCATTGTGCTGATCGTGATCGTGGGGGTGACGGCGCTCGCAACCGGCTGCGGCGTTTACGACAGGCTGGGGCAAAAGCTGGGGGCCGGCCTGGCGGTGCCGATCAGCGGCTTCGCCAATTCCGTGGCCTCCAGCATGCTGGAGCACCGCAGCGAAGGACTGGTGCTGGGTTGCGGCTGCAATAGCTTTAAGCTGGCCGGAGCGGTGATCGTCTACGGCATCGCCGGCGCCTTTGTGGTGGCCCTGGTGAAGCTGATCTTTGGCTGGATATAGGAGACGCGATGGAAATCAGACAGAAATCCCGGCAGACCTGGGAATTTGTCCCGGGTGTGAGCGTAATCGCAGGGGCCGCCGCCGCCGGGCCCCGGGAAGGCAAGGGCCCGCTGAAAGACGACCTGGACCAGGTCTTTCCAGACCTGCGTTTGGCCAAAGCCAGCTTTGAGCAGGCGGAACAGTCCATGCAAAGCCAGGTGGTGGACCTGGCGCTGATGAAAGCCGGCCTGACCAAGGCGGATGTGGGCATTTTTTTCGCCGGCGACCTGATCAATCAGATCACCCCCAGCTGTTTTACAGCCATGGAGGTGGGCGCGCCTTTTTTGGGCCTGTTTTCCGCCTGCGCTACCTTTGCGGAAGCCGTGGCCCTGTCAGCCCTGACCGTGGCGGCCGGGGCGGCCAATTGCGTCCTGGCCATGACCGGCAGCCATACCTGCACCGCGGAGCGGCAGTTCCGCTATCCCAATGAATACGGCTGCCAGAAACCGCCCTACAGCCAGACCACCGTCACCGCCGCCGGAGCGCTGCTGCTGAAGGCGGACCCAAAGGCCAAGGTGCGGGTCAGCGCCGTCACGGTGGGCCGGGTGCGGGACGAAAAGGTCACCGACCCCTTCAAGCTGGGGGCGGCCATGGCCCCGGCCTTTGCCGACACCGTGGCCGTTCATCTGGCGGATCTGGGCCGCAGCGTTTATGATTATGATTTGATCTTAAGCGGCGACCTGGGCCGGGAAGGCGGGGCGGTGGCCCGGGACATGCTGGCCAAAAGCAATATCGCGCTGCCGGAGGAACGCTATGGGGATTGCGGCGTGCTGCTGACGGCAGGGGACAAAAACTATTTCGCCGGCGGCAGCGGCTGCGGCTGCAGCGCCGCGGTGATCTGCGGAACCATCCTCAAGCGGCTGGAAGCCGGCGAACTGCGGCGGGTGCTGCTGGTGGGGACCGGGGCGCTGCTTTCCGCCCTGACGGTGCAGCAGAACCAAAGCATTCCCGCCATCGCCCACGGCATCGTGCTGGAAAGGAGCGTGCAAAATGGCTGAACAACTGCTGCCGCAACTGGTCAAAGCCTTTGTAGTGGGTGGCGCCATCTGCCTGATCGGCCAATTGATGTTCGACGCCTTCAACCTGACGCCGGCCCACACCATGAGCGTGTTGGTGGTCAGCGGCGCCGTCCTCTCCGGCCTGGGCTGGTATCAGAAGCTGGCGGAGTGGGCGGGCTTCGGCGCCAAACTGCCCATCAGCAGCTTCGGCAATTCCCTGACCGAAGGGGCGGTGAACGGGGCCCTCACCGAGGGCTTCTGGGGTATTTTCATGGGCATGATGAAGCCGGTCAGCGCCGGGGTGGCCGCGGCCGTGGTGTTCAGCTTTCTCATCGCCGTGGTGTTCAAGCCCCGGGGCTAGCCGTTGCGCAGGCGGCGCGGAGAAACGGCGCCGCCAATGAAGAAGCCGTTAACGCTACTGGAAAAAAACGACGGCCGATGCTATAATAAAATATGCGCTTTGGAGCATTTTTTATTTAAGAACAGCGGTTGGGAGCTGGCAAAACATTATGGATTACGCCGATATTATTATTAACCGCAACAGCCCGGCGGTAGACCGGGTCTTTACATACCGTATTCCCGCGGGCCTGCAGGCGGACAGCCGGCCGGGCATGCTGGTCCGGGTCCCCTTTAACCGGGAAATGCTGGAGGGCGTAATCATCCGCATTCACGATGGGGAGCCGCAGGGTTTCTTGGTCAGGGAACTGGACGGCCTGCTGGCGGACAAGCCTTTGTTCAGCCAGGAGCTGCTGGTGCTTTCCGCCTGGCTGGCCGAGTATTATTCCTGCTCTCGGGCGGCGGCCCTCCAGGCCATGCTGCCCGCGGGCCTGACGCTGTCCGGCCGGCCGCCCAAAATTTTTTACCATGATTATTATTGTCTGGCGCCGGATTGGCGTGAGAAACGCCTGAGCGCCAAACGGCAGGAGCTGGCCCAATACCTGGAGCGGCAAGGCGAGGCCGCGGCCGCGGATTTGGCGGAGCAGGGCTTCAGCCGGGAGTTGGTCCGGGCCGCCGTCAAGGCCGGGCTGCTGGTGAAGGAAAGCCGCCGCGACGCGCCTGAAGAAACGGGGAGCGCGGTCCGGCCCGCCGGGCTCAGCCCGGAGCAGCGGCAGGCTTACGAAGCCATCCTCCGGGAATGGGCCGGGCAAAACCGCCCCTTCCTGCTGCATGGAGTCACCGGAAGCGGCAAAACCGAAATTTATTTGAACCTGATCCGGCATATGGCGGAGCAGGGGCGGTACAGCGTGGTGCTCGTGCCGGAAATCGCCCTGTCCACGCAGATGCTGGAAATGCTGTCCGGCCGCCTGGAACTGCCGGTGGCCCTGCTGCACAGCGGCCTGAAGCCTGCGGAGCGGCGGCAGATCTGGCAGGATATCGCGGAAGGCCGCTATCCGGTGGTGGTGGGGGCCCGTTCGGCCGTGTTCGCGCCTGTGCCCGGCCTGGGGCTGCTGATCGTGGACGAGGAGCATGAGAACAGCTATAAGCAGGATCATACGCCCCGTTTTTCCGCCGTGACCACGGCCATCAAACGGGCGGAGCTGTCCGGCGCCCATCTGGTGCTGGGCAGCGCCACCCCTTCCGTCGAAAGCTATTACCAGGCGGAGCAGGGAAGGTACGCCTACGCGGAGCTGAAGGAGCATTACCACGCCGCGCCGCCGCCATTGGTGGAGGTGGTGGATATGCGGGAGGAGCTGCGCTCCGGCAACCGGCTGATTTTCAGCCGTCTGCTGCTGGAGGCCGTCCAATCCACCCTGGACAAAGGCGGGCAGACCATCCTGTTTTTAAACCGCCGCGGCTACTACCAGCATTTTTCCTGCCGTTCCTGCGGCGGGGCCATCACCTGCCCCCATTGCGCCGTGGCCATGAGCTTTCATGAGGAAGCGTACGGCGGGCGGCTGAAATGCCATTATTGCGGCCGCAGCGTCAAGCCGCCGGCGGTGTGCCCGGTCTGCGGCAGCCGGCAGATCCGCCATTTCGGCGTGGGCACCCAGCGGGTGGAGGATGAGATCGCCCGGCTGCTGCCCAAGGCCCGGGTGGCGCGGCTGGACAGCGACGCCGTGGAGGAGTTGGGCGGCCATGAGCGGGTGTACCGGGCCATGCGGGAGCGGCAGATCGATATTTTGGTGGGTACGCAGATGGTGGCCAAGGGCCTGGATTTTCCCCATGTGGAACTGGCCGCGGTCATCGCGGCCGATACCGTGCTCAACCTGCCGGATTGGCGGGCGCGGGAGCGCACCTTCCAGCTGATCAGCCAATTGATCGGTCGGGCCGGCCGCCGGGAAGCCCGGGGACGGGCCGTCATCCAGACCTATACGCCGGAAGCCCTGGCCGTCGCGGCGGCCTCCTCCGGGGATTACCAGGGATTTTACGGAGCGGAATTGCAGGAGCGGCAGCTCCACGGCTATCCGCCCTTCAACCACCTGCTGCGGCTGCTGCTGACGGGAGCGGACCGGGTCCGGCTCGCGCAGGCCGGCGCAGCCCTGGCGGAGCGGCTGCGGCTGGAGCTTCAGCCGGAGGACGAGCTGTGCGGACCGGCGGAGGCGCCGCTGGCCCGGATCAAGGATCAGTGGCGGCGTCAGCTGCTGATCAAAACCGGGGAGGTGCTGCGGGTTGCCGGCAGTGTGGAGCTGGCCTGGACCCGGGCCCAAGCCGACGACCCCGCGCTGAAAGCCGTACGGATGTCCGTGGACGTGGACCCTTTGAGCATGATGTAAGGTGAATGAACCGAAAGGGTAGTTGCCAATAATAGGATTGCTGTTGTATAATATTAGGTGAGGCAAACTCGGAGGAGGATTTTCAATGGCGGAATTACGGCAGATCGTTATGGAAGGCGATCCGCTGCTGAAACAGAAAGCCCAGGCGGTACGCCGCTTTGGCGCTGCCCTGCACGGGCTGCTGGACGATATGAAGGAAACCATGTATCATGAGAAGGGCTGCGGCCTGGCAGCGCCCCAGGTGGGCGTGAGCAAGCGCCTGATCGTGGTGGATGATTTCGAGGATTTGGGATTCATGGAGCTGGTCAATCCGGAGATCCTGGAAGCCGAGGGACGCACGGAAGCGGTGGAGCATTGCCTGTCCGTGCCGGACCGGGGCGGCCTGGTGATCCGGGCTGAGAAAATCAAGGTCAAATACCAGGACCGCTACGGCGAGCCCCACACCGTTACGGCGGACGGACAGATGGCCCGGATCATGCAGCATGAGGTCGATCATCTGGACGGCAAGCTGTTTGTCGACGTGATGGTGGAGGAGGTGCCGGACTGATGCGTCTGGTCTTTATGGGCACGCCGGGTTTTGCCGTGCCAACCCTTAAGGCCCTCCATGCGGACGGGCATGACCTCGCGGCCGTGCTGTGCCGTCCGGACCGTCCCGGCGGCCGCGGGCAGAAAATGCGGCCCACCCCGGTGAAGCAGGCGGCTTTGGAGCTGGGCCTGACCGTCTTTGAGCCGGAAAACGTCAACAGCCCGGAAAGCCTTTCGCTGCTCCGGGAGCTGCAAGCGGAAATATTCGTGGTGGTGGCCTACGGGCAGTTCCTCAGCGACGGGCTGCTGTCCCTGCCGCCCCGGGGCGCGGTGAATATCCACGCCTCCCTGCTGCCCGCTTACCGGGGCGCCGCCCCCATCCACCGGGCGGTCTTAAACGGCGAGAGCCAAAGCGGCGTCACCATCATGTATATTGACAGCGGCATGGACAGCGGCGATATCATCCTGCAGGCGGTCACGGCCATCGGTCCGGATATGACCGCCGGGGAACTGCATGACGCCCTGTCCCTGCAGGGGGCGGAACTGTTGCTGGAAGCGTTGCGTCAAATCGGGCAGGGGATTGCGCCCCGCATCGTGCAGGATCACGGCCAAGCCACCCGGGCGGGGATGCTGAAGCCCGCCGAGGAAGCGGTCGGCTGGCAGGCGGGGGCGCAGGAGGTCCATAACCGCATCCGGGGGCTCTCGCCCTGGCCCGGCGCTTATACGCTCTTGCGGGGCAAGCGCCTGAAACTGCTGGGTTCCACTTTAAACTATACGCTGACGCAGCCCCTGGCGTCTGCCGCTCCCGGACAGGTGCTCCGGGCGGATCAGCGGGGCATCCTGGCGGCTTGCGCCAGCGGCGCGGTGCTGATCACCCGGGCGCAGCCGGAAGGCAAGGCAGCCATGTCCGGCGGGGACCTGGCGCGCGGCTATCATGTGGAGGCCGGGGAAACCCTGGGTTAGCCCGGCCGTGGAAGATCGATAGGAGGACGATATGTTAGGCTATTATTACGACCCCACCTGGTTATTGCTGATACCGGCCATTCTCCTGACCATCTGGGCCCAGGCCAAGGTCCATTCCACCTACAGGAAATACGAGCGGGTGCGGTCCCAAGCCGGCGCGCCGGCCTATCAGATGGCCCGGCAAATGCTGGCGATGAACGGCCTCAACGATGTCAGGGTGGAGCAGGTGAAGGGCAATCTCACCGACCATTACGACCCCCGGACCAAAACGCTGCGGCTCTCCGAAGCCATTTACGGCAGCAGTTCCGTGGCGGCGCTGGGTATCGCGGCCCATGAATGCGGTCATGCCATCCAGGACCAGGAGGGCTACGGGCCGCTGAAAATCCGCGGCGCCCTGGTGCCGGTGGCCAATTTCAGCTCCAGCCTCTCCTGGATCCTGATCCTGATCGGGATCGTGCTGGGATTTTATAACCTGATCGGCCTGGGCATCATCCTGTTCGCCGCGGTGGTGCTGTTCCAGCTGGTGACGCTGCCGGTGGAATTCAACGCCAGCCGCCGGGCTTTGGCCACCCTGGAAGGAGCCGGTTTTCTGACCGTGGACGAGGTGCCCCAGGCCCGCAAAGTGCTGTCCGCGGCGTCCCTCACCTATGTGGCGGCGGCCCTGACGGCGGTGCTGCAATTGCTGCGGCTGGTCCTGCTGTTCGGCCGCCGGGACTGATGGATAAAGCGAAAGCGCAACCATATATGGGAGCCCGGGAGGCGGCTTATCTGGTATTGTGGCAGATCGACCAGGAAGCCGCCTATGCCAATTTGGCCTTGCAAAAGTTTCTGCGGGAGCACCGCCTGACTCCGGCGGACGCCCGGCTGGCCACGGAAATCGTCTACGGCGCTTCCCGGATGCGGGCCGCTCTGGATCATCTGCTCTCCCGTTTGCTGACCCGGCCCCTGGATCAGCTGATGCGGGAAGCCCTGATCATCTTGAGGCTGTCCCTCTACCAACTGCACTATCTGGACAAAGCCGAGCCTTACGCCGTGGTGGACGAGGCGGTGAAGCTGGCCAAGCGCTTCGCCAACCCGGCTTTGGCCGCCCTGGTCAACGGCGTGCTCCGCAATTACCTGCGGCGGGATAAACATTCCCTGCTGCCGGGCAAAGCCGAGCTGCCCCGTTATCTGAGCGTCACGCAGTCCTATCCGCTCTGGCTGGTAAAATGGCTGCTGAAACATTACACGCCCCAGCAGGCGGAGGCTTTTTGCGCCTACGGCAACGCCCGTCCCGGCGTTTTTCTCCGGGCCAATACGCTGAAAACCGGCCGGGACCAGCTGCGGGAGGCCATCGGCGCCCGGGGCGGGGCCGTGGAAATCGCCGGTTTGGCCCCGGAAACCCTGCGCCTGGACCGGGGCGCGGACTTATTGCAGGGCCCGCTGTTCCGGGAGGGCCTGTTCACGGTGCAGGGCGCGGCTTCCCAGCTGGCCGCCCACGCGCTCAATCCCCGGACCGGCAGCCGGGTCATCGACCTCTGCGCCGCGCCGGGGGGCAAAACCACCCATCTGGCCGCGCTGATGGAAAACCGGGGGGATGTGCGGGCTTTTGACCTGCATGCCCATAAATTGCCGCTGATCATGGATAATTGCCGCCGTTTGGGCATAGATATCGTACAAGCAGCGGCGGCGGACGGCGAAGCTCTGCCCGGGGATTGCCGGGGCTGGGCGGATTATCTGCTGCTGGACGCGCCCTGCAGCGGCCTGGGCGTGCTGAACGTGCGCCCGGACAGCCGCTGGCATAAACGGGCGGAGGATATTCCCCTCCTGGCGGACGCTTCCCTTAAGCTGCTGGAGGCGGCCTCCGGCTATGTGCGCCCCGGCGGCTACCTCTGCTACAGCACTTGCACGATTACGGAGGAGGAGAACGGCGGCAATCTCCGCCGCTTCCTTGCCGGGCATCCCGAATACTCCCCGGCGCCGCTAACCGGCCTGGCGCCGCTGCTGCAACGGCCGGAGGACCGGGAGGCCGCGCTGGGCGGCCAAATACAGCTGCTGCCCTTTGACCAGGGCATGGAAGGGTTTTATCTCGCGCTGTTACGGAGGGCGGAAGCATGAGCGGCAAGCCGGAGCTGCGCTCGATGGACCTGGAGCAGCTGAAAGCCCTGATGAAGGATATGGGGCAGCCGGCCTTCCGGGCCAGGCAGATCTTCCGCCAGGTGCAGAAACACGGGGTCCGGCGCTTTGACGAGATGACGGATCTGCCCTTTTCCTTCCGCGGTTATCTGGCGGAGGCCGCGGAATTGTGCTCGCCCCTGGAGATACGGCGGCAGGTGTCCGCCGCCGGCGACACGGCCAAGCTGCTGCTGGAACTGGCGGACGGCGTCCGCATCGAGATGGCGCTGATGCTGTACCGCAGAAGCAAGGCCCGGGACCGGGCCACCTGCTGCGTCAGTTCCCAAAGCGGCTGCGCCATGGGCTGTTGCTTCTGCGCCACCGGCCTGGCCAAAGATTTCCGCAACCTGACCGCCGGCGAGATTGTGGCCCAGGCCCAGGCCGGGGAGCGTTTGGCCAGGGAGCTGGGCTACGGCGGCCTGACCAATATCGTCTATATGGGCATGGGCGAGCCTCTGGCCAATCTGGATGCCGTCTATCAATCCATCCGCCTGATCAACGACCCGGAGGGGCTGGATATCGGGGCCCGGCGCATCACCGTCTCCACCTGCGGCCTGGTGCCGCAAATCTATAAAATGATGGAGTGGAATCTGCAGGTGAGCCTGGCGGTGTCCCTGCACGCCGCCGATCCGGAAAAGCGCCGGCAGCTGATGCCGGCGGCTGCCAAATATTCCCTGGAAGAGTTGCTGCAGGCCTGCCGGGAGTTCCGGGAGCGGACCGGCCGCCGGGTGACCTGCGAATACGCCATGTTCGCCGGGCTCAACGACAGCCGGCAAGATGCCGATTTATTGGCTAATTTATTGACAGGAACCGATATTCTTGTTAATATTATCCCAGCAAACCCGGTTCCGGAGCTTGGCATATACCCCAGCTCCCCGGAAACGGCGGCGCGTTTTCAGGCCACGGTGGAGGCGGCCCGGGTGGCGACGCAGCTACGTGAACGCCGGGGCGCCGATATCGAAGCTGCCTGCGGGCAACTGAGAAGAAGAGGCTGAATATGAGAGCGGAATACCTGTCCCATGTGGGAGCAGTTCGGGCAAATAACGAGGACGCGATTTTCTGCGATAGTCAGGCCGGCGTATTCGTGGTGGCGGACGGCATCGGCGGCAAAGAAGCGGGGGAGGTGGCCAGCGCCACGGCGGTGCGCATCGTGGCGGAAAAATGCTGGGCCAATCCGGACGCCACGCCCGCCGAAATGCTGCGGGAGGCTTTTTACGAGGCCAATGATTTTCTGCACAGCAAGGGCCGGAAACCGTCGCTGGAAGGCATGGGCACCACCATGACCGCCGCCATCTGCACCGAGGAGAAGATCACTGTCGTCCATGTGGGAGACAGCCGCGCCTATCTGATCAACCGCCAGGGCATCACGCAGCTGACCAAAGACCATTCCCTGGTGGCGCAGCTGCTGCGGGAGGGCAAACTCACCGCCGAGGAGGCCAAGAACCATCCCCGCCGCAATATCCTGACCCGGGCCATCGGTCAGGAGGCCTTGGTGGAAGTGGAGATGCTGGAACAACCCTGGGGCCTGGGGGATTATCTGCTGCTGTGCAGCGACGGCCTGTATAATCTGGTGGACGACGAGGAAATGAAGGAGGCCACGGTCCGCAGCGCTCTGTTAAGCACGGCGGTGGAATTTCTGGCGGAAACCGCTTATAATCGCGGCGGCTACGATAATATTTCGCTTATCATCGTGGCCCACGACTAATGATGGGGAGAATATCATGATCGGCAAAATTTTCAATAATAGATACCAGATCATCGAAAAGCTGGGCGCCGGCGGTACCGCCATTGTCTACCGGGGCCAGGATATGCTGCTGAACCGCATGGTCACAGTGAAAATACTCCGGGAGGAATTCGCCAGCAACCAGGATTTCGTGCGCCGGTTCCGCCATGAAGCCCAAGCGGTGGCCAGCCTGTCGCATCATAATATCGTCTCCGTGTACGACGTGGGCTATGAAGAGAACATGCACTATATCGTCATGGAGTTCGTGGAGGGCGAAAGCCTCAAGGAGTATATCAAGCGCAAGGGCGTGCTGAAACTCAACGAGGCCTGCAATATCATCACTCAGATCCTGGCCGGACTGCAGCACGCTCATGAACACGGCATTGTCCACCGGGATATCAAGCCCCATAATATCCTGCTGGGCAAAGACGGCCGGGCCAAGGTCACGGATTTCGGCATCGCCGTGGGCATGAGCGACGTGACGCTGACTTATAATACCTCCAGCCGCATCATGGGTTCCGTACATTACATCTCTCCCGAACAGGTGCAGGGTCTGCCGGTAACGGAAAAGTCCGATATTTATTCCGTGGGCGTGGTATTTTACGAGATGCTCACCGGCCGCCTGCCTTATGTGGGCGAAACGCCCATCTCCATCGCCATGCAGCATGTGCAGGGCGAGCTGATCCTGCCCCATCAGATCAACGCGGATGTTCCCATGGGCATCTCCTATGTGGTGATGCGGGCCATGCGCAAGAATCCCGAGACCCGCTACGAAAGCGCCCGGGAAATGGCGGAAGCGATCCGCGCCGCCTACGAGGGCAGCGTGGAGCAGCCGGAAGCGGAGCAGGCGGCGCTGACGCCCGCCGCCGGCCGCGCTCCCCGGCCCCACCGCCCCGCCGGGAGCGAAACCCGCAGCCAGGAGGACGCCTCCCGGCCCGCCCGCGGCTTTAATCCGCTGCGCCTGACCCTGGCGCTGGTGGGGGCGGCCCTGCTGGTGTTGATCATCTTCCTGGCGGGGAAACTGATCGCTTCGTTTAACAACGACGACGATAAAGTCCGGGTGCCCTATGTGGTGGGTATGACGCTGGAACAGGCGGAAACCGCTTTTGCCGACCAGGGCCTGACCGCCAATCCCGTTTATAAGACCAGCGATACCGTGGATGCGGACGTGGTCATCGCCCAATCCGTGGCAGAGGACCAGGTGGTCAGCATCGGCCGGGTCATCGATATCACGGTGAGCTCCGGCCCGGCCTCCGTGGAAGTGCCGCCCCTGATCGGCGTCACCCAGCGCATCGCGGAGCTGTCCCTCTCCAACCTGGGCCTGAAGGCGGAGATCGACGAGGAATACAACAAGGACGTGGCCAAGGGCGAGGTGATCATGCAAAGCCCCGAGGCCGGCGTCAAGGTCCAGCCCGGCACTACGGTGACGCTGCTGATCAGCCTGGGCGAGCAGCCGGTGCAGTTTACCATGGAGAATCTGGTGGGCAAGACCCTGGACGAAGCCTATCAATACGCGGACGAGAACGGGCTGATCATTTCCACCGTGAATCCGGCGGAAAGCTATCAATACGAGGCCAATGTGGTCACATACCAAAGCCTGACCGCCAATTCCCGGGTCCAGACCGGCGACAGCCTGGAACTGACGGTCAGCGAAGGGCCCGGCCCCATCGGCAAAACCATCGAGTATGAATACCTGGTACCCATGCTGGTCTCCGATCCCGACGCCCAGCGTTACGTGGTAGCGGTAATCACCGACAATGCGGGCGCCTCCACGGTTTACGACGGTCCGGCCGAAGCCGGCGAGACCATCCTCTTTACCATCACCTATGTGGGCACCGCCACGCTGAACATTTCCGTCGATGGGCAGCCCGCCGCCAGCGAGGTTCTGACCCAGTGATCAGCGGCATGGTGGTTTCCGGCTACGGCGGCTTTTACCAGGTGCGCCGGGACGACGGCGGCGCGGTGGTGGAATGCAAGCCCCGGGGCAGGCTGAAGCAGGACTACACTAAGATCTATCCCGGGGACCGGGTGGAAATATCCCTGCTGCCGGCAGGGGACGGCATGATCGAAAGCATCGGTCCCCGGCGCACCCGTTTAACCCGGCCCCAGCTGGTAAATTTCGACCAGCTCATCATTGTGCTGGCCTGGAAGCTGCCGGAATACGATCTGCTGCTGCTGGACCGCCTGCTGGTGCTGGCGGCGGAGGCGGGAGTGAGGCCGCTGGTCTGCTTCAATAAGCTGGACTTGCTGGAGGAGAGGGAATTGCCCCTCTTTGAGAACATCCGCGACGTTTACCGCGCCGCCGGTTTTACGGTGCTGGGCGCTTCCATGCGTCATCAGCCTTCTCTGGAGGCGCTGAGGCAGCAGCTGGGCGGAGGCATTTCCGTGCTGGCCGGCCCTTCCGGCGTGGGCAAGTCCACGCTGCTCAACCTGCTGCTGGGCGAGGAGAGCGCGGAGACCGGCCGGGTCAGCGACCGTTTGCGCCGGGGCAAGCATACCACCCGCTATGCCCGCATCCTGCCCTTGGGGGAGACGGCCCGGGCAGGGTTTATCGCCGACACGCCGGGCTTTTTTACCCTGGATCTGCCCCAGAGCGTCACGGACCGGGAGCTGCCCCGCTATTACCCGGATTTTCAGCTGGACGAGCCTTGCCGCTTCGACGGCTGCCTCCATCTCAGCGAACCGGATTGCGCCGTGAAGCTGGCGGTACGGGAGGGCCGCATCGACGGGGAACGTTACCGGCGCTACCAGCGTTTGCAGGAAGAGATCAAAAACAGAGAGGTGATATACCGGTGAAAAAGGTCGCGCCTTCTTTTCTGGCCGCCGACATCTGGCGGATCAGCGAGCAGATCACAGCCCTGGACCAGGCCGGCTGTTCTATTTTGCATCTGGATATCATGGATTGGCATTTTGTGCCTAATCTCAGCTACGGGGCGGACTGGATCAAGGGCCTGCGCCCCCATACGCAAATGATTTTCGACACCCACCTGATGATGGAGGAGCCGGACGCTTATCTGCCCGCGGTGAGAGCCGCCGGCAGCGGTTATTGCACCGTGCATGTGGAAGCGGTGCGGCATTTGGACCGCACGCTGCATCTGATACGGGAGCTGGGCATGAAGCCCGGCGTATCCTTGAACCCCGCCACCCCCCTCTCCGCGGTGGAGGAGGTGCTGGACCTCTGCGATCTGGTGCTGCTGATGAGCGTGAACCCGGGCTTCGGCGGGCAGAAATTCATCCCCTATACCTATGACCGCCTGAGCCGGCTGGCGGCGCTCCGGGACCGCCGGGCCTTGTCCTTCCAGATCGAGGTGGACGGCGGCGTCACCGCGGACAACGCCGATTCCGTAGCCCAGGCCGGCGCCGATATCCTGGTGGCGGGCAGCGCCGTATTCGGCCAGCCCGACGTGGCCGCGGCCTACCGGGCCGTCGTCGAGGCCGCCAACCGGCGGTGAGCGCGGGCGGAGCGGGGGGAAAGCGTTAACTTTGAATAAGCTTAACGTTTTTTTTGTTCTTCTTTTACTGAGCTAGAGCCGCGATCTTTGATCGCGCGCTATAGCTACGTGCATCAGTTACGGTTTTCCCGTAGGGAAAAGCCAGCTAGGCCAAAAGAAGAACGGTTTTCTATTTTCAGAATCAATCAGATTGGGGTATCCGGATGTATATTCATGATATGTTCAAACGCTCCCGGCCGGTGTTTTCCCTGGAGGTGTTCCCGCCCAAGCGGGAGGCGCCGGTGGAGACCGTCTATCATACCCTGGACCAATTGCGGGATTTGCAGCCGGATTTCATCTCCGTCACTTACGGCGCGGGGGGCAACAGCTCCGGCAATACCACGTTGGCCATTGCCTCCCTGCTCAAAAACCGCTATCACATCGAGCCGCTGATGCATCTGACCTGCCTCTACAACAGCGCCGGGGATGTGCTGGGCATTTTGCGGGCCCTGGAAGCGGAGCGTATCGACAATGTGATGGCCCTGCGGGGGGATGTGAATCCGGAGGTGGAGCCGCTACGCGATTTTTGCTACGCGTCGGAGCTGGCGGCTTTTATCCGGGCCAACAGCGGGGCGGCCGTTTCCGGCGCCTGCTACCCGGAAGGGCATATGGAATGCGACGATACGGTGCGGGATGTGCTGAACCTGAAAAGAAAGGTGGAAGCGGGCTGCACCCATCTGGTGAGCCAGCTCTTTTTCGATAACGACCTCTTCTATGCCTTCCGGGAGCGGGCCGCCATCGCCGGCATCAGCGTGCCCATCGAGGCGGGCATCATGCCGGTGACCAATGTGAAGCAGATCCAGCGCATGGTGACGCTATGCGGGGCCAGCCTGCCCCCCAAATTTACCAAGGTGATGCAGCGCTACGAGCATTATCCTGAGGCGCTCAGGGACGCGGGCATCGCCTACGCGGTCAATCAGATCGTGGACCTGGTGGCCCAGGGCGCGGACGGCGTGCACCTTTATACCATGAACGACCCCTTGATCGCCCGGCGGATTACAGAAAATATCAGCAGTCTGTTTAATATTTCTTATTAGTAATCGCTGTCAAAAAAATATTTGACATTCATGGAAGAAAGTGGTATAGTACATTCGATATTGGGCAGTTTCGAAGAAAACCGGCTGCTCCGATAAAGGATTTATGTTTTCCGCATAAATTATTTTAATTGAGGAGGAGTACATATGATCGCTAAGATTCAAAACAAAAAAGGCTTCACTTTAGTGGAAGTCATCGTGGTGCTGATCATCCTAGCCATTTTGGCCGCCATCCTGGTGCCGTCCCTCACCGGCTATATCGACAAGGCCAATGAAAAAGTGGCTGTTGCGGAAGCCCGCGCTTTTCTGATAGCCGCTCAGGTCTATGCTTCTGAAGAGTATGCCAGTACTGGTGCTGTTGAGCGTGATGAGGTGGGCGAGGCTGATTCTCTCGTCACCGAGGCTCATGAATTAGCCGAGGATAGCGGTGTGGTTACCAAATTCAGCACTGCGGGAGGTAAAGTCACTGGCTTTACTTACACCGTCGGCAAAGCTATCGTAGAATATGACGGCTCTGCATTCACAACCTCGCAGAGTTAAGCAAGTTACTGCACTTCCCACGATTCCGTTCCTAATGGCGGGCTCGGCCCCCTTAAAGCTGCGCGCTTTAAGGGGGCAGTTTTTTAAGCCGCCTTTTGCTTGTCCTAAAACGCCATGAACTATTCTCCCGGCTTGACCGCCGTCTATCTGGTCCTGTACATTTTCGTCTTTTTCGCCGGGGCCTGCATCGGCAGCTTCCTCAACGTGGTGATCTACCGGGTGCCCCGGCAGATCTCCTTTACTGCGGGCCGCTCCTTCTGCCCCGCCTGCCTGCGCCAGCTGGCGGCAGGAGACATGATCCCCGTCCTGTCCCGGCTGCTGCTGCATGGCCGCTGCCGCTATTGCGGCGCTCCCATCCCCCGCCGCTATCTGCTGGTGGAAGCCCTGACCGGCCTGCTGGCGGCGGCCGCCCTGGCCGTTTACGGGCCCATCTGGGCGGCCCTGGCGGCGTTCGCCCTGATCGCCGGGCTGGTGGCCGTGGCCTTCATCGACCTGGACAGCATGGAGATACCCAACGGCCTGCTGATCTATCTTTCCCTGCCGGCCCTGGCTTTGCTGTTCCTGCTGCCGGGGGTGAGTTTCGCTTCCCATCTGATCGGCTTTTTCTGCGTCAGCCTGCCGATGTTTCTGATCGCTCTCCTGGTGAGCGGTGCTTTCGGCGGCGGCGATATCAAGCTGATGGCCGTTTGCGGCGCGGCCCTGGGCTGGCAGCTGATTCTGGTGGCCTTTTTCATCGCGCTGCTGATCGGCGGCGTCCAGGCCGTCCAAATAATGGTAACGCGCAATAACGGCCTGAAACAGCAGTTTGCCTTCGGCCCGGCCCTGGCGGCCGGGGTGGCGCTGTCTATACTTGTCGGCCCCGATGTGGTACAATGGTACGCAGGGCTGCTGTAAGCGGCCTTTGCTCAGCCCGCGAGGAACATAACGACTTATGCCGATCTATCAATTTGTGGCCAAAGATATCAGGGGCAAAACAGTGAAGGGCAGCCTGGAAGCAACGGACGCGGAAGCCCTGACGGCGGCGCTGAAAGAGCGCCGGTGCTTCCTCATCAGCTATCAGGTGAAGGCCGGGCAAACAAAGGACCGGCGCATGAGGCCCAAGGATCTGGCGGAATTCAACCGCCAGATCGGCACCATGCTCAGCTCCGGCATTTCGCTGCTCAGGGCCCTGGAAATCATCCTGCGCCGGGATCTGTCCAAAAAGCACCGCGGCGTCTATGAAAAGATGTATAGCGAGCTGCTGGTGGGCACGCCGCTGAGCTACGCCATGCAAAGGCAGGACAGGGTCTTTCCGCCGCTGCTGATCAATATGTACCGGGCCGGCGAGGCCAACGGCACCATCGACCTGACCGCCAACCGCATGGCCGACCATTTCGAGAAGGAATACCGGCTGCGCAACAAGCTGAAAAGCGCCTCCACTTACCCCATCGTGCTGCTGGCCCTGACCCTGGTCATCATGGTGCTGGTGTTCACGGTGGTGCTGCCCCAGTTCGTCAATTTGTACGGCGGCATGGAGCTGCCCGGGATCACCCGGGCGGTACTGTGGCTGGCCGAACTGTTCACCGACCGGCTGCTGTATCTGATCCTGGCGGCGGCCCTGCTGACGGTCCTGTTCAAGCTCGTTTTCTCCATCCCCGGCGTGCGGGTGGCCAGGGACCGGCTGAAGCTGCGGCTGCCGATCGTGGGCCGGCTGATGCGCATCATCGTCACGGCCCGATTCTCCCGCACCCTGTCCTCCCTCTATGCCAGCGGCCTGCCCATCCTCACCGCGCTGGATATCTCCAGAGGCACGGTGGATAACGCCTATATCGCCGGGCAGTTCGACCAGCTGATCAACGACGTACGCACCGGCGCGCCTTTATCCGACGCCTTGGATAAGGTGGACGGTTTTGATAAAAAGCTCAGCGCCACCGTGTCCATCGGCGAGGAATCGGGCCGCCTGGAAGCCATGCTGATCTCAGTGGCAGACAGCTTCGATTACGAGGCCAACGAGGCCAGCCAGCGCCTGGTGGCCATTTTGGAGCCGGTGCTGATCTGCCTGATGGCGCTGATCATCGGCGCGATCATGGTGGCGGTGATGCTGCCCATCTACGGCATGTACGATCAGATCGGCGCCAACTACGGGCTGTGAGCCATGTGATTCCCTCTAGTGAAGGCAGGTAGTGTATGAAGACGACGGTGCATATTTCCAGCCAGTCCATTTCCGCCGCAGTGGGCGAGGAGGCGGGCGGCAAGCTGAAAGTAAAAGGCTGCTACCGGGGGCAGATCCCGGGCGGCCTGTTCGATAGCGGCCTGATCGTCGATCCGGACCAGGCCGTGGCTTATTTGGGCGGCTTTTTCAACATGCATCAGCTGAGCCGCAACAACGTGGCCCTGGTGCTGGACGGCGACCATATCTCCAGCCGCGTGCTGGATGTGCCGGCGCTGCCGGAACGGCAGTTGCGCGCGCTGCTGAAAAACGAGTTCAGCCAGGATGAGCCGGGCGCCGAGGAACTGCTCTATGATTACGCGGTGCTGCAGCCCCGGGGCGCCGGAGGCGGCGGCCGGGTCTATGCGGTGGCTGCGGAAAAATCCATGGTGCAGCCTTATACGCAGCTGTTCGCCGCCGTCGGCGTGAAGCTGGCCGGTATCGACCTGGCGCCGCTGACCGCCCTCCGGCTGGTGCGGAAACTGCCGGAATTGCAGGGGCAGACCTTTATCTTCGCCTATATCGAAGGCAATGAGATGACGCTGCTGCTGTTCGCCGACGGGCAATACGAGCTGTCCAACCGCAGCTTCCTCCGGGAACAGCGCAATACCCCGGCCGCGGCGGTGGAGATTTCCCGGGCATTGTCGCAGCTGGTGCAATTCAGTTACGTGCAGGCCACGGAGCGCCCCCTGAGCAATGTGTACATTTGCGGCCTGCTCGATGACGAGCTGCAGTTTTGCCCGGATATCGCCTCCGCCATCGCCCTGCCCGTGGGCGAGCCGCCGCTTTCCCGGGCCATCAGCAGCAACTTTCTCCAGCAATACGGCATCAATTACGGCGAATTCATCTTTTGTTTGGGCGGACTGATCGGCTGAGCTGCCGGGTATTCCGAAAGGACGTCGAGAATGCGAGCATTGAAAACAAAGAACATCAATCTGGCGGAGCGGCTGGCGGAAGCCAAAAGCAAAAGAACCGGGCCCAGGGGAGGAGCGGTCCGGCTGATCCTGCCGGCGGCGCTGCTGCTGCTGGCTATCGGCGGCGTTATGGGCTGGTACTGGCTGAAGCTCCTGCCGGAGCAGGCCGCCGCTTATCAGCAAGCCCTGGCCTATGTGAGCGCGGCGGAAAACCGCGGCGGCTATGAGGCGGCAACGCAGCTGACGGCGGAGCGCGAGACGCTGCAGGCGCAATGCGACAGCCTGCAAAAGGCTTTAGCGAACCTGGGCGGCTATCCGGAATGGAGCCGCAAGCTCTACGATACCCTGGCCGGCGCTGTGGGCGCTACGCCGGTCATGCTGACGTCCGTGGTTTATCACCGGGAGGGCGGCGCGCTGACCTTGAACGCCCGGGCGGGAAACGCCAGGCATAGCGCGGATTTCGCGGAAAGGCTGCGGCTGACCGGCCAATTTACCGGCATTTCTTATTACGGTTATCATCTGGACGACGGATCCTACGCCTTCACCCTGGATTGCCTGGTCCTGGCGCCGGAAGGAGGCGCGGCATGATCAAGAATTTATCCAAGCGGGAAAAAGCGCTGCTCTATATTCTGCTGCTCGTGATGATCGCGGCGGGCGGCTATTATCTGCTGATCATGCCCACGGTCCATTATTATGACGCCAGGGCGGCTCAATTGGCGGAGCTGCAGCTCGAGCAGGCGGAAATGTCCCGGGGCATCGCGGAAAAGACGGAGCTGGAGCGGCAGACGGCGGAGTTGCGCGCCCAAATGGCGCAATACCGGCGGCAGCTGCATCCGCTATTGGTCAATGACGAACTGGACCATTTGCTCACCGGCCTGCTGCTGAGCTATCGGTTGCAGCCGCTGTCCCTGGCCATGCTTGACCCGGCCCGGGAGCGGATTTTGCCTTTCGGCGAGGCAATAACGTCGCTGCAGGAAGCGGCCAATCAGGAGGCCGGCGGCGCTGGGGCGGAAACGGAGCCGGGCGCTCCCGTGCTGCTGGTCAGCCATGTGGATATCGTCTGCGCCGGCAAGCTCAGCGATCTGCTGCGTCTGGTGGATAAGTTGGAGCAGGACGATTCCCTCGCCCTGACCTTTCTTCAGGCGGAGCTGGACCGCACCGCGGCCCTGGACGCGACGGCGCTGACAATGACCACCGCCCCCCTGGCCGTCAGCTACGGGGCGGCGGATCCGGGATTGAGCTATCAGTATTCCCTGCAGGTGGCCGTCTATATGATGGAGCAGGCGTCGGCGTCAGGGGATTAAGCGAAAGGCGTGGCAACGATGGGGAAGAAAGGCTCGGCGCTGGTCTGGGCGGTTTCATCCATGTTGATACTGGCGGTCGTGGCGGCGGCGGTGCTGACCATGGGCGGCGTTTACGCGCACCGCAGCATCCGGGACAATTCCTCCCGCCAGGCTTATCTGACCGCCCGCTCCGCCGTGGACGCCATGATCGCCCAACTGGAACAGGAGGAAGGCTCCACCACGCTCGTTCCGGCCGCTGCCGGGAGCAGCCAGGCGGTGAGCTTTACGGTTCCGGACCCGCTGCCCGGCCAGATCAGCGCCAGCATCGGCAGGGAAGTAGCAGGGGGCGTGGCTTACGCCCTGCTTTCCGCCACCGCCATTGTGGGGGAGGCCAGCGAGACCGTGAAAGCCCGCATGAAGCTGGCGGAGGGGGGCGGCGGGGGCGGCGGGGACAGTCCGGTCTGGGATTACCGGATTTTCGCCGGCAATACCATAGATTGTCAATCCGGCAATATGCAAATCGGCGGCAGCATACACAGCAATGGCAGCGTGAATATCGGATGGAGCCAGGGCCGTATCAGCGGCAACGCGGAAGCAGTCACCTCTTTTTCTATTCAGGGACCTGTCACCGAGTACACAAGAATCTTCCCTGCGGCTGTTATTCCGATGCCGGACTTCAGCGGTTATGTGGAAAGCGTCAAAATTCCCGATATCGTCATGCCGGGCAGCTATGCCATCCACACCACCGGCAGTGCGCTGAAGAGCGATTCCAGGCAAAACTGGAACCAAGATATGTATGTGACGGGGGATGTGACCGTTGATCATGGGGTGGATATTACCAGCAATGTTTATATTACGGATAATCTGACCGTCAGGGAAGGCGTCAAGGTGACGGGCAATTTATATGTGGAAGGGTACATCAATTTCGAGAGCGGCGGCGCGGAGGTCGTCGACGGCTATGTTCATGCCGACGGGAATATGACTGTCAAGGCCAGCCGCAAGCTGACGGGCAATTTATATGCGGGTGGGGATATCAGTTTCCCCAATGGCTCGGATATTGAAGGCAATGTCTACGCCAAGGGAAACATTACTGCCAACGGTTTTCTTACGATGAAGGGCACTTTATCCGCGGGCGGGGCTGTCAGCCTTCCCAGTGGCGCTAAGATAGGCGGCAACCTGTTTGCTAACGGGGATATTGTTTTTAACAGCGGACTTACGGCTGACCCTGCGGCGGCGCTATGCGTTTATTCGGCCCATGGCAATATCAACAACAGGGTACATACTATCGGCACGATCAACGGCGTGATTTACGCGCCAGAGGGCACGGTGGCCCTTAACGAAAATGTTACCTTTAACGGCAGCATCGTGGGGAAAACGGTCACCGGCTATGCGGGCAATCTGATCATGGGCGAATGTGCGTTTGATTTTCCCTTCCTCGGCGGGGGCGACTCCGGATGGGAGTTTGTGCGGTATGAATAGGCTGATGAAAAAACTGAAGCGTTGGCGCTCCGGCATGACCATGGTGGAAGTGGTGGTTTCCGTGGCCCTGATCGCCGTGGCCGCGCTGATCCTGTCCAGCGCCTTCGGCGCTTCCCTGAACGTGGCGCGCCGGGGCGTTGATTCCCAATCCGCCGGCAACAGCGCTTTTACCGCCATCGAGCAGCAATCCGCTGCCAGCGGCAGCACCGGCAGCATCGCCTTCAGCGCCGGCGGGAAAGACTATACGGTGAGCGGGCGCTATCTCAGCCAAACCCAGACCGTCAACGGCGTGCAGGTGACCTTCCACTCTTTCGAGGCCACGGGGCCATGAGCGCGCGCTGGCAATCCCTGCGGGGCCGCCAAGGCTTCACCCTGGTGGAGGTGATCGTGACCAGCGCCATCCTGCTGCTGCTGATCGCCGTGACCGGGGGGATCATCCTCTCCTCCCTGGGCGGCTTTACCCGGGTCGCGGCCATGGCGGAGGCCAAGCAGCTGGGCCTGGCCGTCTATGATTTTTACCAGGACCGGCTCACGGAAGCGCTGACCGTTTCCCTGCAGACAGCGGTCGGGCAGGACCAGAGCCTGGCGGTGGCCGGCGGTACCGGGAGGGTGCTGTACAACGGGGCGGACCTGTACGGGGACGCCATCTATAACGGCATGAAGGTCCGCACCAGCCAGTGGGCGGAGGGCTATATCCTTCATCTTAAGGTGGAAATCTGGCGGGACGAGGACGGCGACGGGCTGTATGACGATGGCGAGGCGGTTTTTGTTAAGCAAAGCGCCTTCCGCATCAATAACCTGAAGCGCTCCGGCGGGTCCATCGGCGGCTCCCCCGGCAGTTCCGGCAGCCCCCATATCAACGGCGCCATTTATTATCAGGAATAATCAATTTAAGGTGAACAGGATATGCTAGATATCGGCAACATGAAAAATATCCGCATCGGCGAAGTGCTGGTCAGCCAGGGCTATATCACCGAAGCCCAGCTGGAGCAGGCTTTGGCTTTTCAGCAGCAGTCTCCCGGCCGCCGCCTGGGCGATCTGCTGGTGGACCTGGGCATGGTCACGGAGCAGCAAAAGCTGCAAGCCCTGGCCACCCGGCTTTCCATGCGGCTGATCCGCATCGACGCTTATCCGGTAAAGGTGGAGGCGGTGCGGAAAATACCCCGTGCCCTGGCGGAGAAATATTTGCTGATCGCCATCGATCTGCAAAACGGCCAGCTGGCGGTGGCGGTCAACGACCCGCTGAACTTCTTCGCCATCGAGGAAGTGCGGCAGATCGTTAAGCTGCCGGTGAGTTTGGCGCTGGCCGAGGCGGAACAGATTCATCATGCCATCGAATATTATTACGCGGAAATCTCCACCATGAAGGCGGTCAGCGACGCCAACCAGGCCGCGCCTATCGCCCCGGTGACGATAACGGAGATGGTTGGCGAGGGGACGGACGACGCGCCGGTGGTGCGGTTGCTGAACAGCCTGCTGATCAAAGGCTTTAATACCAATGCCAGCGATATCCATGTCGAGCCTTTTGCCGATTTCGTCAGCGTGCGCATCCGGGTGGACGGCACCATTGTGGATTATACCCAGCTGTCTTTAAGCGTGCATCAGGCGCTGATCGCCCGGATCAAGATTCTGGCCGATCTGGATATCGCGGAGAAACGCATCCCTCAGGACGGCCATTTCCGGCTGCAAAACGAAGGCATGGACCTGAATATCCGCGTTTCCCTGGTGCCCACGGTATACGGGGAAAAGGCGGTGCTGCGCTTTCTGTCCACCAACAGCCTGATCGATCACAATACCACCTTCGGCATGCAGCCGGAAAATTATGAAAAGATGATGAAAGCCCTGAATTCGCCCCACGGCATCATCTATCTGACCGGCCCCACCGGTTCCGGAAAAACCACCACCCTGTATATGATGCTGGAATACCTGGCCCAGCGCCAGGTGAATATCGTCACCATCGAGGACCCGGTGGAGCGCAATATCCGCCGCTGCAATCAGGTGCAGGTCAACAATACGGTGGGCGTTACCTTCGACGCGGGGCTGCGGGCGGTACTCCGCCAGGACCCGGATATCATCATGGTCGGGGAGACCCGGGACGCGGAGACCGCCGCCACCAGCATCCGGGCTGCCATTACCGGCCATCTGGTGCTATCGACCCTGCATACCAACGACGCGGTCAGCTCCATCGTGCGTCTGGCGGATATGGGCGTGCCCTCCTATCTGATCAGCAATTCCCTGGTGGCGCTGGTGGCCCAGCGCCTGGTGCGGAAGGTCTGCCGGGAATGCGCCTATACCTATGAGATCAGCGATTCCGAGCGGATTTTGCTGGGACGGGAGGCCCGCTATCTCTCGCGGGGCCGGGGCTGCCCCAAATGCAACGGCACCGGTTACCGTGGCCGCATCGCGGTGCACGAGATCCTGCTGATCGACAAGACGCTCCGCAGGATGATCATCCAGGACGCCGGCAGCGACGAGATTTTTGCCTATGCCCGGCAGAGCCAGAATATGCGGACCCTGCGGGAAGCAGCCACGGACCTGGTGCTGGGAGGCGTCACCAGCGTGGACGAACTGCTGAAAACCGCGTATTACGAAGAAATGTGATCAGGCGCGGACAGGGAGAAACGTAATGGATATTGAGAAGATCGTGGCTTATGCCATTGAAAATCAGGTATCGGATATCCACCTCACCGAGGGCTGGCCGCCCAGCTTTCGCAGGCACGGCCAGCTGATCCGCCAGTCGGGGGTCACCATTTCCCGGCAGCAGATCCGGGATCTGGCCGCTCCGGAACGCCTGAACGCGCTGGACGAGGGCGGGGACCTGGATTTTGCCGCCGCCTATGCGGGAGGCCGCCAGCGGATCAACATCTATCATGAAAGCGGCCGGCTGGCGATGGCCATCCGTCTGCTCAGCGACCATATCCCCAGCCTGGAGGAGTTGCGGCTGCCGCCGGTGCTGAAGCAGCTGGCCGAGGAGCCACGGGGCCTGGTGCTGGTCACCGGCCCCACCGGTTCCGGCAAATCCACCACGCTGGCAGCGATGATCGATTATATCGGCAAAAGCCGGGATTGCCATATCATCACCATCGAAGACCCTGTGGAATATGTGTACCGGGACAGCCTGGCCTTGATTCATCAGCGGGAGGTGGGCCGGGATGTGGCCAGCTTCGCGGACGCGCTCCGCTCCGCCCTCCGGGAGGACCCGGATGTGATCCTGGTCGGGGAGATGCGGGATTACGAGACCATTTCCGCCGCCGTCACCGCTGCCGAAACCGGGCATCTGGTCTTTTCCACCCTGCATACCACCGGCGCGGCTAAAACCGTGGACCGCATCATCGACGTGTTTCCGCCCCATGGGCAGGCCCAAATCCGTTCTCAACTTGCCGGCACTTTAAAAGGGGTGGTTACCCAGCAATTGCTGCCGCTGCAAGCGGATGCCGGCGGCATGGTGAGCGGCCGCATCGCCGCTACGGAAATTATGCTCGGCACCGACGCGGTGCTGAACCTGATCCGGGAGGGCAAAGCCCATCAGCTCAATTCCGTCATCCAGTCCGGCAACGCCTTAGGCATGCATACGCTGGATAACTGCCTGGCTAATTATGTGCGGCAGGGGTTGATCTCCCGTGAGACCGCCCAGCAATACGCGGCCAACCCCGCCGAACTGAAACAACTGATGTAGCCCCGGCCCTATCGTAACGGAGGGAGCCGGGCCGCCGGCATCCCGGCAGCATTGCTTACGGCTTTATTGCTAGGCAAGGTATGCAACATTTGGCTGACAGCGTTCCGTAGCTGCCCGATCGCTCCTGATGAAGGGATTGCGCGGCTTTTCAATTTTTGATTGACAAATCCCTTCAACTATTATAGAATAATAGCCGTCCGGCACTTACGGGGGTGTGGCTCAGTTGGGAGTGGAAACGGGCCAATTTTATATCCCATGATTTTTCAAAAGCGGCTCACTTGGCAGACGATAAGTTCACATGCGCTTGGCAGTTTCATATGGGGGTGTGGCTCAGTTGGGAGTGCGGGCGAAGCTTAGGACACACCCTTGGAAGTGAAAAGAAAATATCTGGGGATGTAGCTCAGTGGGAGTGCGGGCGAAGCTCAGGACACACCCAGCAGGAAAAATTTTTGCGCCGATATTTTGACCACATTTCTTTGTGATTTAACCACAACTTTAATCAAGGTTTTGTAAATTTATACGGGGGTGTGGCTCAGCTGGGAGTGCGGATGAAGCTCTAAGCACCCCCCGAAAAGTGAAAAGAAAAATATGTGGGGATGTAGCTCAGTGGGAGCGCACCCGGTACGGTTTCAGCAACAGTTGTGTAACTCACTTGGCAACCACTCGGTTCGCAACACGAAAATTGGGAATATTTGGGGGCGTAGCTCAGCTGGGAGTGCGGATGAAGCTCTAGGCACCCCTCGGAAAATGAAAAGAAAAATATATGGGGATGTAGCTCAGTGGGAGAGCGTTCGGTTCGCATCCGAGAGGTCGTGGGTTCGACCCCCATCATCTCCACCAAAGATAAAGGCCAGCTATCGGTTATGATGGTTGGCCTTTTTGATATTTATTAATTAATTCTAAATCCCAAAAAGATGCGTATGATTCGGGGTCAGGACTTATCAGCAAGCAAAGGTTTAACCGCTTAAAGCGGGCAGATCTTTTCCGCCCGAAAGCTGATTTTGTTGTTTCCCGTTGCTGTTGCTATCGTTCTGAAAAAATACGGGGTTGCGAACTAACCGTTTCCCGAAAAGTGCGAACCAACCGTTTCCAAAGGATATCCGGGCGCTGATTTTCTAGCCGAAAAAGCCAAGCAAATCAACGCCCTTTTTATTTCCAAACTATCATGTAGAAGGGCGCGATATAATTGAACCAGTACGAAGTAAAGGCGTAGCTCAGTTGGGGGAGCGCCTAATTCAGAAGCGGCAGCGTCTCTATGCCTGGAAGTGCTGCCCCATTAAAAGCTGGGGCTTTGCTGCATAATTATCGCCTGGTCTGACATTGCAATTTCAAATACAGGCTGCAGAATTCTCTCAAACCGGGCGGTAATATAACGCGTGTAGAAATCTTTTTGCCGCTCAGAGATATATGGCGTTTCATTAATAAAGGCTGATATCTTCGCAATATCAATGCGCGGGATGATCCTCTTTATGGCTTCGCTGCAATCTGTATTTTCATTTGCCATCAGAAAATCATAATAATTGATTTTCTTCCCATCCTGCTTGATTGCAGAGGTAGGATACTGATAGACTCTCGCATTCAGAGCGTCCTCATTGACAAGCACCTGCTCCATGATCTTTTCATCGGCCTGCGGCAGCAAACAGCTTCCACAGTCGTATATTGGGGCCAGCGAAACTTCTTCGGTTCGGTCGTCATACAGAAATCCCCAATTGCCATTGTGCCGGTCAAAGTTCCCCAGCAGGGCGTCGACTACGAACATATTCCAGAAATGTTCCATTAGCAGGTCAGGAGAAACATACCGCTGTTTTTCGATGGTATCGAGGATATCGGCGAGTTCCGTGCCGCTGCCACTGGAGTCGGATTCCAGGATAGTGTTCTTGATTGAACAAAAGTCAAATAAACGGCTGCCGTCGGCAGTGAAGTCCTTGCAGGCGCAAACTACCCTCATTTTTTCTCCGACCTTGAAGGTGCCGAGCATGGTTTCCTGAGCCGGAACGCCGAGCATATTGAAAATACTGCTGGCAATATGCTCGCTGATACAGCTATTGGTATAAGACAGCTCCGTAAGCCTGTTTTCTCCCGAAGAAGGGAACTTCAACATATACTGACTGCCGTTATAGTTCACGGCGATTTTCTTGCCGTTTGCGCCGTTATATGCCCGGCCAAATATGGTTTTGCAGTTTGAAAAGTCGATCTGTCCAGTCATGTTGTTCCTCCCCATAGATATTTATGCCGCAGATGATCGGCATGCTCTTGTGAAATGAGGCCGTCGCTGATTTCCGCCATATTGATGCTGCCGTAGAGCTCACCCCATAGGCAATCCAATAGATCCGACTTTGCTTTCAGGCCGTCCTTATACGCATCCAGGTCATGCTGCAAATAATCCGGCAGGCCGTATTCATAGGAGCGTTCGCGTTCAGCCTGCCGGATCCCACTTTCAGTCAGCAACTCCATGGAAATGCCCAGAGCCTTGGCGAGCCTATACACTGTTTCGGCAGAGCATTTTTCAAGCTTTGTTTTTCCGCTGCAGATGTCGCTCAAGGTGGCATGTGGTATGCCGGCTAGCACGGCAAGTCGATACTTGGTCATATTTCGCTTCCGCAGTAAATCATCGATCACCATAATGCTCACCCCTTGTTACCATTATATCGGTATGCCGAAATAAGGTCAAGAAGTTTTTTTAAGCTACATGAAAAAATGTTTATTAGCAAGGGCATGTGGGCGCTGATTTACCGGCTGAAAAGAGCCGACAGATCAGCGTCTTTTTTAGTTTAGAAATCTTTTGAAAGGGATGAGACACTTGAGCCAAGACAAATCAACTATGATAAGCGCCTTCTACAACGAGCTTTCTCTGCATTTCCAATGGGAACATATTGAGCACGGGCCGCCTAAGAACGATTGCTTGCCAATCCTGCTGGACGGCAGCGAGATCGGGTTCGTAACGCCGGATGGCGCGGTGATTATGAAGCAGGAGTCCCTGGGAAACGAGGCGGCTCATATGACCTACTTACGCGCCGGCATCGTTGCCGCCGAGGTCTATGGATATATGCAACAGATGGCCTATGCCCCGCCTTTACAGGCGTCCAGCCTCCATTCGCCGTATAAGCTGCTGGCGGATTTCAACGGCTATGTCTTGGGCGGTATGGAATCTCCATACGGGGGCCAGTTCACCACATGGCAATGGACGTATGAGAAAACCGGCCTAACTCTGGGACATTATTGGCGTAATGATTATTCAGCCGCCAAGGAGGATTTTGCCCGGCGCTCCGGCCTTGTTCAAAAGGACCGCCTCTTTACGGGCGAACAGTTGACCCAGATGTACCGTTGCGCCGCGAACATGCTGGATACCGGCGTTGATCTCTCCTATGAGCAGGAGGAAACCATCAAAGGTATTCTGGAACAGATCCGGGAACTCGTTCCGGATGTAACAGAGCGTATCGGGCAGACGCGGGAACAGGAGATGGAAGCGCCGGACTCGCCAACCATGTAAAACTGAACCGTCATTTGCTGTACGCCGCAGCTTCGTTAGAAGCCCGGCGCTTTTGTTTTGGAAAGGAGCCAGTCATGGAAGCAATCACAGATATGATAATGGAAGGTATCAGAGTACGGCGGTCAAGAAAGACATATGGCCCGGGGTGTTCTCCCGACCCGTCTGAGCCGGCGGTATGCACAAGGTATGAGCGCTGCCGAAGCTGCTCTTATCCAAGCCACGGCTTTATCTGCTGGCATACGGACGGCAGCTGCCTGAAGACAAATATGGACCGTATCTACAGAAAAAAGGAGGTAACCCCGGCATGTTAACCGCAGGCAACCGTAAATACGCGCTACGCCCCGCATTGCCCGAGGAAGCGGGGCTTTTTTTCGCCTTGCCGAAAGAGCGGGACGCGACGCTTGGCACGGTCGGACACATAAGAATTGACTTCGGCCGCGGCGGAAATGAGTTCTGGCATACCTGGTGGCCGAGGGGTAAAGAGGAACTGAACCGCCCGGAATTTAAAGCGGAACTGGCAGAAGTGGTGAACGAGTTGCGGAAGACAGGCCCCCTAAAGGACCTTAGCGCCATGATGCGCTACTGCGGAAACCACGGCGGTCAGATCAAGGGCGGCTGGCGGCAGAATTACGGCTATGTGCTGGAAACAGAGCATTACCGCTACTGCCTACGGTGCAACCCCTACCAGAACGATTACCACGCTTACCTGACAGCTTTTGACCTGCAGGTGCAGCGGATGAATATGAAGCGCGAAACGCCCCAAGAGGATATGACCTTTCAGGGCGGCCAGACGATGTAAAGCAGGAGGACGCGATGAAAACAATTGATTTCGATCTATGGGAACCCAATCCCGACAAACCGGGTACCGTCCGGCGTGCCAGCCAACGCGCGGCGCAGGAGGTTTTCGCGGAGCTTCAGTACCGGCTGGGAAGCACCGGCTACCTGCCGGATGAATACTTTTTGATGAACGATGAATGGAGAAATGGCAAGGAAATACCCAAAGACGCCGGTTTTTTCTGTACCGTCGACTATGGAGAAAGTGAGGGCGTCTATCTGGATGTTTACCTGAAATGGTACGACAAACAAAAACAAGAAAGCATCACGAAAAACTTCATCACCGGCAAAACCCTCGGGCAAACCGGCAGCGACCTTGACCGCATGTATCTCATCGCCTCCGCGATTACCAAGGCATTCAATGGCGACAACGGCACTTATGCCAGATATGTCCGGCTTGGAGAAGCGGAGAGTCCCAACGGTATGGTCATGCACCTGAACCGGGAGGAACAGCGGCTACTCATCGATAGCCTGGTGGAACACCGCGGCAGACTGAGGGAGGAATTCACCGGCGTGGAGCAACTTCTGCGCCGTGTGACAGGCAGTATTACCGAGTTTGTTAATGAGGTTGGCGAAAGACCGCTACAAATCAGCGACTACGATATGGCGGTGCTGGCCATTGTAGACGGCAATCTGCCGGCGTTTCAGGAGGCGTATCCGAAAGTGCCGAATAAAGCCGGCGATTTACTGCTCCGCACGGCAGTCAGGCCGGGCGGGGTTGGCCGGAAGATGACGATGCTGCTGCTTGCCGATGCGAGGGATCTGACCGCCGGGCAGTATCTTGGAGCGAGCATATTCGCCGTCGATACCGGTGATATCGAAAGGGCGCGGCTGTTCTATGAACAGGCCGAACACTGCGTCGCCGATCTCCCCAAGACGTATTATGGCGATGTGATCGCCCGCGCCCTTGACGAACACAGGCATATCGCCAACGCATTGCTGAAACAGGCCACCCCCGAGCAGATCAGCGGCGCCGCTCCCTGGCTGCTCCATAAGGCGGCATTGAAAGAGGATTATCCCATGGCCTCAGAGCTGGTGAAGAAAGGAATCCATGCAGATGAGGTGGCTGCTGATGTGATCCGCGCTTTCCGGCAAAGCCCCTGGGCAATCACGCATCTACTGGAGCAAGGCATGGAGATTGAGCCCAACAATTACAAGGCGCTCCATGCCTGCATCGAGATTGGCCATAGGGAAGCGGCCCAGATGCTGCTGGACCGCGGGATGGACTTTGATCTTTATATTGAGTGGGCTAAGGCGAATGGCCAGGATCATTCCCTCAACAATGACGTCTTTGACACGCTATATGAGAGCTGGCAACAAGATATGAACCGGCCTGGTTTTGAAATTCAACAGACGGGAGGAATGTGAAATGCAGGCAGACCCGAAATGGCTGGTGCTCCTGCGGGAGAAATATCCGCCTGGCTCCCGTATCCAGCTCACGGAGATGAAAGACCCGTATAACCCGGTGGCACCGGGAACGATGGGAACTGTGGATCATGTTGACGATGCCGGCACGGTGCATATGAAATGGGATGATGGCCGGACGCTGGGCCTTATCCCCGGAAAGGACAGGTTCAGCATCCTGCCGCCGGAACCGACCCTGCTGAAGCTGTATATGCCCATGACCGTGGACTGCTATGAGCGAAACGGCTATGGGGATTTAGAGGACGAACCGTATGAGATGAGCGATGATGAGGCCGTGGACTACGCCGACAACATCGTCGCCGCCCTCCAGCGGGAGCGTATGCCGGAGGAAGCGGCCCGCGGCCTGATGACCTATTACAGGGAGGACGATAGCGTCAATCAAAAGGTGCGATCCTACACCTTCACGGCTGAAGCCCGAAACGGCAAGCTGTGGGGCGTGGCCGAGTGCATGGTCGTAGGCGAACTGACGCCGGAAGAACTGGGACTGCTGAAAGACAATATCTCGGGCCAGGCGTCAGACGGATTCGGAGAGGGTTTTGAGCAGCGGGAGATCAAGCTCGCCGATGGACGGGAACTGTACGCCCATCTGTGGAGCAGTGAGGCCGGCTGGTTTATTGAAACCGAGCAAGCGCTGTTCCACCCCCAGCCTGCCCAGGGACTGCCGGAACGGTGTTTCTCAACGCTGCCGGATAGCGGCGAGCTTATTATGATCAAACGCGGCGAGAGCGGCTATTGGCGTTCGGATTGGGACACCGGCGACCCGGAAAAGAACCGGGTGCTGGCGGATCAACAGAACGCGCGCCTGGGCGTCAGCAAAGCCCAGGAGGAAGCGATGGTTGTAGGGAGCATGTTTGGCTGGGGGGCGCAGGGCGCGGACCCGAAGGCCTATGAGCAGGAGCAGCAGCCCGGCGGCATGAAGCTTGAATAACCGTATAGATAGGCTCAGCCGGCTCTTTCCCTTAGAGCCGGCTTATTTTATTTCAGAAAGACTAACTATTAAAAGTCAAGCCCCAAAATGAGGAGGGATGCCAAAACCCGATGGCATAGAAAGGGTATAGCAAAGCAGACGTCCGTCAAGACGCCGCATCAGCTATCGTGAGAAAATTTAAGCTGCCAAACGATAAGGTTCTCTGGATTTCTCCAAAGCATAGATAAGCCGAACCAGCTTCTTGGCGGCATGAGAGATGGCGACGTTGTAATGCTTGCCCTCGGCGCGCTTCTTGGCAAGGTAAGCGGCAAAGGCCGGGTCCCAGCGGCAAACGTACTTGGCGGCGTTGAAGATGGCAAAGCGCAGGTATCTGGAGCCGCGCTTTTCCATATGGGCATAGCAATTGGCCATCTGCCCGGATTGGTATGTGGAGGGCGAAAGCCCGGCGTAGGCCAGAACCTTATCCGGAGAATCAAACCGGGAGAAGTCGCCGACCTCAGCCAGAATCATCGCGCCCATGCGGTTACCGATGCCGGGGATAGTTGTGATCGGCGAATGAAGCTGATCCATGATGTGCCGGATGGCGGACTCAATTTCTTCGATCTCAGCATCCAGCTCACGGATCAGCCGGATGGTGTGCCGCAGCTCCAAAGACTTTGCCGGCATCACGGAGCCGACGGAGACTCTGGCGGCCTCGCGTATCTCCATGGTCCTGTCCCGGCCGTAGCGTCCTTTTGAAGCGTCATGGAGAACAGTTTTTAAATGCGTCAGATTGGCGTCGGCAATCTGACGCGCCCCGGGGAACTCGTCCAGCAGTGCATAAACCGTGGCCATATGCAGCGTTGGCACCAGCTTTTCCAACTCCGGGAACAGGATGCACACCAGTCTGGACACCGACTGCTTGAGCTGGGCCCGTTCTTTTACCTTGTCGAAACGGTATCTTGTCAGTGACTTCAGTTCCTCGTTGTGGTAAGCTGTATCTGTGTAGGGCTTGAGGCCCACATCAGACATGAGCATAGCCGCAATCGTTCGCGCATCGACACGGTCGGTCTTTGTCTTTCTGAGACTGAGGCTTTTCCGGTACAGGTTGGTGTGCAAGGGGTTAATGACAAAGCTGTCCAGGCCGTTGTCAAGCAGAAACCCAAGAATGTTGTAGCTGTAGTGTCCGGTAGCCTCAAGTCCTACTTTTATTCTGCCCTGGCCGGCAGAGCAAGCCCTGATTTTCTGAAGCAGGCAGTTGAAACCCTCCGTGTTGTTGGGGATGGTGAATACGTCCGCGAGGACTACCCCTTCTGAACTGATGATGAAGCAGTCGTGCTTGTCCTTGGCGACGTCGATTCCCACGCAAATCATAACAAAACCTCCGACGGTATATTTGATGCTGTATCCACAGGGCACTTTGCTCTTGTAACCTTGTTCCACATAAACCGTCGGGCGGTATCTAACTGATTAACAAACCCGCAAAGGACTGTGGTCGGAGCCTTTCTGGAACCATCTTGTGGTAGGAAGATTAAACCAATCCACAGCATCCCTTACAGTGTAGCACAGCCCTTGGAGAGGGGCTTCATAAACTACTACTCTATAATACAAGGAAGATCGGTATGAGATATTTCCAGCAAAACACGCCCCTGACAGCTTATGAGCGGCTGATGACGGAAACGCCCCGGTCAAGGGTGGCCCCGTACCGGCCCTGGCGGAACGAGCCGCACCGGTTGCGGATGCTGCGGCTGCGGGATAGCGGCCTGCTGCCGGCAGGGGCTGGCCCACAGTATATTGCGGCGCTGTTCCTGCTGGCCGCGGATACGGACCTCTGGGGGCAGAGCAGGGGCCATGTCATGCCCGGCAGGATCGACTTTTGTTCCATCCCCGGCGGCGGCCTGGGGACCACGGCGTATAGCCTGTTTGAGGCGGCCAGGGCTATTTATTATGCTTACGGTATTGACGAGCGCCGGCTCTGCGACCGGCATACCGTCAGCGACGAGCTGTTCGATTTGATCATGGACGCCAAGGCAATCAGCCGCTACGGCATGCGATGGCTGGAGCAGGAGGCCGGTTGCTTATGAGGGACTTTCAAGCCATACTCAGCAACAAACAGCACCCGGAGTACGGCGAGATCACCGTGCCGTTCCCCATCCCGGATAACCGGTACGACCGTATCATCGAGCTGTTGGAAGCTCTGGAAATCGGCGGCACGGTCAAGCGGGATTGCCTGGTAGATGAAATTATGGGTTGCTATCCGATCCTGGAGCGCTTGGAAAACGCTGAGGTCAATGTGGACGAGCTGGATTATCTGGCCAGGCGCTTGGATAGCCTCGACCGGCATGAGATCGCTAAATTTCACGCCATGGCGTATTGCCGGGATATCGCCGGTATGACGGATCTGATCAACCTGACCTTTTGCTGCCAGGAGGCGACGGTGATCGAAAATTTCCGCGACCTGGGTAAGGTCGGGAAGGAACGTTTTATGGACGTCAACGCAGCCACCGTCGAGGACCTGAAGTATATCGATTTCCAACGGGTGGCGATGAAGCTCTTCAGTGATGAAAGCGGGCAGATCACGCCCTACGGCGTTGTTTATGACAACGGCATGCAATTGGAGCCTTTATATGACGGCCGCAACTTTCCTGAGTACCATGACAGGGACAGCCTGCTGGATCTGGAGCTGAGCGACGGTCCGGAGCGGGAGGATGCCGCCACGGTTTGGCTCGATCTCCCGCTGCCGGCCGGCAGGATCCAACGCGCCATGGCCCGCGCCGGCATCGGCGTATCAGAAACCCGGCTGCAGCTTGTGACCAGCGCGTTGCCGGAGGCTCTGCTCGCGGCATTGGAACTGACACCGGAAAACCTGGGCAGCCTGAACGAGTTATGCCTGGCCATCCGCAATCTGGATAAAGCCGGCCGGGAAACGCTGGGCGCCGCGGTACAGCTTGCCAAGCCGGAAAGTATCCAGGAGGTGCGGAACCTGGTGGGACAGTTGGATCAGTTTTGTTTTATACCCGGCGTGAGCGACGCGGCGGAATATGGGCGGGCGATGATCACGTCCGGTTCATATATATATGATCCGGAGCTGGAAGAATTCTATGATTACGCCGGGTTTGGCGCCTGGCGGATCTCCGAGGAGCAGGGGGCTTTCGTGCCGTCAGGATATATCCGCTACCTGGGGGACAGGGACCTGCGGGAACTGATCAGGCCGGACATAAACGATGAGTCGCAAATCAGCTTAAGCCAATATTAAAGGAGGGGCTGTATGGAACAGCATCAAGAGCAAGCAACCGATACCGTGGGGAAGATCATGGCGCTTTACGGCGCCGCGCCGGACACGGTGACGATGATGAGACGGGAGTTGCCTATTGACCAGTATCTCGCTGCCATCGATCTCCTGCGGGAGCTGGGCATCGATATGACGGTGCGCCTGGCCTGTCTCTGTCCGGTCTGCCGGCATTGTGCCGAAGATTGTTATTACCGCAATTACGCAGAGGAGCGCCTGCAGGAGGGAGAGGGAGAGGAGAGGGAAGCGGATCTGCTGATCCCCGCCAATCTTCTGGAAGAGGCGGGGATAGATCCTCATTGCCGGTTGGAAGCGACGGTAGCGGACGGTGAGATCATCTTTTACGCCGCTACGCCCGGCATCGAGGATATGCCCCTGTTCTTGCTGGGCAGCCTGTACGAGGCCGGCGTCTGCCTGTTCGCCCTGGATAAGATGATCGCCACCGGGGAGGTGATCGGTAATGAGTGAGACACCTATCTGGCCCTATTCCCTGGCCGAAGCTCTTCGTAACGGCGGGCAGGGGCTGTGGCAGGCAAGCCATCGGGAAAACGTGCTGTGCGCCGGGGCCATTGACCAGGCCATTGCGGCGCATTTCGACGGCTCCCATTTAAACCGGGAGGCTATAGAGGAAGTGGTCCGGCAATTCGGCTTCCCCCGTGTCAACTTCGTGCTGGCCAATACGGTGCGGCAATTGAACGACGGCTGTTTCTCAGAGAATAATAAGAAATGGGCCGGCAGCCTCTATCTGCCTGCGGACGAGTTCCAGGGCATGAACCTGCGGGCCGACTATGTTGTGCGGTCCCACCCGGATGTGGTGGATGACTTCATTAGTCTGGCCCGGCAGATCTATCAGGAGCGGGGCCTGTTCGATGCCGGCCACTGCCGTTCCCTTAGTGGTGAAGATCTGCGGGGCCAAGTGGCTGTGCTGAATCTTGCCACACTGAAACAGGACTATCAGGCGCCAGAATTTCAAATTTTCCTCCCAGATGACGGTTTCGGCTGCTCCCCCGCCGCTTCCGGCCGGCGGGTATTCGGCATCTTCCTCAAGGATGGGGTGCGGGGGAGCTTTTACCGGCAGGATTTCATTGGCCTGCTGAAGGACGAGCATATGCCCGAGTGGGCAAAAGAGAAGCTGGCGGCATTACGAGCGGTGGGAACCCATACGGAAACCTTCCTCTGTCCGCTGGCGGTCAGCTGGTATCCGCCCGGCCCGGGCGGCTATCCCGCGGATACTCCGGAAGCCCTGGAACCCTACGCGGCGGCGCCTTACGAAGAAGCTATCCGTGCCGCTATCAATCAAAGCTCGGAGACGGAAGATGCAGGCCGGGGCCTGATGGCTCACTATGAGGGATCAGGGAAGGTAAAGGATAAGGTCGCCAACTGCCGGCCAGATGTGAAGCGGGTGGAGGATACCCTCTACGGCGCTTTCGTTTGCCAGGTTAAAGGGGAACTTGAACCAGGGGAGCGGGCGGAACTGATCCAAGACTTGTCCCGGCAGGCCCGCGACGACTGGGGCGCGGCCTTTGAGCAGCAGCCCATCGAGAGGCTGGAAGGCGACCTGTATATCAGCTTCTGGAACGGCAGTGAGGATTGGTCGCTGAGGCCGGAAGCGGAGGTACAGGAACATCAGACCATGAGCGGCGGCATGGCCATGGCATAACAGGAGGAATCAATCAATGCGGATAAAGCGGAAAACAGCCAGGCTGCTGCAAAGCAAATACCTGGCTGGCGCGGTTTGTCTGGCGGTCGCGGCTGCGGTCGCCTTTATTTTTGTCCCCAACCTCTACCGCAACCAGGAAGCGACGACTGCGGTGGTGCGGACGGCGGAGGATATCCCAGCCCATACGCAAATAACCCAGGAGATGCTGGAAACCGTGGAGGTGGGGGCCTATAACTTGCCGGCCAACGTGATCAAAGACAGCCGGGACGCGGTGGGCAAATTTGCCGCTATCGATCTCATGGACGGGGATATGCTGACCAGCGCCAAGCTGGAGGCAGCCCCTGGCGACAGCCTGCTGACCGAGGCGGTCAGCGGCGGACTGTATCTGGTGACAGTCACCTTGCCCAGCAATGCCAGCGCTTTGGCCACCCAGCTCCAGCCGGGGGATTATGTAGCTGTCGCCACCTACTTCGACCGGGCGACGGAAGATATCCAATGGGAGATAAGTACCGACGCTAACGGGGCACAGACGGTAGCGCCCAAAGATAAAGAAGCGGATTTCGGTGTGACCCTAGCGCCGGAGCTGGCGAATCTGCAGGTCTACGCTGTCTCCGACAGCGCCGGGGCCGACGCCACGGCCACCGCCGGCATCCCCAAGACCGTGACCTTTCTGGTGAATAAGACCCAGGCGGAACTGCTGATCAAGGTCGAGTATGAAGCGAAAGTACATCTGATCTGGAAAGGACGTGGCGCGATTGAGCAATAGGATGACCGCAATCTGGGGCCCGCCGGATGGGGGTAAGACTACCCTGGCTGCCAATTTGGCCGCCTGTCTGGCCAGGGAAGATACGGTGCTGCTGGTCAGTTCCAATCTCTGGTTCCCGGAGATCCAGCTGCATTTCGGCCAGGTGGTACCGGAGCAGAACAGTCTGGCCCGTCTGCCTCAGGAAGGCTGCGCCATGTATGAATTGTTCACGCCGGTAAAGGGCAACGCCAATTTGCAGCTGCTGACCCTGCCCGACGATTACGGCGAATTGTTTGGCGATTACCTGAATAGCGGCTTGGCGGAAAATCTGTTTGAGCAGATCGGGCGCTACCGCTTCGCCCAGGTGATCGTGGACTGCTCCGCCGTGCCTGATAATCCCATCTCCACCCTGGCTTTGCATCAGGCCGAAACCGTGCTGCATGTGGGTACTCCTGCTATCGCCGGGCTTTTTTGGTACAGGGCTATGAAACCGCTTCGGGAGGCGTTGGCTTTAGACAAAAAATCCCGGTTCGTGGCCAACCATGCCGATAATGGCCTGATTTATGGCGATATTGAGCCGGATTTCCAGCTGCCGGAGATCGAGCAGATGGGGCAGTACGCCGCCCAGGGCAAAACCGCCTTTGCCGCCGGCGTCCGCAAGTACGCCGCCCGGATCAAAGAGATCGCCGGGGCAATACAGCGGGAGGTGGTTGAATGAACTTCTCAGTCAATGAATTCCTTTACCGTGTCAGCCGGGAGGGGCAAAACGCCGGCGGCGGCTTTAGCATTAAAATCCCTTATCTGGAAGTATTGGAAAAGGTGCGTTCCGCCGTCAGCGAGCATTACGCGGCCGATCTGGCCCGGGTGGTCACGGACGCGGAGGCGGGTACGGCGCTTCGCAGTATCATACAGCGCATTGTCACCTCCCAACGCCTGGTGGCCGAGGATTCCGCCAATATCGGCGAGATGGTGGACCGGCTTTACGAGGATATGGCCGGTTTCAGCTTCCTTAGCGCGTATCTGTCCGACCCAGCCGTGCAGGAGATCAATATTAACGGTGCCAACGGCGTCTGGGTCATCGCTAACTCGGGCAAACGCCGGGCCGTCCAGCGTTTTTCCTGCTCCAACGACTGCCTGAATATGATCCGTAAAATGATCGCCCTGGGCAATGTGGTGGTGGACGGCACCAAACCCCTGGCCGACAGCTTTATCTGCAGCGGCGTGCGCATTTCCGGCGCAATCTGGCCCTGTGTGGATGAAACGATCCAGGCGGTGGCTTCCATCAGGAAGCAGCAGGCCGACCTGGTCACTAGGGAGCTACTGATCGCCACGGATACTTATTCGGCGGAGGAGCTGTTCCTGTTGGAGACGCTTCTGATGCACGGGGTCAGCGTGGGCCTGTGCGGCGGTGTGGGCAGCGGCAAGACCTCCGACCTGGCTTTGTTATTGAAAGCCATCCCCGCGGATAAACGCATCATCACCATTGAGGATACGCGGGAACTGGATCTGCTACGCTATGACGAGAGCGGCATGATGGTCAACGACGTGGTGCATTTCCTCACCAAGGAAGGGGCCAAGCCCATCACCATGCAGCAGCTGACCAAGTTCTGCCTGCGTTTCTCCCCGGACTATATTGTGCCGGCGGAGATGCGGGGCGTAGAAGCGCTGGACGTGGCCAATGCCGGTATCACCGGCCATGTGATCGCCAGCACCCTGCACGCCGATTCCGCCGAGGCCGCTTACGACCGCGTCCTGGCCATGTGCATGCCGGCCACCCATCTTTCCGAGGAGCGGATGCTGCGCATCATCGTGCAGGCCTTCCCGGTGATGGCCTACAAAGAGAAGCTGCCGGACGGCAGCCGCCGGCTGATGGGGATCTTCGAGGCCACCGGCGTTAAGCTGGGTCCGGACAACCGCACCGTGGTGGTGGACGGCCATTACCTCTACCAGTACCGGGTCAACGGTTATGAACGGGATGAGGAAGGCAAGCCGGTGCGGGTCATAGGCGAGCATTGCCAGGTGGGCGGCATCTCCCAGGCGCTGGCAGCCATCCTCCGTAAGAAAGCGGTGGAGCCGGATGTGATTCAGGGCTTCATGGAGATAGAAGCATCGCCGCAGAAGAAACCCGAGACAAGGGTCAAGAAGGGGGTGTGAGCCTATGACGCTGCTGCTATCCCTGCTATTTCTGCTGATCACCGTTGCTCTGACCCTGTTTTTCGGCTTCGATCCTGTGAGGATTCTGCGGCGTGTTGAGCTTAGTCCGGGGCAATTCCAACCTAAACAAAAGCAACTCCCCAATCGTGCCAGGTTACATAAAAAGGAGCTGCTGCTGATCCGTCTGCAATCCACCCTGAAAGCGGTGCAGGTCAGCGAGGGCAAGTTCTATCTGCTCACCGCCGGCGCCGCGATCGCCGGCACGGTTGCCGGATCCCTGCTCTTTTCCACCTGGCTGGTGGGCCTCTTCGCCGGCCTGGCCTGCGCTGTCTTCCCCTATATCTTCCTCACCTTACGGGTGCAGAAGCTGGAACGCTTGCAGGAGGAGCAACTGGGCGGCATCATGCAGACGATCACCAACGCTTATGTCAGCAGCAACGATATCGTCAAGGCGGTGGAAACCTATGTGACCGACCGTAACAAACGCCAGGTTAAACCCTTGATCGATCCCTTTGGCGAGTTTCTGGCCGAGGTGACCCTGGTCAACGGAGACCTGACCCGCGCCCTGCTGATCCTGCAAAGCAAGATCGCCAATTCCTATTTCCATGACTGGATCAAGATGCTGATCCTCTGCGCCAGGGACGGGGAGATGAAATTTGCCCTCTACCCCATCCTGGCCGCCATGAACGACAAAAAGACCCTGCAGGAGGAAAGCGACAACGCCATGAAAAGGATCTGGATCAACTTTCTCACCGTGGTAGGCCTGAGCTTTTCCATCCCCCTAATGCTGAAGATGCTGAACGCCGACTGGTACGAGATCATGGTCGCTACCTTCATCGGCAGGCTGATCCTGGCCGTCATGTTCATCTACGCCATCTTCGCCGCCATCCTCGTACTGAAGATCAATACGCCGCTGTACCGGTAAAGGGGGGAGGTAAAGATGCAGGTTTTATTGTTCCTCCTCCTTGCCGCAGGTCTGCTGCTGATCTGCGGGGCGGCCATCGGTTTTGCCCCCGCTGTCCGCAGTAAGAATGTCAAATCGCTGAAACCCCTGCACGGCTTGGACAAGCTGGCCTATAGTATCGCGAACCCCATCGCCAAAGTAATCCGCCTTTCCCCGGACACTGAACAGTACCTGAAGGAGATGCTGGCCGAATGTGAGCTCAGCGTCACCCCTCAGCAATATTATGCCAAGGCTATTGTCATGGGGCTAATGATGCTGCCCCTGACTCCCTTGATCATCCTGGCAGGCCTGCCTTATCTCTGGCCGGCGACCCTGCTGCTGGCAGTGTTGATCTACGGCAAACAGGTCAACCAAATCAAGGACAAGCGGGAGGAGAAGAAAAAAGCCCAGCAGCGGGCCATGCCTCATTTCGTCCGCTCCGTGCTGGCCCAGGTGCATACGGTCCAGAACGATCTGGTGCAGATCGATTTGCTCAAGGTGATGGAGGACTATCTGAAAGTGGCCGACGCCGCCTTTTACCAGCCGGTGGCCAAGCTGATCTCGGATATGAAGGTCACCGGGGATATGGAATTCAGCCTGCAAGCCTTTGAAAAGCGGATCATGCTGCCGGAGATCACGGCCCTGGTCAACGCCCTGACCGGCATACACCGGGGCGAAGACCATTTGATCACCCTGCAATTCATCGCCAAGGACACGGACGCCAAGGCCCGGGAGCTGATCAAGGCGGAATTGGCCAAGCGCCCCGGCAAGGTCAACCGCCTCTCTCTGCCCCTGGTGGGCTTAGGCGTATTCGCCCTCTTCTATTGCCTGATCGTCTATATGTTCGGCACCGTTACCTCACTGTAGCATAGGTGATCCATTATGAAGTTACCGCCCATCCGCGCTGAGCCGCGGCTTTTTTATTGCCGCTACGCTGATAAAACAAACAAAAAGGAGAGATCAATATGAAAGAACGTCTGAAAGACCGATTCAAAAACTTCGTCAAGAATATCAAGACCAAAGCCCGGAACCTGGTCCTGCATTACCGTATCAAGGCACGGATCCTGCGGCTGGACGTCCGGGGCGACGGCTCCATGAATTTCCTGATCACGGTGGTCATTTCCGTGGCCATCGCCGCCATCCTGATCGGCGTCATTTCCGCCGCGATCCCGGATTTCTGGACTAGTATCCAATCCCGTATCACCGAACTGCTGGGCTCCTAAGCGGCGGCGATAGGCAGGCTGCCTCCGTCCCGGCGCCGGAGGCAGCCTGCTTCGGAAGGGAGGCGCTTATGGGCAAACCGCAACAGCTCCGCCAGGACCGGCGGGGAGATATTTTTGTCAACACCCTAATATCCGTGCTGGTGTTCACGGTCGTCTTGATCACCTTTGTCAACCTGGCCGGGGTATTTGTTACCTATCAGAACCTGAGCTATCTGACCAAGAACATCGCCCGCAGCGTGGAACTGGCGGGTGGAGTGGATTTCGCTGTGGAGGCGAAGATCGCCGTCGCAGACGCGGAACTGCGCGGCCGCTTCTGTGACGGACTGGAAAGCACGGCTACGGGAGAGATCATCACCGCCGACTATTTCAGCGGCAGCCATATCCAGCTCCGGGACCGCTTCACCGTCACCTGCCGCTGTATTTACAAAGTCCCCATCATTACGCCCAAGCTCGGCCTGGAGCCGGTGACCATCGACATCCCGCTGGCCGTCACCATTGAAGGCATGAGCGAGGTCTATTGGAAGGCGGGAACGTAAATGGGCAGAATCAGCCAAGACCGCCGGGGTTCGGTAGGCGTGAATGTGATCCTCATTCTGATGCTGGTGGTATTCTTAGGAACCATTGTTTTGGAATTCCAGCGGGTGATGAGCGTCCGGGATACTTTGGAATACGAGTGCCAGCGGGCTGTGAATACCGCTTTGGAATCCGCCATGCGGGACGATTACCGCCAGGACGGCGTCAATATCATCGACCCGGCGCTGGCGGAGATCCAATTCCACGCCTATTTTACCGGCTTCATGGGGCTGAACGGCTCCGACGGTACTTATACCTGCTACAACGCGGACGGCAAGCTGCAGTATATCCTGCTCGTGGACAGCCTGGAGATCATCGCCGGGGAGATCGGCGGCGCGGAGCCGGAGATCCGGGCCCATTTTACCGCGGTGATCGGCAATGCTTTTCATAACCTGCTGGGAGCGGACACAGTCATTACCGTCCAGGTGGCCAGCCGCAATGACAGCATCGGAGGCAGCGGATGAAACTCATAGCATATCTGGTCCATATCCCTTTCTCTCTGGCCTTCGCACATATAGCCTGTACCGACTGGACACGGCGGGAGATCGGCAGCAAGCCCCTCTTAGCCATGCTGATCTGCGGCATAGCGGCCTGCTTCCTGCCCGGCTGTGATTGGCCGTACCGTCTGGGCGGTAGTTTGGGGCTGGCTCTCTTCGGCCTCCTGCTTTGGATTAAATGTCAGGTTAAGCCAGGAGGGGGAGATATTAAGCTGCTGCCGGTCTTAGCTCTTTATCTGGGTCTCCCCGGGCTGCTGCCGGTATTGCTGTTGGCTACAGCCATGATCGGTTTATCGTCCTTATGCGGCAGAAAGCAGCCGAGCTATCCGCTGGGCAGCTACTTGTTCCTAGCCTGGCTGCTTTCTTTGCCAATGTTTTAGAGGGTTTACCGCGTCCGCGCAGTATGTTTATATGAAGAAAAAGGAGGTTCTGCCATGAAAAAGACGGTTGTTGTCATCCTGTTGGCCCTGCTGACGCTTTTCAGCCTCTCATCCCTGGCCTTGGCCGATACGCCCCCGGAAGTGCGGGTCAACGCCGAACTGGTGGCCTTTCCCGACGCGCAGCCGTATATCGACAGCGCCGGCCGCACTATGATGCCGGTGTTCTTTATCGCCCAGGATATGGGGGCCGAAGTCAGCTGGGATAAGCCCAGTCAGACCGCTATCATCGTTAAAAACGGGATTACGGTGGAGATCACCGTCGGTCAACAGGAGTTGCTGGTGACCGAGAACGGCGCTACTCATAGCGTGACTATGGATACCGTGGCTGTGCTAAGCCAAGACCGCACTTATGTCCCCATCAGTTTCGTAGCCGAAGCCCTGGGCGCCTGGGTGGGATATTCCGACTACTACAAGACCGTCATTATCTGCGATGGGCAGCTTACCCCAGAGGATATCGACCGGCTGCAGTCTTACCCTTTCGTGCAAGCCAATACCTACCCGGATTATCTGCCGGTTTACGCATCCTTCGATAACCAATACGGCTTCGCCAACTCCCGTGAGTTCGCTCTTCGCCCGCAGATCGACTACACGATTAAATCCGAGCTGAGCGGCCTTACCTACAGCAAGGATGGGGATATCGCCTGGGGCGATTTCCTGGCCACGGAAGCGGCGGCGCAAATGAGCGCTCTTTACAGCTACGACTATATGACCGACAAGGCCGCCTCCACCACGATGGCCTGGAATTACCTGGGAAAATCCAGCGTCAATGCCCTCTACGAGAAAGCGGACGCTTCCGAGGCGCATCAGGCCGTGATCGGCGCCAACTTCGTAACGGACACCTCCTGTATTTACCAGGACAAAAACGTGGCCAATGTCTTCCGCTCGGTGCGGGGTATCCTGGAAGTCATGGTACAGGAGCCCACGGATAAAGCTTGGGCCGCCAAGCTGCTGGGGTTGGATAAGGTGGAGTATGGCAAACAGTACGAGATTGATATGGAAGTCAAGTTCATCTTGGAGATCAACAACTATACGAAGCTGGGGACGCTGGTGATTCTGGAGCCCCTGTCTGGGAAGCGCACGATTAACCTGTAGAACTTGTAAAACAAAGAACAAAACGAATACCATGGCAGCGGGGCTAAGGCCCCGCTCTTTTATGGAGAAAGGAAGGAATATGAAAAAATGCATTGTCCTGGCCCTGGCGGCGATTTGCTGCCTGGGCCTTTTTGGCGGCTGTTCCGCCCAGCCGGATAGCGAGGCGGCTCCCGCCGCTGATGAAAAAGCCGTCCTGTACGGCAAGACCGACATGGAACATCTGCTTAGCACGGTGCCGAAGGATTACCAGCTGATTGTGGCCGGCAATACCGGGCGGGAGGTCTTCGTCACCGGCGATCAGTTCAAACAGCTCAAAGAGCAGATGACAGAGGCGGAGTTTGCCTTTGGCTATACCCCTAAGGACAACGAAGAAACGCTGTACGGGACCTACAAGGTCAAAGGCGTTCCGCTGAGCTATTTTCTTGATCAGGCCGGGATGTTGGACAGTACTGCGGCCGTGATCGTCCGCGGCACGGACGGCTACGAGCGCATCTTCACATTAGACGAGTTGAACGGCGGCTATACCTTCCTATTGCGCTGGCATGAAGCAACCGGATTCCAGCTAATCCACGATGTGGCAGCCGATAGCGCTACCGTCAACTGCCAGGAATGGATCAAATATGTGCAGGTGGTCATTCCCCTGGACGAGGCCAATTACGAGGCCTATCAGGAACAGAACCAGCTCTGGCAGGGCGAGGTCTTCACCCTGGAGGCTTTGGTAGACAGGTATGAAGGGATCGACCTGCCTCCGGATTACCGGCTCAGGATAACAGGCCTGGTGGATGGGGAAACCGAGCTGAGCTTTGAGGACGTAAAGAACCAGGTCTGGATGAGCGATTATGTCAAGGTCTACCCGTACCTGCTCCAAACCGAATTGGAAACCCTGCAAGGAGGTGTGATTGTGGCCGGGCTGCCGCTCAGGGATATCCTGACTGACGCGGGTATTTCCCCGGACGCGGCGGCTTTTACGATAAAAACCGTGGCCGGCGATCAGACCACCTTCACTCTGGACTGGCTCTATTGGGATTTTGCCTCGGAGCTGGACATGGTGCTGACTTACCAGGATGGCATGGGCCTCTGCCTGGTCTACCCGGACAACAATAAAACCGGTCAGATCGACCCCAGCCGCTGGCTGTTCGGGGTTTCCGAAATCGAGCTGATTGATCAACATACGGCTGAAGCTAAGGGCTTCGTCTTTGAATAATAACAGAACGGAGAATGATCAATGCAATATGCAAATAAGCGGCAAGGCCGGCCCAGGTGGCTGGCCTTTTGCTATGGGCTACTGCTGGCTTTGGCTTTGCTGATGCTGGCAGCCAGCCCAACCTACGCGGCCACGGTGAAGGTAGGCGCGGACGGCAAAGCCCCCTCCGGGTTGGCCGTGGGCACACAGGTAGTGACCGGCGGCGGTACCTACACCATCACCGGCGTCAACGCCGACGGCAGCTATAAAAGTACGCTGACCAACAAAAACCAAACCACCTCCAACTATTCGGGAAGCTCCGGAGGCTCTTCGTCCGGCGGCAGTTCCTCCTCGGACAAATCCTCTTCCGGCGGGTCTTCCGGCTCATCGGGCAAGACCAACTCCACCGTGGTGGTGGGCGCGAGCGGCAAAGCCCCGTCCGGTCTGCCGGTAGGCACCCAGGTGGTGACAGGCGGCGGCACCTATACCATTACCGGAGTCAATGCCGACGGTACTTATACCAGCGTGCTGACCAACCGCGATCAGACCACCTACAACTATAGTTCGTCATCTGGAGGTTCCTCCGGCGGATCCTCCTCGGGCGGCAGCAAGACCTATACGGACAGTAGCGGCCAATCCCAGCTCAGCTCGGCATTGCAAAGCATTGCCGAATCCAGCCTGTCGGAGGAAGAAAAGATCTCCCAGGCCCTTAGCTATCTGGGTTATGAAGACAACGCGGTCAACCGGGCTGCTATGGAGGCCACATTAGACGGTTATGCCGACGGTTCCTACAATGGCGGCAACCTGATGATGGAGGGCGGCAATATCATCAACTATACGGTGGATAGCGCAGGCAACATTAATGTCCAGGTGATCGATTCCTATGAAGGCGCGGTCGACCTGACCACGCCGGAGGCCCAGGCCGCCTTACAAGAGATCATCGCCGCCAAAGAAGGTTTCGCTGCGGCGCAAGCCAACGGCCAATCGGAATCCGTCCTCCAGGGCTATAACGACGCTGCCAACGCGGCCCGGGAGACCCTGGGCTATTCCGGCGGTTATAATGGCAACTACTATATCTCCAGCGATACGCCCGCAGCCTCTACCGGCAGCGGATCTTCTGGAGGCGGCGGTGGCAAAGGCCTGAAGTTCTTCTCCACCATCAACGCCGGCGCCGGCCTGGGCGGCTCCATCTCTCCTTTCGGCTCCGTCAGCGTCATCATCGGCGGCAGCAAGTCTTTTTCCATCAAGGCCAATGCCGGCTACAAGGTGGACGCGGTTTATGTGGACGGCGTGAATCTGGGGGCCAAGTCCTCCTACACTTTTAAAAAGGTCAAAGCCGATCACACCATTGAGGCCGCCTTCAAAGTGGCGGACGCCACGAAGATCCCCAGCTATACCATAACTGCCACTGCCGGGGAGGGCGGGTATATCTCGCCCAGCGGCAAAATCACGGTGAAGGAAGGCGGCAGCCAGAGCTTCATCATCTCCGCCAAGTATGGCTACGGCATCGGGAAGGTCATGGTGGACGGCGTCAACGCCGGCTCTCTTTCCGGCTACGGCTTTACCAATATTACCCGAAACCACAGCATCGAAGTCAGCTTTTTAAAGCTGGCCCTGCCTCCGGCTCTGACCGCCAGCGGAACCATGCGGCCCAGCGACACCATTAAAAGCGGCCTGGGTGTGGAGGCCAGCGTGGATGTAACGGCGGAGAACTGCGAGGTTGCCTCAGTCGCCGCCACCTACAGCGACGGTACGACGATCGCCCTGGAGCAGGTAGGCGGGGAATGGGTGCTGCCGGTAAACAGTGCCAGCCTGACAGGGGCCCGCAAGCATTACATCCCCATCGATTGGCCGGATAACAGCGATTTCTCCGTCACTTATCTGGTCACGGCAAAGGACACCGATGGCAATGTCATCACCGCCATTGCTCAGGATTCCGTCCGGGTGGTGGGCAGCATGTATGACGACGACCAGACCACCCATGAATAACCGGACCGTCCATAAGATGCGCAATACCTCGTTCCAGCTGCGGCCGCCAGTGCTCACGTATCTTTAATACGCTCCGCTTGGCGGCTTTGCCACGCCTTCGTGCTCAGCCCAAAATCGTTGATTGTGAGGCTGAGCAACATGCATAGCTGCGGCTTCGCGAAGCAAAGGCCAGCTAGGTAGTCTTGCTTGCTTCTGAACGGTCTGGACATGAACTATGTCGCAAAGGGCGGCGGACTCAACACCTGCCGCCCTTTGTCATGGCCGAACCAGCACAAAGCCCAGCTATGAAAAGTCAATAGAGGCGAGCAAAAAAGATTGAGAAAAGTATCACCCTAAAAGGCATGACAAAAAGGCCGCCGAGAGGCAACCCAGGTAACGCCGCACAGTAGTCAATC
>Ga0228535_1000958_pt1 | contig 58699 bp, 38 predicted proteins | sample SJ1metagenome_FD_168457 | JGI IMG/M metagenome (GOLD analysis project Ga0228535, IMG submission 168457) | Enriched culture of PCE-dechlorinating microbial communities from Ithaca, New York, USA - SJ1 | ecosystem: Engineered > Modeled > Simulated communities (microbial... > Unclassified | place...
TGGAACGGGCCACGGTGATCATCGAGTATTATTTCCCCACCCGGGGCCTGGGCAGCCAGAATACCGTGATCAAGCTGATGAACGCCACCGCGGGCATTTGGACCATCACCCTATACGGGGAGATCATCCTGGAGGGCCAATTCCATATCTGGCTGCCGATCCGGGGTTTTGTCGATCCCTCGGTGGGATTTCTGGAGCCGGACCCTTATTATACCGTGGTGGTCCCGGCCACGGCCCTGCAGCCGGTGACCTGCGGCGGCTATAACAGCCTCACCAACAGCTTATATGAAAATTCGTCCTGGGGCCCTAACCGGCGGGAGCATTTGCTGCCGGACCTGGTGGCGCCGGCCGTCAACGTGGTGGGGGTGTTCCCCCGCACCGGTTTGGGCGTGATGACCGGAACGAGCGTCGCCGCCGCCATCACCAGCGGGGCCTGCGCCCTGATGCTGCAGTGGGGCGTTGTGCAAGGGCGCTATATCGCCATGTGCACCTGCCAGATCGGGGCTTACCTGATCAGGGGAGCGGTGCGCTTTCCCGACCTGGAGTACCCCAACGAGCAATGGGGGTACGGCATCCTGAATTTGTACGCTTCTTTTGAGGCGTTACGCTAAACGGCGAAAGATATAAAAAGATTTAAAGGGAGGGGGTGCGGGAAATGATTAATAATGGGCCCGTGGATTTTATCGTCAGAAATGACGACCAATTGCTGCAATACCTGAAGAACAATCCTTCCGTATATGTTTCTCCTGCGCTGACAGGCGGTTTTAACATCGCCTATATCAAGGAGGCCGAAGCCGGAGATATCTGCAAAAATCTCTGCGATACGTTGAATTACAGTTATGCGGAGGCGTTGGGCCTGGTTGACGTTGGCAACCAGCAATTAGTGGATTTTACCCAAATCTATAACACGACGGGCCTGGGCGGCAAGGGCGTAATCTTTGCGATCGTGGATACGGGTATCGACTATTTAAACAACATCTTTATGAATAAGGACCGTACCAGCCGCATCATCAGCATCTACGATCAGACCGTAGAAGGAAACGCCCCCTACAGGTTCGGCGTCGGCTCGGAGTATGACCAAAAAACCATCAACGAGGCCGTCCGGTCCAAGAACCCCTTTGCCGTCGTGCCGAGCTTTGACGACGTGGGGCATGGCACCTTTTTGGCCTCGGTGGCGGCAGGCAACAAACAGCGCGATTTTGCCGGCGTGGCCTATGAGTCGGAGCTGATCGTGGTTAAATTGCGGAAAGCGCATCCCTTTTATCTGCGTAAATATTTGGTCCCGGCGGAGCAGGAAAACGCTTTTTCCTCCTCCGACGTCATGCTGGGGGTGGAATACATTGTCAGAAAAGCCGCGGAGCTTGGCCGTCCCGCGGTAATCTGTTTAGGCATGGGTTCCAACTTCGGCGGCCATGACGGATATTCCCTGTTTGAGCAGTATTTGAGCGCGGCCAGCAAAATCAACGGCATCTGTATTTGCGCCGCCGCCGGGAACGAATGCCTGGCCAAGCATCACTTTTATGGCTATGTCGCCGCCAACGGCGACCATCAGGATGCGCTGTTGAGCGTTGGCGAAGACGGCGGGGATATTTATCTGACCATGTGGAACAACGCCCCCGACATCCTGCGTATTTCCGTGACCTCGCCCAGCGGATCCGTGATGGAAAGCGTATCCTGGGCAACAGCCACCATGCTGCAAAAGAATTTGCTCCTGGATAAATGCAATGTGCGGATCGAATACAATTATCCCGTATACGGCTGCGGCTGTCAGAACACGGTGATCAAAATCCTGTGCGCCGCCGCCGGCACCTGGATCATCCGGGTCCACGGAGAACAGATTACGGACGGATATTTTCATATCTGGCTGCCCATCATCGGTTTTATCGCGCCGGATGTGGATTTGCTCATGCCGTACAAGAACTACACCATCACCATTCCCGGCACCAGCCCCAGCCTGATTACCTGCCGCGCCTATAATACTTTTACCGATTCTTTATGCGTCACCTCCTCCTGGGGACCGACCCGCACGAACAAAATGTCCCCCGACCTGGTCTGTCCGGGAGTGGATATCAGCGGCATCTACCCCGGCGGTTCCGGCAAGATGAGCGGTACGGGCGTCGCGGCGGCCATACTGAGCGGATCCTGCGCGATCCTCATGCAAAAAGGGCTGCTGAACAACAATCCCCCCCTGAATACTGCTCAGATCAGAAACTATCTGATCAGGGGCGCCACGCGGCCCCCCGGCATTGAATATCCCAATGATCAATGGGGGTACGGCCTGCTTAATTTGAATAATTCGCTGGAGAAAATGTAATTTCGATTCTTGGCTGATAAAAATAGAAACGCTCAGCCGGCATCATTCCTGCTGAGCGTTTTGCAATTTATCTTTCCGGTTTTGGCGCCCGCGGGCTTGATCTGCCGCCCTGTTTTGCCTGAAACTTTTCAGGCTCCACGAAACCTGCCGGGATAACCGGATCATGATCCGCGTTCACATCATGGCCTTGTCCAATGGCGTTAGATCATATTGGAAGCAAATCTTCCGCCCTGGCCCGAGAAATAATCGGCTAAAAGTTCGCCGAACTTCAGCATATCCCGCATTTCAAAAAGTCCTGTTTTATGGTTGATAAATTTCGCGGCATACAGCGCGCCTTCTGCAAAAGCGTTGCGCGACATGGATTCATGGACGATTTCTATTTTGTCGTGTTCACCGGCCAATACGACTTTATGATACCCGATAATGCCCCCGGCCCGCACGGAGGAAATCGGCGTATCGGCGGCCTTTGTTTCATCAAGACTGTTGCCGTTGATGACGCCGCTGATTTTTTTGGCTGTTGCGGAGGGGATATCCTTTTTATTCTTATGGTGCATCTCGATGATCTCCGCGTCGTAATTGCTGAGCAGGCGGCTCGCCAGTTCGGTCAACAGCATCAGCACATTTACGCCCATGGTGATATTGGGAGCGTAGATGAGGCCGGTTTTATGCTTTTTGATCATTGAAAACAGATGCGTTTCCTCATCCGGCGAAAATCCGGTGGTCCCCATGACAATGTTTATTTTCATTTTTGCAAACAGCTCGGCGTTTTTTAGCGCGGCCCAGGGCGTTGAAAAATCGATCACTACGTCGGGCAGTGTCCCGGATAAATAGGGTTTCATATCTTCCACTGTGTCCACAATGATGCCGGTATCCCTGTAGTTGAGGATCTCGCCAAGATCCTTTCCCCGCTTGGGGCTGTCCGGGGCGCAACATGCCGAAATGATTTTTGCGTCATCCCGCTCCAGTAAATATCTTGCGATCTGGCTGCCCGCGCGTCCTAGTCCGGATAAACATATTTTGATCATTTTAACCTCCTTTTCTTATGACCTTGGCACGCCAGGCCGCCGGTCATATTTTTTCTCTGCCGCAGTGCGTCTTACAGGCAACTTACCCAAAAACCAAAAGTTGTCTGTTGTTATGCTACCATAATTTTTGCCTTGATGTCAAGGCCTCTGGCAAAATTTATAGTCCGCAAAGACATTCCGGCATCAATGTCACGAATAAACCCCGGCTCAGACTGATCCGAGCCGGGGTTTATTCGTGAAGGCGCGGTCGGCGATCATGCGCGGCCTGTTCAGATTTTATGCACGAAAAGATTAAAGCGTTCGATGACGTTTTCGTCTCCCACGATCAGTACGCTGTCGTTAGGAGCGAATTCATAATAGGGCCCGGGGGAAATAATCACATGATTGTCCTGAATAACCGCGATAATGGTGGCGCCGGTATTATGCCATACCTCAAGGTTGCCGATACTTTGGCCGATCATATGGGAGTCGCCGGGCAAAACGATTTCCACCGGGTTGATCAGGTCCGAACGCATATATTTGTACATATCGATAACCCGCCGGGTGGTTACGGAGATTTCCTCATCCAGCGCCCTTCGTTTTTCAAACAGCAGCGAAAGGTTGTGGTTCATGGCGGACAGGCTTTCGTCGTCCTTAAAGCTTTTCACAAATTCGATGGCTTTTTCCCGGGAGAGAACGGTGATGCCGGCGCCCACATTGATCTCCACCACTTTTTTGTCGGATAAAACGGAGATGGCCCGGCGGATGGTTTCCGGCGAGACGTTGTATTCCGGTGAGAGTACGGACCGGCCTTTGAGTTTCTCCCCTTCGGCCAGGTCCCCGGAAACAATTCTGGCGGCAATATCCACGGCGATTTTAAGATACCTGGCGATGGTTATTTGTCCTGACGCGATCATTTTTTTATCACCCGTTAAATTTATTGGACCGGCCGCGGCTGGCAAAACCGGGTGGGTCCGATCCTCTTTACCTTAAACACCAAAATTATAGCACCTAAATAGAATATAAGCAAATGTTTGCCGCTATTCTTTTTTTAAACGGCCAATTGATCAACACCGGTCCGAACAGGCCGAAATGTCCGGGGAAGCGCGGGCGGGATCTTTTTGCACAGACAACAAAATCCCTTGAAAAATATTTTTCAAGGGATGTGTTTGTATAGGAATTTATCCGTAGCCTCAGAAGCCCGGCTTAAGAGACGCCGCCGCTTAAACGGCCGATCGTCCCCTGCTCCAGCAAGACCGTGAACTCCGCTTCCGGCATGGGCTTGCCGAACAGGAAGCCCTGGATGAAACGGCAGCCCAGACTGTGCAGGTAGCGGGCCTGGCGGGGCGTTTCCACCTCTTCCGCGATGACCGGCAGATTCAGCACCTGCGCCATGCCCAGCACGGAATCAAGGATGACGCAGCTGCGCCCAACCGCGCATTCATCCCCGTTCATGAATTTCATATCCAGCTTCAGCAAATCCATGGGCACCTTTTTCAGGGTGTTCAACGAACTGAGCCCGCTGCCGAAATCGTCGATACCCACGCAGAATCCCTGTTCCCGCAATTGGCGGATCGTGAACAGCGCCTGCTCCGGATCGTCGCTGTAGGCGTTTTCCGCCATTTCCAGCCGCAGCAGGGCCGCGGAAAGCCCGTATTTGTTCAACAGCCCGCTTAAGCAGTTGCTGAGCGGCTGATCATCAAAATCCCTGCGGGAAATATTCACCGCCACCGGCACGGTTTTCCGGCCCGCGGCCAGGCGCTGTTGCTGAAAGGCGCAGGCCTGCTCCCACACATAGCGGTCCATCTGCGTGATGAAGCCGTTGTTCTCGAACAGGGGGATGAACTGTCCCGGCGTCAGCAGCCCCTGCTCCGGATGCGCCCAGCGCACCAGGGCTTCCGCGCCGACGATCTCGCCGCTGAATTGATTGTACTGGGGCTGGTAATAGAGCCGGAACTGCTTTTCCGCCAGGGCGTTGGCCATATCGCCGGCCAGGCGCTGTTCAATCCGCAGCTTGAGGCGGAGGGAGTCGTCATAATAGGCCAGCCGGAGGCCGGAATTTTTTTTCGCCGCGCACAGGGCCAGCAGGGCCCGGTCGCAGATCAGCGGCACGCCCATATCCGGCTCGTCAACGATATACGCGCCCGCGGAGCAGGAGAGCCTGAAGTGCGGATCGTGATGCTCCAGCCATTCCCCCAGGGTTTGGCAGAAGCTGTCCGCATCGCTATCCGCCAGCGGCAGGAAGCAGGCGAACTGGGCGGCTTCCAGGCGGGCGAAAATACGGTCCCCGGCGGATTGGCTGATCAGCAGCGCTCCCAGCTCTTTCAGCAGCTGATCGCCGGCGACGGCGCCCAGCAGGGCCGTGAACTCGGCAAAGCGGTCGATGGCGAAACAGAGCAGCAGATAGCGGGTTCCCGGATGCTGCCTGAGCCGCTGGCGTACCAGCCGGTACAGGGCCTGGCGGTTATAGAGGCCGGTCAGGTCGTCGTAATCGGCCGGGGGCAGGATATTGGCCTGCTTCCGGAAGCGCGGCTGTTCACCCGCCTGCCGGGTTTTGGCGCGGGGGTTGTCCCGGCGTTCGGCATGATGGCGCAGGCGTCCCGGCGGGAAGGGCCCCGGCGCGGGCTGGGATTTACGGCCGGCCGGGGACGGTTCGATATAGCCGGCTACCGGACTGCGGGACCAGCGCTCCGCCACGGAGCAAGCGGTGGCGGCCTTTTTCAGCAGTGTTTCCCAGCGGCTTTCCGCCGCCTGTTCCATGGCGAAACCGAAGGCCAGCTCCAACTCCCCGTCGGCCAGGACCTGCCGCGCCGCCGCGTTGACCTGGTTGCGGATCTTGGCCGTCAGCAGCTGCTGCTCCTGTCCGGAACAGGCGTTGACGCGGAACAGGACGAAGCGGGCGTCGTCCAGCCGGCCCGCCGCCGTGTCCCCGCCGGCAAAGATGCGGCACAGCCAGGCATATTTCTGCAGCGTTTCATTGGCGGCTTCCGTGCCGCGCTTTCTGCGCAGCCGCTCCAATCCTCCCAGTTTGATCACGGTCATGGCGCAGAGGTCCTCCGCCTTGGCCTGGGACAGCAGCCGGCGGAACAGCGCCTTGGCGGCGGTCCCGCTATAGGCCAGCGTGACCGGGTCCAGCTCCGCCGCGTCTGCCGGCAGGCATTCCGCCTGGCGGCGGAGGCCCAGATCCTGGCAATAGGCAAAGGCGTACAGGTCGCCGCTGACCGGATGGCGGAGCAGATTCGCCATCACGCTGATCCAGCGGGCGCCTCCCGCCTGCTGCTGCGGGTAGTTGACGGAGAGGAGGCGCCGGCCTTCCCCGTAGGCTGCCAACAGCTTTTCCCGTCCCAGCGCTTCCAGGTCCAGGCACGGTTCCCCCATCCGCTCCCGGAAGGCGGCGAACAGCTCATCGTAAGTTTCAAAGCAGCGGCCCGCCGGCAGCATGGCCTCAGGCAAATGCAGGCTTTCCACAAAGTTTTTGCTTAAATTGACCCGCAGGGCCCCCCATAGGCAAGGTTGGATCAGCTCGGCAAAGCGCTGTTCCCGTTCGAAACAACGCATTTCCGCTTCCACATTGGCGATGGGCTCGGAAACGCCCAGGGCACCCTGGGGCTGCCCCCCTTCGTCCCGCATCAGCAGGAATCTGGATTTTATCCAGGTATAGCCGCCGCGCCGGTCCCGGATCAGCAGCGTGTATCCGCGCCCTTCCCTGCCGGCGTAGAGATCGTCGAACAGGCGCCGGCATTCTCCGTGGGAGTCCGGGTGGATGATGTCCATGGCCAGAATACTTTCCGGCGCGTTGGGAAAAACGCCGCCTCCTCCGCCCGGGGCCTGCGCCAGCTCCTGCTGGTGGTATAAGGTGCGGGAGGGGATATCCACTTCCCAGATCAGCCAGCCGGTGAGCCGCAGCGCCAGCCGGTAGCGTTCCTGCTCCAGGCGGATTTCCTGAGCGGCCTGCCGCTGTTTGGTAATATCCAGGATATTGGCCAGGAATAAGGGCCGGCCCTGGGCGTTGTCTTCCAGATGAATGACCCGGGCCGTCAGCCATCGCAGATCGCCGGTGGCCGGAGAAACATAGCGGAAGGCGCAGTCGGCCGGCCGGCGTTCTTGCGCCGCCTCCTCCAGGGCCTGTTCGATCAGGGGACGGTCCTCCTCCAGGACGATGCGCATGCAGTCGACCGTGTAGCGGGCTTCGTATTCCGCGCGGCAAAGCCCGGATAAACGCACCAGTTCGTCGTTGGCCAGGAGCAGCCGGTATTGATCGCCCCGCTCAAACAGGGCGACGCCTACCGGAGAATCCCTGATGATGGCTTCCAGCCTGGCGGCGGAACGCTTCAGGGCCGTGATATCCGTGACCAGGCCGATAATCCGCCGGGGCGCGCCGACGCTGTCCGGCATGCGGAGCGCCCTTAAATGCCGCCAGCCGATGCGGCCCTCCGGGCCGACGGCCCGGTAGACATGGTCGATGAGTTCGTTGCTGCCGGCGGCCTGAAAGAGCGCCTGTTCCAAAGCGGGCCGGTCCTCCGGACAAACCAGCGCCAGCAGGTCCTTGCCCGTTTCTTCGGGGCTGCGGCGCATCATTTTATAAAAGCTGGGGCTGACATAGGTGATACGCAGGGAGTCCGTTACTTCCACCACCACCACGCCGCCGTCCATATGTTCCAGCAGGGTGCGCAGCTGGATGGCGCTGGAAACATCGGCGGGCGCGGCAGGCGGGAGCCCGGCGTTTTCCGGCAGGGCGTAGCGGTTTTTGCCGGCGTTTTTGGCCCGGTACAAGGCGGCGTCGGCTTCCGCGTACAGCTCCTCCACCGTTTTACGGTCTCCGTCATAGAGGCTGACGCCCACGCTGCCGGATAGCTGGATGGTGGATGCCGCCGAGGAGCAGACGAACTGCAGGGCTTCCACCAGCTCTTCCGCCCGCTTGCGTACCATTCCGCGGTTGTCGACGTTTTTCATCAGCACCAGGAATTCGTCGCCGCCCACCCGGCCCAGGATATCCGTGGAGCGGAACAGCCCCCGGATGCCGGCGGCGATCTTGGCGATCATGTCGTCGCCCTGCTGATGCCCCAGGGTATCGTTGACCTCCTTGAAATGATCGATATCGACCATGAACAGCACGTGGCGGCCTGCCGCGCCTTCCCCTTGCAGATAACGCCGGATCTGCTCCAGGGTGGCGCCGTGATTATAAAAACCGGTCATGGCGTCGGTTTCCGCCGCTTTGGTCAGGGCGTCGATGCGGCGTTTTTCCTCATCGATATCCTTGATGTACTGGTAGAGCATCAGATCGTTCCGGACCGGGTCCCGCTGCAGACGGGCCTCGTAGCGCACCCAGCGCCGGCTGCCGTCGCCGAACCGGCAGCGGTATTCAAAGCAGAGTCGATCCTGCCCCCGGGCCAGGCGCTCTTCCATACTGTGCGGCGTGACGGAGAGGAAATAGTGGCGGACCGCCTGGTCGTCCACTGCCTGTTCGGCTGCCCGGCGGAAAAAGTGTTCCGGATTGCAGTTGCGGTTGGCTTCCATTTCTTCCTGGTCCAGGCTGAACAGCGCTTCCATCCGCTGCCGGGTGAGATTGACAACGGCGGTGGAATAGCAGTTCAGGCCTGCGGCCTGCCGGTAGGCCTGATCCAGGTCATGGTCCGCATCAACCGCGAGCAGGGATTTTTCCCGCTCCAGCGCGGCCTGCTCCGTAATGTCCCGGCCCACGCCGTATAAGCCGACGGCTTGGCCGTCCGCGCCGTAGATCACATGTTTCTCAATGGCGGCATAGCGGCGTCGGCCCGGACGGCCGGCGGGGAAAGCGCTGCGGGCGGTTGCGGCTGGCCCGCCGGTCAGCAGGAGCCGCTCCTCTTCCTGAAGCCCGGCCGCCGCTTCGCCGTTGCCGCACAGCTCCGGATCGGTTTTCCCCAGCAGCGCAGCGGGGTCGTCATAGCCCAGCGTCCGGGCAAAAGCTATGGAAGCGCCGCGATAGGCCAGATCAAGATCTTTGATGAACAACAGATCGGGCGTATGTTGGCAAAAGTCGCGCCAGACGGCGGCATAGATCTCGCTTTCACAAGGGGCGGGACACGGCATAAATTCATCTCCTGTTGTCATCGGGGCGTCAAAGGGTTTGACCGCCCCGCGTTGATGCTGCAATCATTGGGCCGCCGGTTTTCCGGCGCGCGCTTGCCGCCGCTGAGGCAAACGGGTCCGCCGGCCCCGCCGGTTTTAGGGCGTCCCGGTTCCGCTATGGCGGCGGGCGCCGGGAGGGGAGCGCTTCCAGGAGCTGTAGATCAACTCGGATAATTGCCGCCGGTCCCATAGCTGCACTTCCGTTTTACAGGCCAGTTCCCGGGCGCCCGCGGAGAAGCCGGCATTGGTCAGCACCGCCGCCGCCTGGCATCCGTAATATTGCCGGGCGGCGTAGATCTCCTGCACCGCCTGAACGCCCACGGTGGCGCAGCGGCATTTGCATTGGATGGCGTAGTGCAGGCTATCCTTGTCGCAGAGTATGTCCGCGCCGTAATCCCCGCTGCCCTTGGTGACGCAAACATTGGCAAAACCGTTGTCCCGCAATACTCCGGCGGCGTAGTATTCAAAATCCGCGCCGCTCATGGCATCGACCCGCGCCAGTTCCCGGGCCAAAGCCTGCGGTTTCCGGCCGGCCGCGCCCCCGATGCCGGCGGCTGCAACGAGGCAGGCGGCGATAATCAGCGTCAGATGCTCGATGTCTTATCCCTCTTTAACGGATCGGCCGCGCGCAGGCTGAAATCACAGGTTGCAGATTTTTTGCGAAATGGCCGCCGATCTCTAATAATATATTTAAATGAGAATATGTTCGCGGTCGGTTTGCTGTTTCCTGCTATTTCCAGTTTCTTCAGGTGGGAAAGCGACCCGGCCGCCTAACGGAGCCGCGGCGGCCGCTTTAGGGCGGTTTCGGCAACGGCTGCGGAAAAGTCCGGAGTACGGATATTTTTCTCTTGACATTTGAGCAGATGTTCAATTATAATCAATACAGTTGAACGCGGGCTCAAATGTATTGCTGCGCAGGCGGGAAAGGAAGAATCCGATGCATCGGCAGGAAGAAGCAAAACAAATGGTAATCAAAATGATCGTAGCGGCTGTCTTGTTGGCGGCGGGGCTGTTCTGGCCGGGCCCCCTTTGGCTGCAGGCGGCCGTCTTTGTGGTGGCCTGGCTGGCCGTTGGCGCCGAGGTGCTGGTGGAGGCGGTCAAAGAACTGCTGGGCGGCGAGGGGATGAACGAGGAATTCCTCATGTCCGTCGCCAGCCTGGGCGCTTTTATGGTGGGGGAATACCCGGAAGCGGTGGCGGTGATGCTCCTGTTCCAGCTGGGCGAAGCGCTGCAACGCCGGGCGGTGGGCAAAAGCCGCGGTTCCATCGCGGCGCTCCTGGACATGCGTCCCGATCATGCCAATCTGCTGGAGGAGGGGGGCGCGGTGCGGACCGTGGCCCCGGAAACGGTGCGGACCGGCCAGCTGATCCTGATCCGGCCCGGCGAGCGCATCCCTCTGGACGCTTCGGTGGTCAGCGGCAGCGCCGACCTGGATACCTCGGCCCTGACCGGCGAAGCCCTGCCCCGCCCGGTCGTGGCGGGGGACCGGCTGATCAGCGGCTGCGTCAATCTGAACGGCCTGCTCACAGCCAGGGTAGATAAGGAATACGGCGCTTCCACCGTCAGCCGTATCCTGGAATTGACGGAACACGCGGCGGAAAAAAAGACCCGCGTGGAAAATTTTATTACCCGCTTTGCCCGCGTCTATACGCCGGTGGTGGTAGGGGCGGCCGTGCTGCTGGCGCTGCTGCCGCCGCTGCTGCTCTCCCAGTCCTGGCACGATTGGATTTACCGGGCTTGCACGCTGCTGGTCATCTCCTGCCCCTGCGCTTTGGTGATTTCGGTCCCCCTGGCCTTTTTTGCCGGCATCGGCGGCGCGGGCCGGGGCGGCGTGCTGGTGAAGGGCGGCAATTATCTGGAGGTCCTGTCCCGGACGGAAACCGTGCTGTTCGATAAGACCGGCACCCTCACGGAAGGCAATTTCCGGGTGAGCCGGGTCTTGCCCAGCCCCGGACATACGGAAGAAGAACTGCTGCGCCTGGCCGCCTGCGCCGAGCATCACTCGCCCCACCCCCTGGCCCGCTCGCTGCGGGAGGCCTACGGCCGGGAGATCGACGCCGCCCTGATCAGCGATGTGGCGGAACTGCCCGGCTATGGGCTGAAAGCCCGGGTGGAGGGCAGGGAAGTGCTGGTGGGTAACGGCCAGCTCATGGCCAAACTGGGCCTGGCATATGCGGAGGACGACTGGCCGGGCAGCCAGATCCATGTGGCGGCGGACAGCGCCTATTGGGGCTGCATCCTGGTGGAAGACCGGCTGAAGGAAGGGGCCGCGGCAACGGTAGGGGAACTGAAGGCCCTGGGCATCCGCACCGCCCTGCTCTCCGGCGACCGCCGGGCCGCGGCGGAACGGGTGGGCGCGGCGCTGGGGATGGACGCGGTATACGCGGAGCTGTTGCCCGAGGATAAAGTGGCCAAAACGGAAGCGCTTCTGCAAGAGCAAAGCCCAAAGGGCGCACTGGCCTATATCGGCGACGGCATCAACGACGCGCCGGCGCTGGCCCGGGCCGACGTGGGCCTGGCCATGGGCAAGCTGGGCAGCGACGCGGCCATCGAGGCCGCGGACATCGTGATCATGAACGACGATCCCCGGCGCATTCCCCTGGCCATCCGCCATGCCCGGCGCGTGCTGCGCATCGCCCGGCAGAACATCGTGTTCTCCCTGGCCGTCAAAGCGGTGATCCTGGTTTTGGGGGCGGCCGGCATCGCCACCATGTGGCTGGCTGTTTTTGCCGACGTGGGCGTGGCGTTGCTGGCGGTGGCCAATTCCATGCGCTGCCTGGGCTTCGCCAAGTGATGGCTTCTCTGCCATCCTGGCGCGCTTCCCCTTGACGGCGGCGGCAAGGTATTGTATAATAATTGTTGCCGCTTTCGCCAGGGCCCTTAGCTCAGTTGGTAGAGCTCCCGGCTCATAACCGGTCGGTCGCTGGTTCGAGCCCAGCAGGGCCCACCAGGCGGGGTTGCCCGCTGACAAATCCGCGCGCCACAAAGGTACGCGGATTTTGTTTTTCCTCGCGGCTGCATCCTTTTTGTTTACACAAGGCAGGGCGGCGGGCGCGCTGCCCGGCAGGATCAGCGGCAGGGCCGGCGCGGCGTTGCTGTCGCCGGTTTGGGGCGCGGTGCAGGGGCCGGCGGCCAGGTTGAGGGACAGCCCGGCGGGTCAGCGGGGGGCCAAGGCGCTGTCCAACAGCAGCATCAGCTCTAACACGCTGCGGAAATTTTCCTTGCGTCCTTTTTCTATCCAGGTCAGTATCCCCTGCCAGCTGGCGTTCTGACGGAAGACGATCTTAATACCGAAGGTGCCCAGCAGGCCGGGGGGTTCCTTGGGCAGGCCCTCCGCCGCCGGCAAGGGATTGCGGTCCGCCGACGCCTCTTTCCAGAAGCGCCGGGCGCCGGTAAAGGACTGGGGAAACTCGGTAGCGTCCAGGGTCCCCTCGATGGAGAGGATCAATTGCATCATGTTGCCGAACCGGCGCTCGCTGCCCAGGGCGATGTTGCGCAGCCGTCCCTCCAGCAATTGGTCTTCGTAGGAATCAACGCAGACCATGAAATAGCGGCCCTCGTTTTTATATTGATATAGGGTTTTATTGTCCTTATCCGGCATCTGTCCCCAGTCCTTTCAGAATAATTATTAATATTATCCCATCTGAAGGTTACGGCGCGGTTACATTTTAGAGATTTCTTATAGAACCTCCCAAATTTTTCAGCGACCTGATTCGACAAAAAAGCCGGCCGCTGAAGGCGGCCGGCTGAGCGCGGCAACGCTTATTTAACTAAATAATAGCTCAACACCCATTGGCTGCTACCGGCCGCGTCCGGGTAGAGGAGGAGGCTGTAACCATCCAGTTGGCAAAAAGCGATTTCCACGCCGTCTTCCGCGGAATATTCCAGGGGCAGTTCCTGTCCCAGCGCTGCTTCCAGCTCCGCCAGGGTCATGCCCTTGACAACGCCGGGGCAGGCCGGATAATCGCCGGAACATAAAACAGCGGTGATGGCGTCGTCCGGCCGGGGAACGCCGGCATGGCCAAAGAACAGCATCAGCCCGTTCTCCTCATAATACAGGCTGTCGGAGCCGTTCCAGTATTCGGAGCGGTAGTCCTCGCCCAGCAACTCCATCACCTGGGCCGTGGTCATGCCCAGGAATTCATAGGCATATTGGGGCGTTTCCGCGCCAGCGCCGGGTTCTTCCTGCTGCGGCTGGGACGGTTCGTTGCCCGGTTGCTGCCGCTGCTCCTCCTCCGCCTGTTCCGGGGCGTTTCCTCCGCCCTCCAACCTTTGGTCTTCCTCTTCCTGGTCCGCGCTGCCGCTGACGGCGGGGGCTTCCTCCTCCCCGGGCAGTTGCACAAGGCCGGAGAAGAACGCCGCCGCGATCAGCAGCGCCGCGGCCAGCAAGGCGATGAGCAGGATCAGGCAGCCTTTGGACAAACCGCGGCGTTGTCCCGGCGGCGCCCCTTGCCCGCTGCCGGAAAAACGGGGCATGTCCGGACGGCGTTCCGTATCCTCGAACCGGGGCTCCACATCAAAGGGGTCCCGCCCGGCCAAGGGCGCTGCCGCGGCGGAACTGTGTTGGGGCTGCGGCCGGGGGGGAACAGGCGGCTGGGCCGGCAGGGACCCGCCGCAATATTTACAGAATCTGCCGCCGTCCGGGGTCGGACTGCCACAGTGGGGACAATTCATAGATAGACCTCCTTTGCTGCCCGCGGTAAGCGCCTACTGCTTATCTTACTATATTATACAATAATATTTAAGCCGGGGGAAGAAAATATTGCGGCAAATGCCGGAACGCAAACAGCGCCCGTGAAGGGCGCTGTTTATCTGGCGCAGCCGCGGCTGCTGACGCGCCGGCGTTCCGCCGGCTTTGGCGCAAAGCTATTTGACCACGATATTCACCAGCTTGCCGGGGATGGCCACCATTTTCACGATCTCTTTGCCCTCGGTCCAGGCCGGGAAATTGGCATGGGCTTTGGCAATGTCCAGCAACTGTTCCCGGCCGGCGTTGGCGGGCACGTCCAGCCGGGCTTTGATCTTGCCGTTCACCTGGATGACGATTTCTATGCTCTCCTTGACCAGGGCCGCCGGGTCGTAATCCGGCCAGGGATGCAGATGGACGCTGTTGCTATGCCCCAGTTCCCGCCATAATTCCTCCGCGATATGAGGCGTGAAGGGCGCCATGAGCGGGGCCAGTTTTTCCAGGGCCTCGCCGATCACCGGCGCCTGGGGGGCGTCGGTTTCCAGGTAATCATAGAGCGCGTTGACCATTTCCATCACAGCGGAAATGGCGGTGTTGAACTGGAAGCGCTCCACAATATCCTGGCTCACTTTTTTCACCGTGGCGTGGACGACCCGGCGCATGGCGCGGTCCGCAGGGTTCAGCTCCGTTGGCTGCGCGTCCCGGAGCCCGGGCAGGTCCAGGCATTGATGGAACAGCCGCCAGATGCGGTTCAGGAAGCGGTAGCAGCCTTCCACCGCCGCGTCGTTCCATTCCAGATCCCGCTCGGGGGGCGCGGCGAAGAGGATGAACAGCCGGGCCGTGTCCGCGCCGTAGCGGTTCATGATCTCGTCGGGGCTGACCACGTTGCCCTTGGTTTTGCTCATCTTGGAGCCGTCTTTTAAGACCATGCCCTGGGTCAGCAGGTTGGTGAAGGGCTCCTCCGCTTCGATCAGGCCCATGTCGTGGAAAACCTTGGTAAAGAAGCGGGCGTACATCAAATGGAGGATGGCGTGCTCCACGCCGCCGATATATTGGTCCACCGGCATCCAGTAATCGGTGATCGCTTTATTGAAGGCTTCCTCCGGGTTATGGGCGTCGCAGAAGCGCAGATAGTACCAGCTGGAGCAGACGAAGGTGTCCATGGTGTCCATTTCCCTCCGGGCCGGGCCGCCGCAGGCCGGGCAGGCGGCCTCCGCAAAGATGGGGCTGGTTTTGAGCGGGCTTTCCCCCGTTGGCTTGAATTCCACGTCCGTGGGCAGCAGCACCGGCAGCTGCTCCAAAGGCACCGCCTGGGCGCCGCAGTGATCGCAGTAGACGACGGGGATGGGCGCCCCCCAATAACGCTGGCGGGAAATGAGCCAGTCCCGCAGGCGGTAATTGACGATGCGCTTGCCCAGGCCCTTCGCTTCCAGAAAATCGGCGATTTTTTCCTTGGCTTCCGGCACGGGCAAGCCGTCGAATTCGCCGCTGTTCACCAGAGAGCCGTCGTAGCTTTCATAGGCTTCCGTGAGGCCGCCCCCGTCCCAGCCGGGCGGCGCCACCACCCGCTTGATCTGAAGGCCGTACTTGCGGGCGAAATCAAAGTCCCGCTGGTCATGGCCGGGCACGCCCATCACCGCGCCGGTGCCGTATTCGTAGAGCACATAATTGGTGATCCAGATGGGTATTTGCTCCTCGGTGACCGGGTTCACGGCGTAAGCGCCGATGAACATGCCCTCTTTTTCCAGCTCCGAGCTGGTGCGATCAATGAAGCTCAGCTTGCCCACCTTGGCCTGGAAGGCTTTGGCCGGCTGCTCGAAGGGCGTGCCGACGGTGAGCTTGGCGACCAGGGGATGCTCCGGGGCCAGCACCATATAGGTGACGCCGAAAATGGTGTCGTCCCGGGTGGTGAAGACCGGCACCGGGTCCCCGGCGGCGGTACGGAAATTGATCTGCACGCCCTCGGAGCGGCCGATCCAGTTTTCCTGCATGGTCTTGACTTTGTCCGGCCAGCCGGGCAGCTTGTCCAAATCGTCCAGCAGGCGCTGGGCGTAATCGGTGATGCGGAAGAACCATTGCTCCAGGTCCTTTTTCTCCACCTGGCTGTCGCAGCGCTCGCAATGGCCGTCGATCACCTGCTCGTTGGCCAGCACCGTGGCGCAGGAGGGGCACCAGTTGACGGCGGCCTTTTTTTTATAGGCCAGGCCCCGTTTGAAAAATTCGGCGAAGATCCACTGTGTCCAGCGGTAATATTCCGGCAGGCAGGTGCCTTCCTCCCGGGACCAGTCGTAGCTGATGCCCAGGCGTTTCAGCTCGTCCCGCATGGCGGCGATATTGTCCCGGGTCCAGGGGTCGGGATGCACGCCGTGCTTGATGGCGGCGTTTTCCGCCGGCAGGCCGAAAGCGTCCCAGCCCATGGGATGCAGCACGTTTTTGCCCTGCATGGTGTAATAGCGGGCCAGCACGTCGCCGATGGAATAATTGCGCACATGGCCCATATGCAGCTTGCCGGAAGGATAGGGGAACATCTCCAGCAGATAGAACTTCTCCTTTTTATCATCCCGCGCCACATGGTGCAGGCCTTTTTCTTCCCAATCCCGCTGCCATTTGCGTTCGATGGCGCTAAAATCATACTTTTTGTCCATGTCGTCCTCCTCGCGTAAACGAAAAAGGCTATCTTACCGACAGCCTTTTACTTCCGGTCTTCAATTGGCTGGTCCGGTTAGACAGTCCGCTGCACTTTACCGGAACGTAGGCAACGGGAGCAGGCGGTGACCTTCTTGGGAGAACCGTCCACGATCGCGCGCACAGTCTGCAAATTAGGCTTCCACTGACGTTTGTTACGGATATGGGAATGGCTGACGCTCATACCGGTATGAACGGTTTTGCCGCAGATCTCACATTTAGCCATGATTAGGCACCTCCTTTGTCGGCACATCTATCAGTGCGTGGTCAAACCACGCCGCTTTACGCACCATGTTATTTTAGCAGAAATATCAGCGCTTGGCAAGGGTTTTTTTGTTTGCCGCGCAGAAAAAGCAACCGCTCTGCCTGATGAACGCACCGGCGGGACTTGACCGGCGTTCCGTTGGGTTTGGCAAGGGCGCCAGGCGGCGGCGGAACGGACAGCCCCGCGCCCGGCGCCGCAGCGTCAGGGTCGGCAAGTAGGAATCCTTACGGTCAGGGGTGAGCGCTAAGGCGGCTGCGTACCGATCAGGGCGCAGCGGCGGTTTTTCCGTATAATTGCCAAAAACAGTACAAAATATAAAGTAAGCTCCGCCGGACCGCTTCGCTTGGCCCGCGCCGGGCGGAAGCCAAAGGGGCGCAGATTTTCTGCAAACTTGGCAGGGGAAGGGAGTAGCGGGAGGAATATATTATAGTTTAAGCGCGGACCGTGTCGGCGGCTCCTCCGCGCCAACGATCATACGGAAATACGGAGGTAAAAAATATGGTATCGCGACACATGCACGCGGTGGGCGCCCAACCCTCGGCCATCCGCGAACTGTTTGCTTACGGCCAGCGCAAAGCGGCGGAACTCGGAGCGGACCAGGTCTTTGATTTCAGTATCGGCAATCCCAGCATCCCCGCGCCGGAGCAATTCAACCAACGGCTGGTGGAACTGATCCTGCAGGGCCCTTCGCTGCTGGTGCACGGCTATACGTCGGCGGCGGGAGACGAAGCGTCCCGGGACGCCATCGCCGCGGACCTGAACCGGCGTTTCGGCACGGACTATACCAGGGACCATCTATTCCTCACCTGCGGCTCGGCCATGGCCCTGACCTCGGTGTTCAAAGCCCTGGCCGAGGATGGCGAACCCAATGAATTCATCGTCAGCGCGCCCTTTTTCCCCGAATACCGGGTGTTTGTGGAAGGGGCCGGTTGCCGGCTGGTCGTGCTGCCGCCGGAAACGGAACGGTTCCAGGTCGATTTCGCGGCCCTGGATCAGGCCGTCACTCCGCATACCCGGGCCGTGATCGTCAATTCGCCCAATAATCCTTCCGGCGTTGTGTATGGGGAGCGGACCATCCGGGAACTGGCGGCGCTCTTAACGCGCAAAGCAACGGAGATCGGGCGTCCTATTTATATCGTCTCGGACGAGCCTTACCGGGAACTGGTGTTCCACGGCCAAAGCGTGCCCTTTATCCCCAATTATTACCCGGATACCCTGGTCAGCTATTCCTACAGCAAATCCCTGTCCCTGCCCGGAGAGCGCATCGGCTATGCGCTGGTGCCGCCGGCAGCGGCGGAAGCCCGGCAGGTCTATCTGGCGATCGCCGGCGCGGCCCGGGCGACGGGCCATGTCTGCGCGCCGTCCCTGATCCAGCGGGCGGTGGGCTTATGCGCCGGGCTCCGGCCGGACCTGGCGGTATACCAGCGCAACGCCGACCTGCTTTATGAAAACCTCACCGCTTACGGCTACCGGGTGGCGGAGCCCGCAGGCGCTTTCTACCTGTTTTTCCAGGCTCCGGGGGGCCTGAGCGGCCAGGAGTTCTCCGCCCTGGCCCGGGACCGCTTCCATATCCTGATCGTGCCGGGGGACAGCTTCGGCTGCCCGGGTTGGCTGCGCCTTTCCTTCTGCGTGGAAACGGAGCGCATCGAGAAAGCGCTGCCGCTGCTGGAGCGGCTGATCAAGGAGCTGTAAAACCCTTCTTCTCAGGAAAAGCAACAATCAAGGCAGGCAAAGCGGGAAAATACGGTATGGCGATCAAAGATTTTCAGGAATTAAGGGAAAGGCTCAAAAGCCGGCAACAAGGCTATGTGGTGGCTATTGCCGCGGCGGAGGACCCGGAGATCATCCGTCTGGTCCGGGAGCTGCGCGAGCAAAAGCTGGCCCAAGCTATCCTGGTAGGGGACCGGACCAGGCTGGCCGCGCTCAGCGCCGGGGCGGGCCTGTGCCCTGCGCCGGAGTTGGTCCAGGCCGGGGAGGAAGCGGAAGCGGCCCGGATCGCCGTCACCCTGGTCAAAGAGGGCCGGGCGGACGCGCTGATGAAGGGCCTGGTCAACAGCAGCGTCTTTCTCCGGGCAGTGCTGGACCCGGAGCAGGGCATCCGCAGCGCCCCGCTGCTTTCCCACCTGGCGGCCTTTGAGATACCCGGCCAGAACCGGCTGCATTTTCATACCGACGGCGGCCTGTGCCTGCATCCGGACCTGGAGCAAAAGCGGGCCATTGTCGAAAACGCGGTCACGGCCCTGCATCGTCTGGGCTACGCCTGCCCCAAGGTGGCGGCGCTGGCGGCCAACGAACGGGCGGACCCCAAGATGCCGGCTACCGTGGACGCGGCGGCCCTGCAACAGCTGAATGAGCAAGGTCTGCTGCCCGGCTGTATCCTGGAAGGGCCCATAGCTATGGACGTAGCCTGGAGCCGGGAAGCGGCGGCGCATAAAGGGATTGCCAGCCGCATCAGCGGCTCAACCGACCTGTTCCTGGCGCCGGATATCGAAGCCGGCAATTTAGTGGGCAAAACGCTGCTCTACGCCGCCCAAGCCAAAATGGCGGGCATCGTCCTGGGCGCGGCCCGGCCGGTGGTGCTGGTCTCCCGGGCGGACAACGCCGAGGCCAAGCTGAATTCCCTGGCTTTGGCCTGCGTTTGCCAATGAACCGCTGCTTTCCTGAAAAAACGCCGCCGCCATCGGCGCCGCGGGTGAAGAGGCGGCGACGATGCAAAGACCTTTAAGGCGGCCCTGATCCTGATCACGGCGTTGATGGATTTTATCGCGGCAGAGGAGGCGGCGGGTGGATTACCGTATTTTGGCCGTCAATCCCGGCTCCACCTCCACTAAGGTGGCGGTGTACGACAACGACAAAGAGCGGTTCTCGGAAAATATCGTCCACGACGAACAGCTGCTCGCTTCCCTGACCGGGCTTGCGGACCAGCTGGCGTTGCGGTTGGCAGCGGCGCGCCAGGCTTTGGACAGCCATGGGGTGGACCCGGGCAGCCTGTCCGGCGTGGTGGGGCGGGGCGGGCTGATCCCCGGCCTGGAGACCGGCGGCTATTATGTGGATCAGCGCTTGAAGGACGTGATTTTAAGCGGCGGCTTAAGCCCCCACGCGTCCAATCTGGGGGCGCTGATGGCCGACGCCCTGGCCGCGCCTTACGGCATCCCGGCTGTCATCTACGACGCGGTGTCCGCCGGCGACCTGCCGGAACTGGCCAGGATCACCGGCATCCCGGAGATCCGGCGGCAGAGCTATTGCCATGTGCTGAACAGCCGGGCCATGGCGCGGAAATACGCGGAGCAGCTGGGCAAGAGATATGAAGAGTTAAAGCTGATCGTGGCCCATCTGGGGGGCGGCATTTCCATCAGCGCCCATAGCGGCGGCAGGATCGTCGATGTGATCACCGACGACGGCGGCCCCTTTTCCCCGGAGCGGGCGGGCAGCGTGCCGCTGCTCTATATCATCGACATGTGCTTCAGCGGCCGCTACAGCAAAGAGCAGGTCATCCGGAAGCAGCGGGGCCAGGGCGGTTTGAAAGCCCTGCTGGGCACTGCCGACTGCCGGGAGATCGAAAAGATGATCGTTGCCGGGGACAGCTACGCGGCCCTGGTCTACGAGGCCCAGGCCTATCAGATCGCCAAGGGCATCGGCAACCTGGCTCCGGCGCTCCGCTGCCGCCTGGACGCCGTCATCCTCACGGGCGGCATGGCTTATTCGGAACTGCTCACCGGCCAGATCAAAGGCTATGTGGAGGCCCTGGCCCCCGTGGCGGTGCTGCCCGGGGAACTGGAGATGGAGGCCCTGGCTTTGGGCCTGCTGCGGATCCTGCAGGGCCGGGAGCAAGCCGGGACCTATCAGGCGTGAGCAGGAACTCGGCAAGCGGGCGGCTTTGGCCGGCCGCTTGTTTTTGCTCCTTTGCCGTGCTATGATAATAAAGCAAAAAAACAGAGGACGGTGACGGCTATGAACGTACGGATCAACAGGGAGCGGCAAAAAATCACCATCGCTTTGTCCGGACGCCTGGACGCAATGAGCGCGCCCGCTCTGGAGCGGGAGCTGGCGGAAGTTGTGGATAACGCGGCCGAGCTGGCGTTTGATCTGGCGGAGCTGCAATACATATCCAGCGCCGGCTTAAGGGTGCTGCTGGCCGCCCAGAAGCGCATGAACCGCCAGGGCTTCATGGTGGTGCAAAACGCCGGCCGGGACATTCTGGATATCTTTGACGTCACCGGCTTTTCCAGCATCCTCAATATCGAAAGGCCGCTCCGCGAGGTCAGCATCGCAGGCTGCGAGCTGATCGGCGAGGGCTTGTGCGGCCAATGCTACAAGCTGGACGAGGAAACGGTGCTGAAGCTCTATCACGAGGATACGCTGCCCGAATGGGTGGAGAAGGAAAAAACCTACGCCAGGGCGGCTTTTGTGGCCGGCATCCCCACGGCCATTTCCTTTGATATCGTGGCCTCTGGCCGGCGGCGGGGCGTGGTGTTCGAAATGCTCCATGCCCGCGCGCTGTCCAGCGCCATGGCCGGGGATCCGGAAAAGCTCGGGCAGTACGCCGAGGCCTTGGCGGAGCTGGCCCGTACCGTGCACGCCACGCCGGGGGACCCGGCGGTGTTTCCCCGGCAGCGGGATTATTACCAAGGCTTCCTGGACAAAATGACCTGGCTGAATCCGGAGCAGCGGGCGGCGCTGCGCCGCTGTTTTGCAGAATTGCCCGATGCGGAAACGCTGGTCCACGGGGACCTGCATCCGGGCAATGTGATGCTGTCCGGGGAGCAGCTGCTGTTTATCGACATGGGCGATTTTTCCATCGGCCATCCCCTGTTCGATATCGGCCAGATCTACAATATTTATACACGGGAATATTCCACCGGCCTGGAACGGAGCATCAGCAAGCTGGAGCGGGCGGAGGACCGGCGGCGCTTCTGGGATTATTTCTTCCACAGCTATTTCGGGGACCTGAGCCCGGGTGAGGAGCGTGACGCGCTGCGGCTGATCCGCCGTTTCTGCTGCGTGCAGAATACTTCCTATATCCACGATTTCCCCGCTACCGCCCCGGAAAACCGGCAATTCGTGCTGGAAGTGCTGCGGGAGGAATTCGGCGTATAGCGTGCCTGGGGCCTGATCCTGTACGGGAAAAGGTCGGCGCGGGTAGGGAAAGCGATTCGCCAAATAACGGCTACAATCAGGTCTGAAGGAGGGTACACCAATGTCCTATGCCAAATCACTGGCCTTATACGGCCGCGCGGCCCAATCCATCCCCGGCGGCCTCCACTCCAACGGGCGTTACCGCAAGCCCCATCCCCTCTATTTCTGCAAAGCCCAGGGCCCTTATGTAACGGATATCGACGGCAATACCTATATCGACCTGATCATGGGCAACGGCACGCTGCTGCTGGGGCATAACAACCCGGAATTTAACGAACGTTTCGCCGGTTATCTGGCCAAAAACAACGGGCTGATCACCGGCTTTGATTCGCCCCTGAGCGTGGAAACGGCCGAGCGCTTCCTGGCCCTGACCGGCCATGAGCGGGTGCGTTTCGCCAATACCGGCACCGAGGCCATCACCCATTGCCTGCAGATCGCCAGGGCTTATACGGGACGGAACAATATCGCGGTGATGGAGGGCGCTTATAACGGCTGGACCGACGCGGTGTTTGTGAACAGTTTCGCGCCCCTCTCCGCCCTGGGGCCCGCCGAGGCCCCCAACTCCGTGCCCGGCACCGCCGGCCTGGACCCGCGCGTTGTGAACAATACCGTGGTACTGCCCTTCAACAATATCGAGGCTTCCGAACAGATCATCGACGCCCACCGGGACGATCTGGCCGCCGTCATCCTGGAGCCGATCATGATCGATATCGGCTTTATCGAAGCGGAGCCGGAATATATCCGCTTCCTCAGGCGCATCTGCGACAGATACGGCATCCTGCTGATCTTCGACGAGCTCCTGACCGGCTTCCGCATCGGCCTGGGCGGCTGCCGGCAGTATTTTGCCACCCCCTGCGATTTGGCCATTTTCGGCAAGGCTTTCGGCAACGGCTATATCATCGCCGCCGTGGCCGGTAAAGCGGAAGTGATGGATATTTCCGCCCCCGGCGGCCAGACCGCTTATATCGGCACCTTCAACGGGCATCAGGTTTCTTTGTGCGCCGCGGCCGCCACCTTCGACATGATCGAATCCGGCGAAGTGACCGGGACCATCATGGCCAACGCGGACTATCTGCGGGAACAATTCATTGCCCTGGCGAAGCAAAACGGCGTCGCCGCCCAGTTGCTGGGCAAGGGCGGGCATTTCCAGGTCTATTTCACCGAGGGGCCGCTGAAAAATTACCGGGACGCCGCCGCGACCGACGCCGCGCGGTACGTCGGCTATGTGCATTCCCTCCAGGAACACGGCGTCTGGTGCTCCCAGAACCCCCTTTCCCATCATGTGCTGAGCATCGCCCATGACCGGCAGGTCCTGGACCGGGTGCTGGCAGCCATGGACCAGGCGCTGCAGGCCGCGCAAGCCTGAAGGGACCGGCAGGAATCCGCTGGCTCTTTTTCGCAACCCAGTTCAAGAAAAAAAGCGCCGGATCCGCTATGCTGTTTGCGGTGGTGATAAACATGGAACGGGAAGAAATGGTCCGCGCGGTCAGGCGGATGCAGGAGTATATCGACAGCCATCTCAACGAGCCCATCACCCTGTCCCAGTTGGCCAAAGCGGCCGGGTATTCGCCGTGGCACAGCGCCAGGCTGTTCAAGGAGCTGGCGGGCAAAACGCCTTTCGATTATATCCGCTCGCTCCGGCTGTCCAAAGCGGCGCTGACGCTCCGGGACGGGCGGCCCAAAATCATCGACGTGGCCTTTGATTTTGTCTTCGATTCCCATGAGGGCTTTACCAAGGCCTTCTCCAGGCAATTCGGGCTGCCTCCCCGGCGCTACGCCCGGGAAACGCCGCCGATCCGGCTGTTTCTTCCTTACCCCGCCCATGCTGATCGCCATACAAACTGTAAGGGAGAGATACCGATGACGGAAACCAGGAATCTAGCTGCCGTGTTTGTGCAGGTTGTGGAGCGGCCGGCCCGGAAAGTGCTGCTGAAAAGGGGCGTTCAGGCCGCCCATTATTTTGAGTATTGCGAAGAAGTGGGCTGCGATGTCTGGGGCCTGCTCTCCAGCGTCAAAGAAGCGCTGTACGAACCCGTCGGCATGTGGCTGCCGGACAGCCTGATCCAGCCGGGCACTTCCCGGTATGTGCAGGGCGTGGAGCTGCCGCCGGATTACCAAAAGCCTGTTCCGGAGGGCTATGAGCTGGTAGCGTTCCCGCCCTGCACCATGATGGTTTTCCAGGGCCCGCCTTTTGAGGAGGACCGCTTCGAGGAGGCGATTTGCGATCTCTGGGAGCTGATGAAAACCTTTGACCCCGCCCTCTACGGCTTTGAATGGGCCGACCAGGAGGCGCCCCGCTTCCAGCTGGCGCCCATGGGCTATCGCGGTTATATCGAGGCCCGGCCGGTAAGATCCATCGCGCCGGGGCAATAGCGAAGAAGGGTAAAACCAAGGGCCTGCCGATCGGCAGGCCCTTGGTTATGCTGTTTGCGGTTACGTCGCTCCGCGCCAGGCTATTCATCCAGCAGGGCAACCAGCTCCCGGAATTCCCGCCGATAAGGATCGTTCAGCTCGATGCTGTCCAGGATCGTGAGCACGCTTCCCAGGGTGGCATCGCCCCGGTATTCGCTGTCCCGGATCACCATGGACAGCTCCGCCATTGCGCTGACGAAGCGCCAGTCGTCGCCGGGATGGTCCGTCACTTCCGCTTCGCCGACGGCATAGTCCAGCAGGCGGCTTTCCGCTGCGCCGGGGTTCTTGTAGCGGACGGAGAGGGTCAGCCATTCCCCGTTATCAGCGGCTTTGCTCAAGGAGCCGTTGTCCTGGTATTTCAGCTCCGCGCCTTCCAGCTCCATGGCCGAATCCGTCGGGACCAGCTCGTAGACCACGGTCACCTGATGGCCGGCTCCCACCTCGCCCGCGTCCTTGGTATCGTCGCGAAAGTCAGCCGTGGCCAGTTGCCGGTTTTCATAACCGATCTGGCGGTAGCCCTTCACATAGGCCGGGTTGAACTCGATCTGCAGCTTCACATCGTCGGCCTTGGTCAGCAGGGTGGCGGTCAAATCCTCTCCCAGCACCTTCTCCGCTTCTGCCAGGCAGTCGATATAATGGTAATTGCCGTTTCCGTGATCGGCCAGGGTCTCCATTTTGTTGTCCTTGTAATTGCCCTCGCCGAAGCCCAGCACGGACAGGTAAATGCCGCTTTGACGCTTGTCGCTCACATAGTCGTGCAGGTCGGAAGCGCTGGTGATGCCCACGTTCAGATCGCCGTCGGAGGCCATGATGATGCGGTTGTTGCCGCCCTGGATATAATTCTTCTCCGCCAGCCGGTAGGCCGTTTCCAGGCCGCTTTGCCCGTTGGTGCTGCCGCCGGCGGTCAGGTTGCGGATGGCTCTCAAAATGTCCCGCTCCTCGTTGCCGTTGGCCCCGTCCAGCACCACCCTTTCCTCGCCGGCATAGGTGACGATGGAAACGGTATCGTCCGCCCAGTTGCTCCACCAAATAGGAAAAAGCGTCCTGGAGCAGCGGCAGCTTATCCGGACTATCCATGGACCCGGAAACATCCAGCAGGAACACCAGGTTGGAAGCGGGGGCCTGCGCATAGTCCAGCGCTTCCGTGGCCAGGCCCAGCACCAGCAGCATGGTATCGCCGTTCCAGGGGCAGCGGCTGATCTGAGCGGTGACGCCGAAGGGCTCGCCCGCCAGCGGGGCCTGGTAGTCGTAGCGGAAATAGTTGACCAGCTCCTCGGTGCGGATGGCGCCGGCGGGGATCTGGTCCAGGCTGTAACCGGCCCGGATCATGCGGCGTAGATTGGCGTAGCTGGCGGTATCCACATCCGCGGAGAAAGTGGACAGCGGCTGGTCCGCCACGGCCACGAAAGGATTTTCCTGAATGACGTCATATTCCTCGGTGTTCCAGTCGATCTCATCCAAGGCTGCCGCGGGCTCGGTCAGCAGGCCCTCGGCTTCGCAGGCCGTGTCGCCGGCTGCCGCAGGGGCCTCCGCCGCCGACAGGGTACTGCCGCCCATGCCTCGGCAGGCAGCGCAGAACAGGCAAAGCATGAGCAGGCTGAGGATTAAGGCAATGGTCTTTTTCATGGCAGGCGCCTCCGTGTTTTCGTTTGATGCTCATGAAGACGAAACAGCGGCGGCGTCCGTGACAATCAGGGGATGATTAAATTTTCCGCTACCTTGAGCGCGTCCTCCCGGGGCAGATCGGTGATAAGGGCGATGCGGTCCTCGCCGCTGTAACAGACCAGCTCCCACCGGCCGCCGCTTTCCTTGATATACCAGAGGCGGTTGTTAAGGGTCAGCCGTTCATAGGTTTGATCCCCGGCCGGTTCTTCCTCCGGCCGGCCGCCGGTCGTGACGATGAGAATATACTGCCCGCCGGCGTTCTCAAAGCGGCCCTCCAACCCGGGCGTGAAGCCTTCCGGCAGCCAGCCCGGCCTGCAGGCGGCGTTATTGTCTCCCGCCTCCGCCCCTTCCTCCGCTTCCGGTGTTTCCGCTCCGTCGAAGCCTGCTTCCGGTTCCCCCGCTGTCTCGCCGCTGGCGGCCGGGGCTTCGGCAGCGCTGTTGCCGGAGAAGCCGCCCGGCAGGCCAGGACCGGCGAAATACACCGCCACCAACAGGCAGGCGGCCGTGGCGGCGGCCCATACCCAGCGGGGGATCCGCCGCGGGGCGCGCCGGGGCCGCTCCGCCCGGCTGATCAGGGCCTGGATTTTTTCGTCCAATCCCGGCGGCGTGACGCTCTGGGCGGCGGCCTGTTCAAAGCGGGCGACCTCCGCGTCCAGCTGTTGCTCATGCTCCCGCAACGCTGCCTGCAGCAATTGTTGTTCCCGATCGATGTCAGCCACGTTGCCCGCCTCCTTCAGCCAATTGCCGGGCCAGCCTGGCGATACCCCTGCAGAGCCGCTGCCGGGCGTTTTCCGGGCTGACGCCGGTCAGCTCCCCGATCTCCCGGGAATCCAGGTCCAGATAATATTTCAGATACAGCGCGTCCCGGTAGTTGGGCGGCAGCGCCGCCAGGGCGGCCCGGATGTCCAGGATATCTTCTTGGTCCAGGCCGACGCCGGCGTCATGGCCGCCCAGCCGTTCAAGGGCGTCGTCTTCCAGCGGCTCCGGCCGCTCCCGGCGCAGCAGATCCCAGCAGACGTTTCTGACCACAATGACGAGATAGCGCTTGAGTTTGTGACGCTCCAAGCCGCGCAGCGTATCCTGATGGCCGATCAGCTTCAGCCACGCGGTCTGCGCCGCGTCCTCGGCGGCGTAATCGTCCCGCAGCAGCTGCCGGGCGATATAATAGATCAGGTTATGATAATCCCGGTATAATCCGGCCAAAAAGCCGCTTTCATCCAGGGCCAGCAGCAAAGCCAGCATCAGCGCCACCTCCTTGTGCCGGTTCCATTATACCATAGTTGCCGGGACGCTGCCATCCACAACCGGCGGTCCCTCTCAGTCAAAACTTCATGAGCTATATAGGTCGGCCAAAAGGCAGCAGATCAAAAGCAGAACTCTGTGTACTACCGTCAGCCTGGAAGCCCCATTGGGCGACGGCACCATGGCTGATGTCAGCCTAATGGGAAGCGGGACAGGCTGGAAGCCAAGCCCAAAGCATAGCCTGATTATAAGAGCAGACACAAGTCTTTGTGCAAAGGGCGCTCAGATAAGATTTCCAAGTTAGGCAGACATAGAATAGCACATCAGAACTAGGGCGATGATAGTGTTTGAGTACCCACATCCGATTACAATAAAAAGCAGGAGCGGCCTTTGTGACCGCTCCTGCAACATATATCAGTGTTACAGCCTTTTCTCGCTGTCGATCATGCGGACGACGATGGCCGCCACCTCGCTGCGCTTGACCGGACTCGCGCCGCCGAAGCTGCCGCTGGTATCCTGGCCGTTGATGATGCCCGCGTTATACAGCTTTAGAGCATAAGGCAGATAGCTGTTGGCAGCGGGAACGTCCGTGATCGCCGTATAGCTGTACTTGGGCGTATAGTAGCCGTCCGGCAGGGCCTTGGCAAAGATCAGGGCAAAGTCGTAGCGGCTGACCGGCTGATTGTATTTGTCAGCGAACTGGCCTTTGTTAATGATGCCGTTTAGCTCCGCATAGGAGACATAAGGCGCATACCAGGGGTTGCCAATGCCAACCTCCGTGGTCACGCTGCCCACGGTCATCAATTGATGGATGCAGGCCGCCAGCTTGATCGCTTCCGCGTAGGTCAGGCTGCTGTCCGGCTGATAGAGGGTAGCGCTTTTGCCATCGATCAAGTTTTGCTTATAGGCGTCGGAGATATAGGCATAGGCCCAGTGGTTCAGCGGCACATCAGCGAAGGGGAAGCTCTGCCCCACGCCCAAGAAGGTCATACCCATGCCCAGGAGGGCTGCTTTACTCAAAGCCTCGATATCGTTGTTTTCAGCGCCTAAAATCACATGGGGGGAGGCATCCGACTCACTTTCCATTATCTCCTCCTCGGAGAATGTACACCACCAGTACTCAGAGGAATAAGCGGCAGACTGTATGGTGCCGCCCTGTATGATCTCGGTATCGATCAGGAGGATGTCAGGTTCTTGCCCATCAACCTCATAGCTGTCATAATGCCAGGTGGAAATGGCCATGGCCACGTCTTCTCCGCCATCGTCGGCAACAACATCCGCGCTGCTGTTATCAAAGGTGATCGTGCCGTAGGCGTATATGGTGTAAGAATAGCCGCTGGCCGTGATATCGCTGTCGGTGACGGTAATATTTCCGGCAGTGCAGGCGATGCCATAGTAATCTGACGTGATCGTCACGGTGCTGTCGGTGATGTCGAGGTTTCCTTCGTAAACATAAATACCGTTATCCTCGCTGGTGATCGTCAAGGTGCTGTCGGTGATGTCGAGGTTTCCTTCGTCAACATAAATACCGTCACCCTCGCTGGTGATCGTCACGGCGCTATTGTTTATGCGGGTATTCCCATTGGCATAAATGCCGCCATATCCGGTCTTGATATTCACGGTGCTGTTCTCAATGGTGGCATCCGCATTGTTATCAAGACCGTAAGAATCAGCGGCGATATTCACGTTGCTGTCAATAACAGAGATAGCACCGCCCGAGGAATAGATGCCGTAGTCCGAAGTGAATTCCAGTTTGCAGTTTTCGACGCTGACGCCGTAATACCCGGAAAGGCAATCATCACCCGCGTTGACGATCACCTGCCCGCCTTTCACCTTCAGCGCGCCAGCATCCGCATGGATGCCGTCATACCCACTTCCGGTTGCGGTGATGTGGTTCTCGCCTTTCAGAATCACGGTGAGGTCGGCGCTTTCGCTAAAGTAGATACCGTCGCTTGTTCCCGAATCGATCACCGCGTTTCTCAGGGTGAGGACATAGCCGTCGGTGGCGTCATAGGTAAATTTGGCGTTCCAGTTGGCAGAGTCGGTTCCGGTATTACCGGAAGCGTTGTTCCAGTATTCCCCCACAGCCACATCAACGCCGCCGATTTCGACCGTGGCGCTATACGCCAGGGCCGTGGCGGAAAGAGTCAGGAGTAACGCCAGCGACAGCCAGAGAGCCAATAAAATCCTTTTCATCGGGGGACCTCCTTAATATTGAACAAGCCTATTATTCATATCATAACGCCTCCCGCCCCGTCTGGCAAGAAATTTTTTCTAAACGCAGCATAAAGAAATAACCCCCTACCAGGCCGATTAAAGCATTCTTACGGTATTTATTTTGTGTTGTTAGGCATTTTTGATTTAAGAGGGCGACCCTGTCCTAAACCCAAACAGAACACCCCCTCCTGTTTTTGGCAGAGAGTGGTGTTCGTTTATCTATTGGCATTAGCGGTGATTATTGTGGTGCTGAGATTATCTTTTTGCGGCAAAGCCAAGCACTGTGTTATAATAAGCAAAATTTGCGTTTTATTGCTGAATTATTACTTTTCAATGACGTCCTGGGGGATAGCGACACCCCATGGCTCCAGACCCCTTCCCCGCATTGCCGTGGGGTAGTGAAACGCCGGAAGACCTATTACATACGCTAACCCAGATTTTAAGCATAAAAAACGGCCAGCCAAGCGGACGAAGATCATACCGTTTAACTGGCCTTTTGTTATGGTGCGCCCAGCAGGACTCGAACCTGCGACCTTTTGGTTCGTAGCCAAACACTCTATCCGGCTGAGCTATGAGCGCAAAGGCGCGTTACCCAACGCGCTGGCGGAGAGCAAGGGATTCGAACCCTCGATACAGGTTTTTGCCCGTATACTCGCTTAGCAGGCGAGCGCCTTCGACCTACTCGGCCAACTCTCCACATGGCAGCGGGTCGTCTGGCGGAGGGGGTGGGATTCGAACCCACGGAACCCTTTCAGGCTCGACGGTTTTCAAGACCGTTACCTTCAACCGCTCGGACACCCCTCCAAAAATTACAGGATAAGAGCTACAAGAGACATGATATCATTTTCTGATGTTACTGTCAATGAGTAGTTTAACAAAAACGGCAAAATTTATGTTGTCTGTTCATTCGCCAATCCATATGGTATAATGGATTATAAATACCAAAAGCAGAGGTTAAGCTATGTCTATCATCACGTTGCTCCGGGCGGAGCATCCGGTACGCCAGGATGAGAAAGCCGCCGGCTTGCTGCTGCGCCGGCTGCTGCTGGCTTTCGGCGGCGCGGAGTTCTTTTTCCGGCCGGGGGAGGCCCCGCTGCTGCTGGCGGACCTGACTTTGCCCGCGCCGAACGCCTCCGGCGTCAATTTCGACGTCCGGCTGGCCTACGCCGTCTACGCCCTGGCCCGGGAGCATGGCGTTCCCCGGCTGACCCTGGCTTTCCGGCCCGCCCCCGGTTTCGCGGCAGCCCTGGTGCTGGAGAAAAGCGGCTACGGGGCGCTGGCCGGCCTGCCCGGCCTGGAGCTGGTGGATCTGTCCGCCGTGGCCGCCAAGCGCCGTCCCACGGATACGGCGCTGGTCCGGGACCATCTGGATATCGCCGCGCCGCTCCTGGAAGCGGATATCCTCGTCAGCCTGGTTAAATTCAAGGCCGCGGAAGGGCGCCTGTTCGGCAGCGGGCTGCACGCTTTGCAAGCCGCCGTCACGCCCGATCCCGGGCCGGACGCGCCGGAGCGGGAGCGCGAATTGGTAGATATTTACAGTACCGTCACGCCGGACCTGTTTATCGTGGACGCGCTGAAAGGCGAGGGCGGTTTTCAGCCCCAGGCCCAGGATTGCCTGGTGGGCGCCGTGGACGCCGTGGCCCTGGATTCGGTGCTGGCAGCCATGTCTCAAACGGCCCTGAGCAGCGTGGATAGCCTGAATTTGGCCGCCCAGTACGGCTTGGGCGTGGGCGAGCCGGGGGGCATCGCCATGTACGGCGACGACCTGGGCGAGATCATAGGCGGCAACGCCGGCTCCGTAACCCAGGAAAGGAAAATATGAAGTAATGGCGAAATTTTCTTCTTTAACTATTTTTTTCTAGGATACGGAGCGGCGCCATGATCATCGATTTGGATACGCTGGAGCGTCAGCTGTTGCCGGCGGTGGAAAAACCGGGGCGATATGCCGGCGGCGAACTGGGTTCAGTGGTCAAGGATTGGCAGAGCGCGCCGGCGCGGCTGGCCTTCGCGTTTCCCGACACTTACGAGCTGGGCATGAGCCATCTGGGCCTGCGCCTGCTGTACGATACGGTCAATCGCTACAGCCCTCATTTGTGCGAACGGGTCTTTATGCCCGGGGACGATCTGGCGGCTCTGCTCCGGGAGCGGGGCTGGCCTTTGTTTACGCTGGAAAGCCGCCGTAGCTTAGCCGAGTTCGACGTGATCGGCTTCACGCTGCAATACGAACTCTCCTATACCAATATCCTGGCCATGCTGGACCTGGCCAAGCTGCCTCTGACCAGGTTGGAGCGGGACGAAAGCGCGCCCCTGATCATCGCCGGCGGCCCCTCGGCCTATAATCCCGAACCCCTGGCGGAGATCATCGACCTGTTTGTGATCGGCGAGGCGGAACAATCCCTGCTGGAACTGCTGGACCTGGCGGCGGCGGTGAAACAGCGGGGCGGGGGGCGGAGCGAACTGCTCCGGGAAGCCGCCGGCTTGGAAGGGATTTACGTACCTTCCTTTTACCGGGCCGAATACGACGGTCAGGGCCGCTTCGCCGCTTTAAAGATCAGGGAGGATGCGCAGGAAACCGCCCCTCCGCTGATCAAAAAACGCATCGTCGCCGATTTCGACGCCGCCCCCTTTCCGGAGGCTCCGCTGCTCCCCGCCGTCCAGCCCGTGCATGACCGCATCATGCTGGAGATCATGCGGGGCTGCACCCGGGGTTGCCGGTTCTGCCAGGCGGGCATGATTTACCGGCCGGTGCGGGAAAAGTCGCTGGACACCTTGCTGGAACAGGCCGGGACGCAGGAATTGAACAGCGGTTATGACGATATGGCGCTGCTGTCTTTATCTTCCGCCGATTACAGCTGCATTGAGGGGCTGATGGAAGGGCTGCTGAAGGAGCACGCCCCCCGGGGCGTGGGCGTCAGCCTGCCTTCTCTGCGGGTGGACGCCTTTTCCGTGGGCCTGGCCGCCCGCACTCAGGAGGTGCGCAAAAGCGGCATCACCCTGGCGCCGGAAGCGGGAAGCCAGCGCCTGCGGGATACGGTCAACAAGGGCGTGCTGGAAGCGGAGATCCTCGAGGCGGCGGCCGCTGCTTTTTCCCAGGGTTACACCCATATCAAGCTCTATTTCATGATCGGCCTGCCTATGGAAACCGACAGCGATATCGAGGCCATTGCCGCTCTGACCAACCGCATCCTGCAATTGGGCCGCAAAAATAAGCCGCCGGAGATCAAAAAGCCGCTAAAAATTTCTTTGGGCGTATCTTCCTTTGTGCCTAAAAGCCATACGCCTTTTCAATGGCAGCCCCAGAACAGCAGCGAAGAGCTGAAGCGCAAGCAGGAGCTGCTGCGGGAGAAGCTGCGGCCTTTGCGGGCCGTTAGCGTCAGCTTTCACGACCGGGAAAGCAGCCTGCTGGAAGCGGCCTTCGCCCGGGGGGACCGGCGGCTGAACCAGGTGCTGCTGGACGCCTACCGGTTGGGCTGCCATGCCGACGGCTGGAGCGAGCATTTCCGGCCGGATTTATGGCGCCGGGCTTTTGCAGGGCAGGGGCTCGGCCAAGAGCAGTTCGCGGAGCGGGAGATCCTGTTCGGCGAACCCCTAGCCTGGGGGCATATCGATTGCGGCGTCAGCCCGGAGTGGCTGTGGCGGGAGAATATCCGCGCCGGCCGGGCCGAACTGACGCCTTGCTGCCGGGACGGGGAATGCAGCGCTTGCGGCGTCTGCAACCAGGAGTGGCAAAACCGCTTGCAGCGGCCGGTCCAGGCGCAGGCCGTTGCCAAACGCCGGGCCCTGCCCGGCGCGGAGCCGCCGCCCGTTTTGTATAAATACCGCTGCCGCCTGGCCATCAGCGGCCCCATGGTCTGGCTCTCTCATCTGGATTTGCTGTCCGCCATGGAGCGGGCTTTGCGCCGCAGCGGCCTGCCGGCGGCTTATTCCCAGGGATTCAATCCCCATCTGCTGATCTCCTGGGGTCCGGCCCATCCGGTGGGCCTGGCCTGCCTCAGCGAATATGCGGACATCTGCTTCACACGGCCCTTGGAGGAGGGTTGGCAGGACCGGCTCAGCCGGGCCTTGCCCCCGGGCCTGCTGCTGCTCCGGGGCAGAGAGGTGGAGCTTTCCGCGCCGCCCCTGATGGCCGCCATCAATCTGGCCGGTTATTTGCTGGCCCTGCCCCAAGACGGCGATCACAACGCGCTGGAATCAGCCGTGGAAGCGCTGCGGCGCGCCGACAGCCTGCCGGTGCGGCGCAGCAGTCCCAAAGGAAGCAAAACCGTGGACTTGCGGCCCGCTTTGACAAAGGCGGCCCTCACCGAGGAAGGTCTGGCCTATGAGGTGCGCCTGGATAAGGGAGCCGCGGCGCGCCCCCTGGAAATCGCCGAATTGCTGCGGCCGGGCTGGCGTCCCGGACGGATGATCCGCACCGGCCTCTACATTGTGGACGGGCAGGGAAAAATCACGGAGCCGTGAGGGGTCGGCCCGGAAGACGGGGCGTCTCGAGGCGGCGTGCGCAAGCAACAAGTCGAAGGATGTGATGAACCGGATGACCAAGGATATGCTGATCCGCTTCAACGGCGAGGAGGCGTCCATCGCGCTGCTGGAAAACCGCCGTTTGATGGAGGTGTTCCTGCCTCAGCGCGAAGATGAGCATTTGCTGGGCAATATCTATCTGGGGCGGGTGGAAAACGTGCTCCCGGGCATGCAGGCGGCTTTTGTGGACATCGGCCTGGAGAAAAACAGCTTCCTCTATGTGGAGGACGCGCTGCCCGCCGGCAACCCGGAATACGGTTCCCCGGCCGTTCAGGACAAGGCCAAAGAAAAGGTCATCAGCGACCTGGTGCGCCGGGACCAGCAGGTGACGGTGCAGATCTTCAAGGAACCCTCCGGTACCAAGGGAGCCCGGGTCACCATGTATCCTTCGCTGCCCGGACGTTATCTGGTGCTGCTGCCCTGCGGCGATTATATCGCGGTGAGCCGCCGCATCGAGGACGAAGCGGAGCGGGAGCGGCTGAAAACGCTGATCCGGGAAGAGCTGCCGCCCCATATGGGCGCCATCATCCGCACCGTGGCCGAGGGGCAGGACAAGGAGCCGCTGCTCAATGATTTGAAATCGCTGCTGAAAACCTGGCGGCGCATTCAGGGCCGGGCGGTGAAGGCCAAAGCCCCCGCCCTGCTCCACCAGGACCTGGATTTGCTGAAGCGGGTGATCCGCGACGCCAACCCGGCGGATATCGGCCGCATCGTCGTGAGTTCCCAGGAGGATTGGGAGCGGGTGGAACCGCTGATCCAGGCCATCGCCCCGGCCTTGCTGCCGGTGCTGCTGCTCCGGGAAAGCGCCGATTTGTTCCTGGATTACGATATCTACAATCAGCTGGAGCGGGCGCTCCGGCGCAAGGTGTGGCTGGAAAGCGGCGGCTATATCATCCTGGACCAGGTGGAGGCCTTGGCAGCCATCGATGTGAACACCGGCAAATACGTTGGCGAAAGCAATCTGGGCGCCACGGTGTTCAAAACGAATATGGAGGCGGTGACGGAAATCGCGCGGCAGCTGCGTCTGCGCAATATCGGCGGCATCATCATCATCGATTTTATCGATATGGAGGATCCGGCCGACCGGGAGCGGCTGTTGAAATCCCTGGAGGAAGAGCTGAAAAAAGACCGGGTGCGCATTACCGTGATGGGCATGACCCAATTGGGACTGGTGGAGTTGACCCGCAAGAAAATCGGCCACGACCTTTCCACCACCATTGAATGCGAATGCTCCCATTGCGGCGGCAAAGGCAGGATCAGCGATTTCAGCCGGCTGAAAATGAAAAACTGATGGTTCATGGCGCAGCCGCGTATTGATTTTTCCACTACATTTATGTATACTATTAAAGTACATATGTTATAAACAAACATTTTTGCCCGGAACTACCAAGTGTGTTGCGCAAACGCGCTGTTCCGGTTTTACCCGCGCCGCTAACCTGATCTTTGGAGGGACCAACGGATGGCAACCAACGACGGCAACAAAAAGAAATCCCTTTGGCAGAGAGCTTTCGGTACGACCGCTGAAACCGGTGCGGAAAACCCGTTTCCGAAGCTGAAAGCTCCTCCTGAGCAAGCGGCGCCCGCACCGGAACATACAGCCCCTGACGCAAAAGAAGAACTCACCGTCTCTCTGCCGGTTTTTGCACGGGAGGACGAGGATATCGAAGACCGGGCCGTCCGTTTGGCCGGTGAGGAGCAGAAAAAGCGGGAATGGGCCGCCGCCGCCATGGAAGAAGTTAACCGGGCCGAAGCCGCCCGGCAGAAGGCGGATAAACAGGCCGCGCTGAAATTGGCCCGGGCCAAGGCCTTCGCTTTGCAGCAGCAGAGCGCCGCCGCCCAGGAGGCCGCCTCCGCCGCCTTGCAGGATCTGTCAGCGGCCGAGCAGGCTTACAGCGAGGCTTTGCGGGCTGCCGAGGAAAAACGGGCCGAGGAAAAAGCTTTGCGCCAGCGGGGCGACGAGGGTATCGCCGCCCTGGCCGCGGATAACGACGCCCGTTTGACCGCCGCCAATCAGCGGCTGGCCGCTTTGGCCGCCGCCATCAAGGAGCGCCGGGCCGCCGCGGAAGCCGCCGCCACCGCCGGCCGTCAGGCTGAGCTGGAGCTGGAGGAGACTGAAGCGGAGCTGCGCCGGCTGAACAGCGAAGGCCATGACGAGCTGACCCGCAACCGCAAAAAGATCGAGGAAATCAAAGGCGAAATCTCCGTGGTGGAGAAGCAGATCGCCGTTTATGAAGCGCGCCTGGCCAGCGAGCAGCATAGCTTTGACAAAACTTCCCAGGACCTGGCCGAAATCGACAACAACCGGGACGCCGCCCGCCAAAAGGTGGAGGCGGTGCGCAACGAGGAGCAGGCTTTGCGGGAAAAATGCGAAGCCGAGCTGTCCCAGCTGCAGCAGGAGCAGCAGAGCCAGTTGACCGCGGCGGAGGCGGAACTGGAGCGCCAGCATGGCCGCAATGAAGAAAACCTGCAAGAAGCCCAGGCCCAGCGGAGCCGGGCGCGGAAACTGGATAAACAGCGGCAAACCGCTGAAGAAAAACTGCGCGAACTGAACCTGGCCAAGGAGGACGACGAGCGCCGGGCCAAAGAGAGCATCGCCAAGATCATGTCCCGCATCGACGTGGTCCGGCAGGATGTGGCGGAAAAGAAAGAGCTCTATCAGGATGCGCAGAAGCAGGTGGAGATCGCCACGGCCAAACTGGTGAAAGCCAACGCTTTGGCCAAAAGCTCCCGGGATAAGGCCAATAAGGCGGCCCTGGAGGAAAACGACGCCCGGATGGCTACGGAAATGGCGCAGAAACTGCGTTCCGAGGCTGCCGCGGCCCGCAATAACAGCGACGAATCCAGCTCCCTGCTGCTGGGCAAAGCGGAAGCGGTGCTGTTGGCGGCCATCGACCGCACCAACGCGCTGCTGGAAGAAAAGCGGGCCCTCCGGGCCGCCGCCGATGCCGAAGCCGCCGCCTGTCAGCAGGAAGCTGATCAGGCCGCCGCGGAGAGCGCCGCCGCCACCGCCGCCGCCAACGATATGATCGTGGTCTGGCTGGCCGCGGAGGAAAGCTTCGTCAAGACCACCGGCGAGGTGGAGCAGGGCAGGCAGGACGCGGAGCTGAAGCTGTCCCGCTTGCTGCAGGATTACGAGCAGCGCCTGGAAGCCGCGGAGGCGGAGGCGCGCCGGCTGAAAGAGGAAACGGCGCAGTCTTTTGAGGCGGCGGAACAGGCCGCGCGGCAATGTCAGGACGACGAGGCCGCCTTGTCCTCCCTGGCGGACCGGTTGGAAACCTTGCGCAAGTCCTGCGCAGTCTCGGAGCAGGCTCTCCGGCAGGCCCTGGCCGAGGAGGTCAAGGAAGCCGAGACGCGCCGCCTCAAAGCGGAGGCCAGCTTTGCCAAGCTGGAACAGGAATACGAATACCTGCGCGCCGCCCACGACCAGTCGGCGCTGGTGCTGACGGAAAAACTCAATGTCTGCAACAGCGAGCGGGAGCGTTTGCGCCGGCTGCATGAAGAAAAATGCGATGAACTGCAGCGGCTGGAAAATCAGGCCTCTCAGTTGGAATGCCAGTATAAGGACAGGATTCAGGCTCTAAAGGACCGTATCGAAGCAATACAGGACTGCCTGCGGCAGTCCAAGGAAAGCGCCGCGGCGGAAATCAGCGCCGTGGAAGAAGTGGAGAAGGAGTACGCGGAAGCCTGCGCGGATCTGGAAACCCTGGAGAAATCCTGCTCGGAAGCCCTAGACGCCGCCAAAGGCGCCCTGGCCGCCGATTTGGCGCCGGTGCAGGAAGCCCGGCGGCAGTACGAGGAGCGGGCGCTGCTGCTGGCCAACCGCCTGAATGAGAAGCGCTGCCGGGCCGAGGAGGCGGTGCGTTCCGCCACCGAGGTCTTTACCCAGCGTTTGGAAGCCGCCAACGCCGTGGCCATCACCGTGGCGGAGAACGAGATCGCCGCCATCCAGGAAGAGTCCATTCCCATCTACAAGAAAGCGGACCAGGAGCAGTGCATATTGGGGCAGGCCGAGTCCGCTTACGGCCGGATGCAGGCCGAAGCCGCGGCTTTGCACAGCGAGGAAGACAGGATTTCCGCCGCTGCCGACGAGAAATACCGCCAGCTGGACCTGTCCACCGCCGCCGCCTTGAACGAGCTGGAGAAAAAGCTCCGCGAGCAGATCAAGGTGGAGGACCTCAAGATCAAAGAGGCGATGAACGCGGAGCAGAGTCTGGAGTCCATCCAGCACGGCCGCGTTGCCGCCCAGCAGGAACGTACCGAGACGGAAACCGCCCGGGCCGTCACGGTGGCTGCCTTGGCGGAGCAGCTCCGCGCCGTGGAGGCGAAATACCAGGCCGCGCTGAAAGCGGCCCTGGGCAATCTGCCTGAACTGCGGCAGGAGTCGGAAGCGGCTATGGCCGTGGCCGCCGGATACAAGCAGGCCTTGGATGAAAGCCAGCAGGCCTATAACGTGCAGGTGCGCCTGGCGGAAACCAGGCGTCAGAACGAAATCTCTCTGCCCCGGGAATATGCGGCCCGCATCGAGGAATTGAAGGCCCGCCAGCAGATCAGGCTGAACGAAGTCAAAACACGCCTGGCGAATCTGGAAGAAAAAGCGCAGGAATTGCAGGCCTCCTTTAGCGTCAACTCCGACTACGCGGAAAAAAGCGACCAGGCCAAGGCCAATGTGGAGGAATATTATCATAAACTCAGCGGCGAGCTGGACGAGGCCCGGCAACACGCGGACGCTGAGATCGGGGCCATCAATGACCGCCTGAACGAGCTGAGCGGGGACGCCGCTCTAAAGGAGCAGCTGTACCGCGATACGGAAAAAACCCTGGCCAACAGCAGCGAGCTGATCGCAGCGGCGGAGCGGGCCCATGAGGACGCCCAGATCGCCGCGGCCAAGGCCCTGGCGGAGCTGCAATCTTCCCAGGCCGCCAAAGAGACGGCCACCGCCCTGGCCCAGCAGGCTTCCATCGCCCGGAACAATATGGACAGCTCCACCGCGGATATTCTGCTGAAAGCGGCGGAAGGTTTGTTCAGCGCGGTGGAGAACGCCGAGGCGATCATCCAGGACAAGCAGGCCCAGTACGATGAGGCCCGGCAGGCTTTGGAGATCGCCGCCCAACAATTGGCGGACGTGCGCGCCGCCATCGGCGAGGCCCCCGCTCTGCTGGAACAGTCCCGGGCGGCCTGGCAGCAGGCGGAGGAGGTTTACCGCACATATAAAGAAGAGGCGGAGCAACAGATACCCGTCATCCAGCGGCGTCTCGACGCCTTCCTGGAAGAACGCCGGGACGACCTGGCAGCCGCCGAGAACGCGGTGACCCGCTGCCGGGGAGAGGCAGCCGCCGCCCGGGAGGGCGTGGAAAAACTGTCCCGCCAGTTGATGGATATTGCCGCGGAGATCAGCATGGCCGCCGTGGACGTGCAGACCATGGAGATCGAGACTGCCGAGACCGTATCCGCGCTGGAAACGGAAGCGGAACATAAATTGGGCGCGGCCAAACAGGAACGGGAAGCCGAGGAGGAATTGTCGGCCCGGCTGGCGGAGGATCTGGACCAGCGCCGGCAAGCCTATGAAGAAGCCCAAGCCGTGGCCGAACAAAAGGCCGCCGTGTGGCAGCGCTGCGACCAGCAGTATCAGGAGACCAACGCCCGCCTGACCGCCCAGTATCAGCAGGATGTACAGGCGGCGCGGGAGCAGGAGCAGGCAGTGGTTTCCGCCGCCGCGGCAGCCGAGCAAGAGCTGGCGGAGCTGAACGAAGCCGAAAGCGCTGCCAACGCCGCCTATCTGGAGATCAAACGCCAGCTCAGCGAAGCCTCCGTGCAGCGCGAGCAGCTGACGGTGGAATGCGAGGAGATGCGCCGCAACCGGGAGCGCCTGCTGAAAGCGGCACAGGAGGAGAAACTGCGCCTGCTGGGCACCAAGACCATCGAGCGCATCAACGCCGAAGAGCGGGCTTCCGTGATGCTGGCCGACTGCCAGCAGAAGCGGGCTTCCGCCCAGGCAGCGTTGAAGCAGGTGCAGAAGATCGAGGAAGACTTGCGGGCCGCTGAAGAAAAGCTCAGGAATACCCGCCTGGAAAGTGAAAGAATCATTAAACTGGCCAAAAGCAAAACCGCCATTTATGCTGATCCGGAACAAAAGTAGCCGGTGAGATCACGCTGTTTTTCTGTGGTAAATCATATCCAAGAGGGCGAACTTATGTTAAAAGATACGGATAAAACCACCTTCATCTTGGAGCAATACCGGGCGGATATCGACGCCCTGGGCGTCCAGGGCGAGGCTGCCATAGCCGAAGCGGTGGCCAAAGCGGAGAAGCGGGCCAAGGCCTGTGCCCAGGAATGGCGGCAGGCCAATAAAACCGTGGAGCTTACCGCCAACCAGGAAAAGGCGGTGGCCGACGCTCGGCAGGCCGGCGAGGAGAAGCTGGCCGCGGCCGCGGCCGAGGAGGAAGACGCCCGCATCGCCGCGGAGACAGTGCAGCGGATGATCGAGGACGCCGCCACCGTGCGCTGCGTGGCCAATAAGGACACGGCCAAGATCCTGGAACGGGCGGAAAACGTTTTGGATGAAACCGGCGCCCGGGCCGCCCTTTTTTTCAAGGATAAGAAAAAACAGCGGGAAGATATCGAAGCCGCCATGCTGCGCCTGTACGCCACGGAAAAAGCCGTGCTGTATACTTTGGCCAAAGCCGAGCGCAACGAAGGCGAGAAGCTGCTGGCCAAGATCATTGCGGATAAAAAATATGAAGTCAGCTCCGCCGAATTCGAAGTCCTGAAACAACAGCAGAATAAAGACGATCTGGAAAACCAGGACCAGCAGCAGCAGCGCTTGCTGGAACAGATCAACGAGGAGCTGGACCGGGCGGAGAAAAAGGTGCTGGCCTGCCAGGAAGCGGAGGAGGAGGCCCAGGCTGATTTTGAGCAGCGTTTGGCCCAATGCGGTGCCGATACGGAAGAAGCCGTGGCCAAGCTGCAGCAGCAGGAGGACATTTACGTTCAGGAAAAGCAGGCCGCGGAAAGCGAATTGAGCGACGCGAGCCGGGAAGCTGCCGAACAGGAGAGCAGCAGCGAAAAGGCTTTTCAACACGCGGAAAAAGTGCGGCGGAATAATGAAGAGGCGCAGATCAAAGCCAGGAATGAGCAGGAAGCCACCTTCGCCGCCCTGGAAGAACAACTCAATCAGCGCCGCCAGTACGCCGCCGGCTGCAACGCCGCTTATATCGAGTCCGTAGCCAAGCTGGACGAGGCCATGGCCGAGGCGGAGCGCCTCCGGGGCATTGTGGCGGACTACGCGGCCAAGGCTGCCGAGGCCGCGGCTGAGGAAAGATCGGCCCGGGAAGCCACGGAGACCGCCAACCGCCTGGCCGCCAACGCGGTGAAGATCCGCGAATCCATCAGCAGCGAAAGCTCCCAACTGTTGCTGCACGCTCAGGAGGTGCTGATGGAGGCGGCCACTTCGGCGCAGCAGCTGATGGATGAAAAGAGCATTCTCCGCCAATCCGCGGAAAAGGAATGCCAGCGGGTCAGCGAGCAGGCGGCCGCCATGGAAGAAGTAGCCCGCGAAGCCGAGGAGCAGGCCGGTAAGGCCAAAGCCGCATGGGAAGCCGCGGAGGAACTGCTGAAGCAGGAGCAGGAAGCGGCCGAGCGGCGGCGGGAGGAATCCAAGCAAAACCTGGAACAACTTGCCCGGAAAGCCGGGGAAGAGCGGGCCGCCGCGGAAGCGGAGGCGTCGCGTCTGAGAGAGCTGGCCGACCAGGCTGTGGAACGGATGAACGCCGCTCAGACCAGGCTGGAAACAGTCAACGGTCAATTGCGCCAGCTGATTGCCGAGAAACAGCGCCTGGTCAGCGAAGGCGAGGAGCGTCTGCAAAAACTGGCCCAGCTGGCCCAGGATACGCTTCGGGAATTGCGGAACAATAAAGCCAAGGCTGAGGAAAACGTGGCCGTATTGCAGGAGCGGGCCGGCGCCACCCGGGATGCCCTGGCGGAGCTGGCTTCCCAGATCCAGGTGGCTACCGAGCAACTGCGTAATTGCGTCAGCCGCGTCAGCGAGATTATCCAGGCCGGCGTTGCCGCGATCCAGGCTGCCGAGGAAGATGTGCAGCGCCGCTTTGGCGCCGAGGACGCGGCCCGCCGGGAGGCCGAGGAGGCGGTGGCGAGTATGAGCGTTACCGTTTCCGCCATGACCAAAACAGAGCCGGAGGGCGCCGGCCTGTCCGGCAGGGATAATCTGGCCAAACTTACCCAGATTATTGAAAGCGGGGCGGAGCAGGAGCGCCTGGCCGCGCCGCCGCTGCCGGAACAGGCTCCCGGACCAACGGAACCGGCAGCCGCTTTGCCTGTCGCCGGCTTGGGGAATGAATTCGAATTGGGACAGGATGTACAGGCGGAAGCGGGGCCGTCCCCGGAGCCGGGCTTGGAAGAACCGCCGTTCCCCATGGCGGAGCAGCAGGATCTATTCCTGGAGGAGCTGGACCGGGAAACAGCGGGGCAGGCCGGATTTTTGGCAGCGGAGCCTGACGACGACTATCAGCCCCTGCTGGAGGAAGAGGCCGCGGAATACGCGGCGGGCAATTCCATTGATCTGTTCGATTCCCCCGGCCTGGACGCCAACGACGAGATTTTCCCCGGCCTCACCAACGAGGAACTGGAATACACCCAGCGTTTGGAAAGCATCAGCAATGAATTGCTGGAAAATACCATCATCCCGCTGGAAAGCGAGCAGGCTTCCGCCAGAACCGCCGTGCCGCAGGACAACGGCGATTACCAGAGCTGGATGGAGAACCTGGCCCGCAGCATGGGCGATGACGACGGAGAACCGCTGCGTCAGGCCCTGCCGCTTAAGGAGGAGAAGAAACCCCTGCAGCCCACCGCGGAATTGGATCTGGCGCCGTTGCTGGCCCGGCGCGCCGCAGACGACAGCGACATAGACGATGAGATGCCCGCCATCAGCGAAGCGGTGATACAGCGTCAGGAACCCCATCCGGTCAAGGGCGCGGAAGAGGACGAGCTGCGTTTATCCATTCTCTCCACCGTGGATGAAAACAAGGATAACAAACCCAAAAAACGCCGCTTCCCTTTCTTTTCTTAAAAGTTTTTAAAATTCCGGCAATATTTTACAGTCATGCGATTTTTCTGCTTGACGTTGACAGGAGGTCGGCTGCGGAGTATAATAGAACCACGGCCTGAGCAAGGCTGAATATTACAAAATGGCTGTCTTCGGGGCGGGGTGCAAGTCCCCACCGGCGGTGATACGGTGATCCGTTAGCCCGCGAGCTTTTGAGCTGATTTCGGTGCGAATCCGAAGCCGACGGTATAGTCCGGATGAGAGAAGACATACGGCGCTTGAACGCGCCGTCTTCGCCCCTTTTCTGAAGGGGCTTTTTTCTTGAAGCCAGCCAAGGCGCAATGCGCCGGAAGGAGGCTTCCCCATGGAAAGTAACCTGTTGCCGAACAATGCGGACCGCTCCGCCGCCCGCCGGGACAAAACGTTGCGTATGGCGCAAATGGCCATGTTGACGGCTTTGTCCGTGGTGCTGGTGTTTGTGACCATTCCCTATCCTTTAGCGCCGTTTCTGCTCTATGATTTTGCCGATGTGCCGGTGCTCATGGCGGCGTTCCTCTTTGGGGCTGGGCCTAGCCTAATTGTGCTGTTCGTGGCCGCCTTTATTCAGGCCATGTTTTTAGGTGGCAACGGCCCCATCGGCCTGTTGATGCATTTCGTGGCTTCTGGCTCTTTGGTGCTGCTGGCCGGTTCTATCTATCAGAAGCGCGCGCAAACCACCCGCGGTATGATCATAGGGATGCTTGCTGGTACTTTGTTGATGACGGCCTTGATGATACCGCTCAATTTTATTTTTGCCCCCCAGGTGTTGTCAGGCATACCGATTCCGCTTGCGGCATCCGTATTCTTCCACGGCGGCGTGGGCGCTTATCCTGCGGAAGCAATTGCCGTCTATCAGCAGGTAAAGGGGTTGCTGCTCATCGGCATCTTGCCCTTTAACCTTACTAAAGCCGGCGCCAACTGCGTCATCTGTTTTATCCTGTTCAAGAGCCTGCGTTTGTATCTGAAGAAAAGGGCCTGAGCTGTTTGGCAGCAAGGGCCGAAGGAGCCAGCATGACGGACAAAGCCCTGCCGGATGCTTTGTGGAGCGGCAACTTCAGCTTAGCCTGCGCCGCCAATTTGTCGATGTTCATGGGCTTTCACATGCTTACGGCCACCTTTGCCTTTTACGTGATTGCGCTGGGCGGGGACGAGGCCCTGGCCGGTTTTGCCGCGGGCCTCTTTTCCATCTCCGCCGTGCTGATGCGGCCCCTGGTCGGCTGGGTGCTGGATCATCAGGGCCGCCGGGCCATTTTGCTGCTGGGGATGGCCGGGATGGTCGTGATCCCCCTGCTCTATACGGCTTTCGCGCCGCTGGCCCTCATCATCGCTTTACGGACGCTGCACGGACTGGCCTGGTCCTGCTCCTCCACTGCCATAAATACGGCGGCCTGCGACATCGTTCCCCGCCGCCGCTTTGCCGAGGGCATGGGTTATTTCGGCCTCACTTCCGCGCTGTCCACCGCCGTGGCGCCGGCCCTGGGCCTGGCCCTGATGGGCGGCCAGGGCTTCCCGCAGCTGTTCCGGCTGGCCGCCGGCATCGAGGCCCTGGCTCTGCTGCTGGCTTTCCGCATCAAAGTGCCGGCGCTGCCTGTTGATAAACCCCGGCGGACCCTGGCGCAGAGCCTGAAAACGCTGCTGGACCGGGACGCCCTACCCGCCTCTTTGACCATGCTGTTGTTTTTGCTGCCTTATGGCGGCATCACCACCTTTGTGGCCATGTACGCGGTGAGCGCCGGGCTGGGCAGCGGCGGCGTTTATTTTACCTGCCTGGCCGTTACCACGGCGCTGATGCGGGCGCTGACCGGCCGGGCGGCGGACCGCTACGGGGAAGGGCCCATGGTCTATGCCGGCGCGGCCTGCCAGCTGGTCAGCCTGATCCTGCTCTTTGCCGTGCCCCGGCTGCCGGGCTTTTTGCTGTCCGCGCTGCTGTTCGGCATGGCCTTCGGCATGCATTCCCCGGCCTTGCAGGCCATGGCAATGCGCATCGCCGCTCCGGAGCGGCGGGGCTCCGCCAGTTCCACGTTTCTCTGCGGTTATGATATCGGCATCGGCCTGGGCGGCATCGTCGGCGGCCTGTTCGTCAAATTCTTCGGCTATTCCCCCATGTACGGACTAATGATGGTTTTTACCCTGCTGTCCCTGGCCCTTTATTGGTTCTGGGGGCGCAAAAGCCCCTCGTCCTTCGGCAAGCTTTGAGTCCACATATATGCTGCGGCTGCCCTCCGTTATCAATTGTTGTTCCACCTGTTGTTGCAATTGCCGTAATTCAATCATCAGGTCAGTGATGATATTCATGAGCAAGCAATAGATATTCTTTTCTTCGTTCACCCCGATCACCTCAAGCCAATTCTACCGGAATTTCCGTTAAAATGCAATACCGGATTTCCGGTATTGCATAATGGGGCCTGAGGTGATGAAATGATGCATACCAGAATTAGGGAGCTCAGGGAGGACCGCGATCTCAAGCAGCGGGAATTGGCCGGGTATTTGTCCATTGCCCAGACCACCTATTCCGATTACGAAGCGGGCAAGCTGAACATCCCTTTAATCATTCTGGACAAACTGGCTGATTATTACCAGACCAGCACCGATTATTTGCTGTACCGCACCGATCAAATAAAGCCTTACCCCAGGTCCCGGCGCTGATCAGATTTTGCTTCTTGCGAAGAGGGGCGAAATCTGATATTATTTATTAATTGGTATTAATGCAAAATGAAGGAGAGCGCGATCATGCAAGCAAACGACCAGACCCTGCCCAGCAACTATACGCCTCAGGACGTGGAGGGCAAATGGTACCAGTTCTGGCTGGACCATCATTATTTCAGCTATGACGTGAATCCGGAAGGCCGGCCCTTCTGCATCGTCATGCCGCCGCCCAACGTCACCGGGCAGTTGCATATGGGACACGCCCTGGACGAGACCTTGCAGGATGTGCTGACCCGCTGGCGCCGCATGCAGGGCAGGCGGACGCTGTGGCTGCCCGGCATGGACCATGCCGGCATCGCCACCCAGGCCAAGGTGGAGGAAGCCCTGGCCCAGGAGGGCAAGACCAAAGACGATCTGGGCCGGGAGGCCTTCCTGGAAAAGACCTGGGAATGGAAGCGCCGCTACCATGACCGCATCAGCAAGCAGCTGCAGAGCCTGGGCAGTTCCTGCGACTGGGACCTGGAGCGCTTCACCATGGACGAGGGCTGCTCCCGGGCGGTCCGGGAAACCTTTGTCAGCCTCTACAACAAAGGCCTCATTTACCGGGGCTCCTATATCGTCAACTGGTGCAGCCATTGCCAGACCACCATTTCCGATATCGAGGTGGAGCATACCGAGCAGGACAGCCATTTGTGGCATCTGCGCTATCCCTACACCGACGGCAGCGGCTACGTGGTGGTGGCTACCACCCGGCCGGAAACGCTGCTGGGCGACACCGCCGTGGCCGTGCATCCCGACGACGGGCGCTATCAGGATAAAATCGGCAAAACCGTGCTGCTGCCGGTGATGAACCGGGAGATTCCCGTCATCGCCGACGAATACTGCGATATGGCATTCGGCACCGGCGCGGTGAAGATCACCCCCGGCCACGACCCCAACGACTTCGAGATCGGCCTCCGGCACCATCTGCCCCAGATCACCGTCATCGGCAAGGACGGCAAAATGAACGAAAACGCCGGCAAATACGCGGGCATGGAGATGTTGGCATGCAGGGAAGCCCTGGTGGAGGAATTCCAAAGCTTAGGGCTGCTGGATAATATCACCGAACTGAAGCATTCCGTGGGCGAATGCTACCGCTGCCATACCACGGTGGAACCTTTGATCTCGCCCCAGTGGTTCGTGAAAATGAAGCCCCTGGCCGGTCCCGCCATCGAAGTGGTGGAACGGGGCGAGACCCGTTTCGTGCCCTCCCGCTTTACCCGCACCTATATCAATTGGATGGAAAACATCCGCGACTGGTGCATTTCCCGCCAGCTGTGGTGGGGGCACCGCATCCCGGTCTGGTACTGCCGGGACTGCGGCCGGGTGATCTGCCGGAAGGACGACCCCGCGGCCTGCCCCAACTGCGGGGGCAGCCGGATGGAGCAGGACCCGGACGTGCTGGATACCTGGTTCAGCTCCGCCCTCTGGCCTTTTTCCACCTTGGGCTGGCCGGAGCGGACCCGGCTGCTGAAGGATTTCTATCCCACCAGCGTGCTGGTGACCGGCTATGATATCATCTTCTTCTGGGTGGCCAGGATGATCTTCTCCGGCATGGAGCAGATGGGGGAGCGGCCTTTCGACGACGTGTTCATCCACGGCATCGTCCGGGACGAGCTGGGCCGCAAGATGAGCAAATCTCTGGGCAACGGCATCGACCCCCTGGAGATCATCGGCAACTTCGGCGCGGACAGCCTGCGCTTCACCCTGGTCACCGGCGTGAGCCCCGGCAATGACCTCCGCTTCAAACAGGACCGTCTGGAAGGCGCCCGCAATTTTCTGAACAAGCTGTGGAACGCGGCCCGCTTCACCCTGATGAATCTCTCCGATTATCAGCCGGACCGCTATCCGCTGCAATTGTCCCTGGCGGATCAATGGATCCTCACCCGTCTGCAACGGGTGGCTGCGGAAGCCGACGCCAATCTGGAAAAATACGAGCTGGGCGAAGCGTTGCGGTCCGTTTATGATTTCGCCTGGGACGAATTCTGCGACTGGTATGTGGAATTGGCCAAGCTGCGCCTCTATAAAGGGAAACCGGAGGAGAAGCATACGGCCCAGGCCATTCTGGCGCTGGTGCTCCGCACCATCCTGGAGTTGCTGCATCCCTTCATCCCCTTTATCACCGAGGAATTGTGGCAGCGGCTGCCCCATGAGGGCGACACTATCATGCTGGCCAAATACCCTAACGGCCGGGGCGGCGGGCTCTATCCCGAAGCGGAGAAGCGGATGCAGACGCTGATGGAGATCATCCGCAGCATCCGCAATATCCGCGCCGAGATGAACGTGCCCATGGGCAAAAAAGCCGCGGTGCTGCTGCAGGGCGAGGAAGAGGCCCTGGCCCCTGTCCGCGCCAATGGAAGCTATGTGCTGCAGCTGGCCCAGGCGGACCGGCTGAGCTTCGGCGTGGCCAACGATCCCCCTCCGGATAAGGCGGCGAAAGCCCATGTGCGGGGCGTGGATATCTACCTGCCCCTGGCCGGGCTGATCGATCTGGACAAGGAAATCGCCCGGGTGGAAAAAGAGATCGCCGTTGCCGGGAACGAACTGCAACGGTTGGCCGGCAAACTGAGCAACCCCGCCTTCCTGGATAAAGCCCCGGCGGAAGTGGTGGAAAAAGAGCGGGCCAAGCAGGCGGAGTTCGAAGCAAAACTGGCCTCGCTCCGGGAGCATCTGCTGTTGTTCAAATAAAGGCGTCAAATAATTTAAAGGCGCTAAAACCGTACTTCTCTTGAAAGCGAAGTACCAAGAGAACCTTAAATATATTCAAAGTTACAGCGGGCGTAAGAAAAGCACTTACTTTTCCCTCAGATTATTATAATATTATTTAATTTAAAATATTAAGGGATTTAAAATTAAAGTCTAGCAGGAAACCATTCATCCCATGTTCCCGCAACCGTAGCTTTGAATATATTTGAAGTTCTTTCGGTTCCTTTCTTACAAGAAAGGAACGGTTTTATGCCGTTTTGGGAAAAAGGTTTTCATCCAAATGGACTATCAGGAAGCGTTAGAGAAGATGAAGGAGCTGGCCCGCTTCGGCATCAATCCCGGCCTTGCGCGCATCAGCGAGCTGATGCGGCGGCTGGGCCATCCGGAGCGGTGGATCGGCCGGGCCATCCATATCGCCGGCACCAACGGCAAAGGCTCCGTGGCGGCCATGCTGTCCGCCATCGGCACGGCTGCCGGCCGCAAAACGGCGCTGTTCACCTCGCCGCATCTGGCCAGCCACACCGAGCGCTATCAGATCAATGGGCGCCCCATTGCGGAAGCCGCGTTTGTCAGCGTGGCGGAGCTGGTGTTCCATCATCTGGAGGCCATGGTTGCCGAGGGCTGGGAAAGCCCCACCGAATTCGAGGCCGTCACGGCCATTGCCCTGACCTGGTTTGCGGAGCAGCGGACGGAGCTGGCGGTGATCGAAACCGGCATGGGCGGAGCCATTGACAGCACCAATGTGATCGACGCTAAAATCGCCGTTATCACCACCGTGGCCTTTGACCATCTGGCTTACCTGGGTCACACCCTGGAAGCAATCGCCCTGGTCAAGGCGGGTATCATCAAAACCGGCGCCACGGTGATCACCGGGGCGGAGGAGCCGGCCTTAAGCGTGATCGCCGCCGCCGCCCAGGAGCGGGGCGGCAGGCTGCTGGCGCTGAACCGGGATATTTATTATCAGCCGCTGCTGCTAGCCGATACCGGCGCTTTTCTCCGGGTGGGACTGCCCCGTACCACTTACAACCGGCTGTTCTTGCCATTGTTGGGGCCGCATCAGGCGCGCAATTGCGCCCTGGCGGTGGCGGCCGCGGAAGCCGCCGGATTCAGCGAGGAGCAGATTGTGAAGGGCCTGCTCCGCACCCAGTGGCCGGGGCGGCTGGAAGTGCTGTGCCGGGATCCGCTGGCGGTGGTGGACGGCGCCCACAACACCGAGGGCATGGTTGCCCTGGCGGAAGCGCTGCGCCTCTATTGGCCGGGCCGCCGCATCGTCTGCGTGCTGGGCATGCTGGCGGATAAGCAGCGGGAGCTGGCCCTCATGCCGCTGCTGCCCCTGATTTCCCAGGCTATGGTCACGCCGCCCCCTTATGCTTCCCGGTCCGGGGATTGGCAGCGGCTGGCGGACATCTGCCGGGCCGGAGGGGTGGCCGCGGAGCTGGCGGAGGATAACCGCGAGGCCTGCGACAGGGCGCTGAAGCTGCTGAAGACCGGCGGCTTCGATATGCTGCTGGCTTGCGGCTCCTTATATTTGCTGGGCCCGATACGCAGCCGCTTGTTGAAGGCCTTCGAAGATTAACGCCCCCTCCGGCAGGAAAAGCGGCGCTGATAGAGAAATTAATAAAGTCGTCAGGAACTGTTTTCTGGGAGAGGATGGGATTTATGCAGCAGAAATGGTCGGAAAAGCTGTCCAATAAACCCACGGTGATGTATGAAAAGAGCCTGCGTTCCGGTCAGAACATCAATTTTGACGGCAATGTGGTCATTTTAGGCGACGTGAATCCCGGCGCGGAGATCGTCGCCGGCGGACATATTCTGGTCATGGGCTCCTTAAGGGGGCTGGTACACGCCGGCGCGGCAGGGGACGAGGACGCCACCGTGACGGCGCTGCATTTTTCGCCTACGCAACTGCGTATCGCTTCCCATATCACCCGTCCGCCGGACGGCGGCGTGGAGGATAGCCATAAGCCGCCGGAGATTGCCCGTATCAAGGACGATACGGTTATCATCGAGGAATATCAACCGCCCCGTTAAGGGCAGGCAAAAACTGGGAGCCGCCGGGAGCGGCCCGCCGGTCTGCGTCCGCAGCCTGGCGGCGCGCTCGTTCCGCGGCTGCCCGAGGGCGCGCTGGGGAGCGGCGGCCGGCCGGCGGAAGCCTGCCGTCTGCGGCTGGGGCGGCTCATTTCGCAACTAGGAGGATGTTATGGGTAGAGTAATCGTGATCACTTCCGGCAAGGGCGGAGTGGGCAAAACCACCAGCACCGCCAATATCGGCACCGCCCTGGCCATGCTGGGCAAAAAAGTGGTGATGGTGGATACGGATATCGGCCTGCGCAACCTGGACGTGGTGATGGGCCTGGAAAACCGCATCGTCTATGATATCGTGGACGCGGTGCGGGGCAATTGCCGCCTGAAACAGGCTTTGATCAAGGACAAGCGCTTGGAGAACTTATTCCTGCTCCCGGCGGCCCAGACCAAGGACAAGACCGCCGTTACCACGGATCAGATGATGGAGCTATGCTCCAAACTGAAAGAGGAATTCGATTATGTGGTCATCGACTGCCCCGCCGGCATCGAACACGGCTTCAAAAACGCCATCGCAGGGGCGGAGCAGGCCTTGGTGGTGACGACGCCGGAAGTCTCCGCCGTCCGGGACGCCGACCGCATCATCGGCCTGCTGGAAGCCGCCGGCATCGGTTCGCCGCTGCTCATCATCAACCGCATCCGGGCCAATATGGTGAAAACCGGCGATATGATGGGCGTGGATGATATTCTGGAGATTTTGGCAGTGGATCTGCTGGGCATCGTGCCTGACGACGACGCCATCGTCATTTCCACCAACCGCGGCGAGCCCACGGTGTTCGACGACAATTCCCGGCCCGGCATGGCTTTCCGCAACATAGCCCGCCGTATCGACGGCGAAGAGGTGCCGTTGATGAGCCTTGAGGAAAAACAGGGTTTCTTTGGCAGGATCAAGTCCCTGTTCAGGTCTTAGGGAGGGCGTTGCCATGAGTTTAACGAGTTTTCTCGGAAGATTTTTCGGCAAAGAAGAGGAATCCTCCCTATCCAAATCCATCGCCAAGGAGCGCCTGCGCCTGGTGTTGGTCCACGACCGCCTGGATATTTCCGAAACCATGATGGAGCAGCTACGCGAGGACCTGATCGACGCCATCGGCAAGTATATGGAGATCGATAAGGATGCTTTGGAAGTTTCCCTGTCCCGGGATGAGGACGGCGTGGCGCTGGTGGCCAATATACCGGTCATCAATGTGCGGCGCCAGGTAGGTTAGTCTGTTGCCGGATTAACGTAGCAGGGGCGGCCATGGCCGCCCCTGCTTTTTTGGAGAGAGAAAGATGATCATCGATTTTCATACCCACTTTTTCCCCACCCGCCTGGCCCAGCGGGTCTTCGATGCGCTGTCCAAGCGTAACGGCCTGACGCCGGACTTTATCGCCGATCCGGAAAACATGGCGCGGCACCTGGCCGCGGCGGACGTGGACTATGGCGTCTATCTGCCGGTAGTCACCCATCCGGCGCAGCAGGACCATGTGAACGGTTTCGCCGCCCAGGTGAACGGACTGGACGGCGGCCGGCTGATCTGTTTCGGCTCCGTACACCCGGCGGCCCGGGATATCAGCGCCGAGCTGAAGCGCATCAAGCGGCTGGGCTTGAAGGGCGTGAAACTGCACCCGGTCGGTCAGCTCACCGATATCGACGACCCCGGCTATGCGGCCATCGTGCGGGAAGCGGCGGAGTTGGACCTGCCGGTGCTGTTTCACGGCGGCGTAGACCTGCTGGCCCCGGAGCATGATTACGCGCACCCGGAGCGCGCCGCCCGGCTCCTGGATCAGGTGGGCGAAGAAGCGTCTGCTCAGGTGATCATCGCCCATCTGGGCGGTTATTGGCGCTGGGATGAAACGGAACGCTGGCTGGTGGGCCGCCCCATTTGGCTGGATACCGCTTATGTGACCGGGGAGATGGAAACGGAGCAATGCCGCCGCATCATCCGTAACCACGGCTACCGGCGTATCCTCTTCGGCAGCGATTGCCCGTGGAAAAACCTGCAGCTCCAGCTTGATTATTTCCGCAGCCTGGGATTGCCGCGTGAGCAGGAGGCCGCCATCCTGGGCGGCAATGCCGCCGCTTTGCTGGGATTATAATCGGCCGGGCCCTTGGCAAGCCCCAGCGGGTCGATAAACTTCGCGATACTTCGTTCCACCCCGCAAAGGCGAAATCGGCCTTTGCGGAGACCCCGGGTTGCGGCTATCACCGGCTCCTCAACGTATGCTTAATACGCCTGCGCCCAGACCCCAATCCAGCCCCGCTTTGCTGCGCTGACTTGGGGACCCCTGGGGCGCCGCCGGTTTTAGCCGCGCCGTGTCTCGCTCGTTTTTCGACCCGCAGCTAAATGGTCTACAGTTTGGAGGCTCTTGTTGAGCCTCTTCCGGATATGCTATACTGAATGATGAAGCAGCGCCTGGCCGGGAGGAATCTATGTACCTGAAACGCGTCGATCTGCAAGGCTTCAAATCGTTCACCAACAAGACGAAGGTCAGCTTTGAGCCGGGCATTTCCTGCATCGTGGGTCCCAACGGCAGCGGCAAGAGCAATATTGCCGACGCCCTCCGCTGGGTGCTGGGAGAGCAGAGCGCCCGCAATATCCGCGGCGGCAAGCTGGAGGACGTGATCTTTTCCGGCAGCAAAAAGCGGCGGGCCCTGGGCCTGGCGGAGGTGACGATACTGCTGGACAACAGCGACGGCTACCTGCCCTTACCGTTTACCGAGATCAGCGTGAGCCGCCGGGCGGTGCGGAACGGCCCTTCCGAATACTTTATCAACGGACAGCCCTGCCGTCTGAAGGATATCCGCGACCTTTTTGTGGATACCGGCATCGGCGTGGACGGCCTGTCCCTGATCAATCAGGGCCGTATCAACGAGCTGGTCACGGCCCGTCCCGAGGAACGCCGGGCCTTGGTGGAGGAAGCCGCCGGCATCATCAAATACCGGGACCGCAAAAAAGAGGCCCTGCGCAAGCTGGAAGAAACCCAGCGTCATCTGGAGCGCATCGGCGATATCATTTACGAGCTGTCCGGCCGCATCGAGCCGTTACGGCAGCAGTCGGAAAAGGCCCGGCGCTATCTAGCGCTGCAAGGGGAAGCGGATCAGCTGGAGATCGGCATCTCCGTGAAAGTGCTGACGGAGGCGGAGGAACGCATCCGGGGTCTGGATCAGGAGATCGGCGGCCGGGAGCAGGACTTGCTGGCGGATGAAAGCGCCCGCCTGGAGCTGTCGGCCGGCGCGGAGGAACTCCGGTTGCAGATCGCCGCCATCGACGAGGAAGCCGCCGCGGCCAGTCGCGACTATTACGAGCTGCAAAATCAGCGGGAAAAGGCCGAGGGCGTCCGGGCCCTGGCAATCAGCCAGCAGCAAAACGCGGACGAAAACGCCTTGCGCCTGTCCAAGGAGCTGGAAGCCCTGCTTCAGAACCTGGCGGCCCGCCAGGGCGAGGAAGCGGCCCTGGCGGAGCATATTCGCCGCACCCAAGAGGAGCTGGCCGATCAGGAGCGGGCGGTGTTGAGCGGCGAGGGCGGCAACGAGGATCTGCGCATGGCCGCCGCCCTGGCGGAGGAGAGGCTCCATGAGCTGCAGCGGCAGGAGGTGGAGGCGGGAACCGCTTTGGCTGCCGCGATCCATACCGTGGATCTCAAGCAGCAGCTGGCGGACAAAAACCGGGAGAACGCCGGCCGGCTGTCCCGGGAAGCCGCGGCGGTAGGGGCGGAGCTGGCGGCGGCCCGGGACAGTATTGCCCAAGCCGAGCAGTTGCTGGCGGAGACCCGCCGGGAGAGCAAAGAGGTATCCGCCTTGCTCAATGACAGCGGAACGCGCTTAAAACAGCTCAATCAGCAGACCCAGGAGCTGGCGGCGGAAGAAGCGGAAAGCCGCTACCAGGTCCATTCCCTGCAGGCCAAAGTCGCGATGCTGGAGGAAATGAGCGCCGGCTACGAAGGCTTTTTCCCCGGCGTCAAAGGCCTGATGACCGCCTGCCGCAAGGGCCAGGGTCCGGCGGGCGTGGTGGACGTGCTGTCCGAACTGATGGAGGTGCCGGATCAATACCGGGTAGCGGTGGAAGCTTACCTGGGGGCCAATATCCAGAATGTCGTGGTGGAAAGCGGCGGCGCGGCCAAACAGGCCGTGGCTTTCCTGAAGCAGCGGCAGTTGGGCCGGGCCACCTTCCTGCCCCTGGATATCCTGAAAGTCCGGGAGCCCCAGGACTTTTCCGCCGCCATGGGCCTGCCCGGCGTCTACGGCCGGGCTTCGCAGCTGATCGGCTGCGACAATAAATACCGCAAAGCCGTGGATTTCCTGCTGAACAACGTGCTGCTCTGCGACGATCTGGATACGGCCATGCAAGCGGCCGGGCTGCTGAAATACCGGGCCAGCGTCGTCACGCTGGACGGGGATATGGTGAATCCCGGCGCCACGGTATCCGGCGGCAGCAGGCAGGCCAAGGCCGGCGAACTGCTGGGCAAGAAAAGCCGTCTGGAGGAAGCGCGGCGGGAGCTGGAAGCGGCCCAGGAGCAATTGCGCGGGCAAGAGCAGGCCCTGGGCAGCCAGCGGGAAAAAGCCCGGGCCGAAGACGCGGCCAATGAGCAATTGCGGGAAAGGCTGCGGCAGTTGACCCTGCTGCTGAACAGCACCGCGGCTGAGCAGGAAAAGCAGCAGGCGCTGCTGAAAGGCTATACCCAGCGCGCCTCCGCCATCTCCGCCCAGCTCCGCGAATTGGACGGGGAAATGGCCGGGCTGGAGGAGGAAGTGGCGGAAGCCCTGACCCAGCAGCGGGAGCTGGAAACGGCGGCCCGGGAGCGGGCCGCGGCTCTGACCGCGGCCGCGGAGAACCTGGCCGCCCTGCAGCAGCAATTGGACAGCTACCGGGACGATATCACCGAGCAGAAAATGGCCCTGGCCACCAGCCGCCAGAAGCTGCACGGGCAGAACATCTCCCTGAACCGGCTCCGGGAGGATATTGAGAATCTGGGCTGGGAAGCGGAAAGCAAAGCGGAGGACCTGGAAGCCGCGGAGCACGACAGCGCGGCCCGGGGAGCGGAGATCCGGGCCGCGCTGGACCTATTGCAGGAGCTGGCCTTGAAGCTCCATGACGCGGAGGAGCGCATGAACGGCGTCAAGCACGATCTTTCCGCGGAGAACGCCCGGCTGGCCCAATTGGAGGCCGAGGAGCGGGAGCATGTGCGCAGCCAGGACAAGCTCAAAACAGAGCTCCATCAATTGCAGCTGCGCCGGGAACGCTGGCAGGCGGATTTTGAGAACGAGGCCGCCAAGCTGGCGGAAAAGTTCCGGCTGGATCTGGCCGGAGCCCAGGCCCGGGTGGGGGAGACGCCTGCCCGCAACGCCATGAACCAGCGGCTGACCCAGCTGCGGCGGGAGATCGCCGCCTTGGGCGTCGTGAATGTGTCGGCGATCGACGAATACGCGGAAGTCAGCCAGCGCTATGAATTCATGACCGGGCAGCGGGAAGACATGCTGACGGCCCGGGAAAGGCTGGACCAGGTGATCGGCGAGATGGATCAGATCATGGCCGGCCGCTTCCGGGACACCTTCGTCCGGCTGAGCGGCGCTTTTAACGACAGCTTTCAAAGGCTGTTCGGCGGCGGCGAGGCTTCGCTCTACCTATCAGACCCGGAGCAGATTCTGGAAACCGGCGTGGAGATCGCCGTGCACCCGCCGGGCAAAAAGGTTTCCAACTACAATCTGCTGTCCGGCGGTGAGAAAGCCCTGATCGGCATCGCCCTGATGTTCGCCATACTCGCGGTGCGGCCCACGCCCTTCTGCGTCATGGACGAGGTGGACGCGGCCCTGGACGAAGCCAATATCGACCGCTTTACCGCCTATCTGAAGGATCAAGCCGCCGCCAGCCAGTTCGTGATGATCTCCCACCGCCAAAGCACCATGGAAGCCGCCTCCGCCCTGTGGGGCGTCACCATGGAGGAGGAAGGGGTCAGCAAGGTCATCGGCGTGAAGCTGGGCGCGGTCAGCGAGAGCGCCTGAACGCGGCATTGGCCGGGAAAAGATAAAACCGTTCTTCTCTTGAAAGAGAAGAACCAAGAGAACTTTATACTGTAAAAAATAACAACTAAAAGTAAAAAATATTATTAAAGTTCTTTGGTTTTCAAAGCATGCAATAGACATCAAAAAAGAGGCCGTTTTCTCCGTTGTGCAGAAAACGGCCTCTTTGTTGTAGAAAAGACTTCCCTTGTCACAGCTATGCTTCGGCCAGCCTGAGGCTGATCTCGCCGCTGCTCAGGGTGAGCGGTTCACCGTCGGGCTTGCGGACGATCAGGCCGCCCTGATCGTCGATGCCCAGGGCCCGGGCCGTCTGGCGCCGGCCGTTCAGATAATAGTATACGTCCTTGCCGATGACCAGGGAATGGGAGCGGTAGTCGTCCAGGTAGCTTTTGTCCGTGAGATCGGCGACGCTATCCAGCAGCTCCGCGGTGATGCGGGCGGCCAGCCGGTTGCGGGCCGGCCCGGCGGGCTGCAAGGCCCCGGCGGTTTCCCGCAGCTCCGGCGGAAAATCGCTGGTGCTGATGTTCACGCCGATGCCCACCACCACGCTGGTGGCGGCGCCGCTCTCAAAATCCGCCACTGCCTCGGTCAGGATGCCGCAGATCTTTTTGCCCCCAAGATAGATATCGTTGACCCATTTGATGAGGGGCTTTTTATCGGTCAGCGCCTCGATGGCCCGCACCGTGGCCACCGCCGCCCGGGTGGTGATGGATAAAGCGTCGGCCAGGGCGGCGGCGGGATGCAGCGTCAGCGTCAGGTAGAGGCCGCTCCTGCCCGGCGAATAAAAAGAACGGCCCTGGCGGCCCCGGCCGGCGGTCTGCGTCTCGGCCACGATCAGGGCGGTGTCGCTTTGCCCCGCGGCCAGCTGCCGTTTGGCCTCGTTATTGGTGGAATCGATCTCTTTTAAGGCAATGATGCGGATGCGCCGGTAGGGCTCCGGCAAATAGTGGCGGATCGCCGCCTCCGAGAGCAGATCGCTGTCGGTTGCCAGGCGGTAGCCTTTACGGGCGGCGGCTTCGATCACATAGCCTTCGTCGCGCAGGGCCGCCACCGCTTTCCATACCGCGTTCCGGGATACGCCCAACCGCCGTGCCAGGGCCTGGCCGGACAGATCCGCGTTCCGGTGGGCTTCCAGTTCCCGCAGCAATTCGTCTTTGACCGGCATGCCCTTGCTCCCTTCAATGCAATAAACCACCCTTTTCAGGGTGGTTCTGGCGCGCCAAAAGGGACTCGAACCCCCGACCCACGGATTAGAAGTCCGTTGCTCTATCCTGCTGAGCTACTGGCGCATGATGAGGTGTGCCTGAATAGATATTGCTTACCGCGGGAGCAAGGGCAAAACGCATGCACGAAAGTGAATAGGCGGCTTTGCCGCCGCGGCTTCGCGGCTGGACAGGCTGTGGAGCGGGTGATGGGAATCGAACCCACGTAGCCAGCTTGGAAGGCTGGAGCTCTGCCATTGAGCTACACCCGCATACCCATACGGTGTGACAGCAATAATCAGTATAACCCATCGGTGGAAAAAGTGCAAGTAATTTTTGCCGAAAACCGCTTGTCAGTGTCCATGACCCTCTAAGCGGCATATTATGAAACAGGAGCCATGCTCTGAGAAAAAAGGAGTTGATGATGAAGATGTTTGACTGTAACGGCGTCTCGGTTTTTGACGAAGAAGGTTGCCGGGAGTTTATGGAGCGGCGTTTTTGTCCGACGCAGCCCTGGTGCTGGCCAGTACCGGTTCTTTCCTGGCAATGGTGCTGCGCCCCCGTGTCCGCATTCAGGCCTTGTCCCATTCCACAGGGGCCGCCCCGGCCGGAACGGAATCGCCCGCCCCGTCCTTGTCCGCCCCACCCCTGTCCGCCCCGCATTGACCCCTGCACG
>Ga0228535_1000962_pt1 | contig 58534 bp, 76 predicted proteins | sample SJ1metagenome_FD_168457 | JGI IMG/M metagenome (GOLD analysis project Ga0228535, IMG submission 168457) | Enriched culture of PCE-dechlorinating microbial communities from Ithaca, New York, USA - SJ1 | ecosystem: Engineered > Modeled > Simulated communities (microbial... > Unclassified | place...
GAGCACCTCGATCGCCCTTTCGCCTTGAGACCTTTGACATCTCAAAGCGTCGGGCATGGGCTCGGGGTGGCTTAATATTCAGCGTCGACTAGCCACCTGCCGGCCTACTTTTATATGACGACACGCATGATGACGCCTGACGGGTCACTGCTAGGGGTATAGGTGCGATAGTTGTACACAATAGATACATATCCAGGGGCTCCATCCTGGCCACGGCGGTGCGCAGGACCGGAAGTCCACGCTGAGCTCCAGGTAGTCACGCCACCGTCACCGCTAAGGCCGTAGCACTGGCCCTCAAACGAGCCGTCGCCGTCCTCGCCGTCCTCGCCAGCCACGTCGTGAGTGCCCCCCCTGCCGCCCTCGCCTCCGACGGCCTCAATGGCAGACCCTTCGTTGACGTTGATCCAGGAAGACTCGCCGGTCTCGCCGTCCTGTGCCGGGGTGCCGGCGGTGTGGCTGTGGGGAGGGGTGAGCTGATTGCTGTTGCCTAGGCCGCCTGCGCCGCCCGCTCCAACACGGACCTCAACCACATCTCCCGCCTGTACGGGAACAGTCACTACGCGGTACCCGCCAGTCCCGCCTGTTCCGCCGGGCCCGGCACCTTCGCTGTACGGATCCTCCGGGGTGTTCTGGTAGGTCCTGTGACCGCCCCCACCACCGCCGCCGCCACCATACATTGCCACCGTGAGCGATACGACCCCTGAGGGCACGGTGTGCGAGTATGTGCCCGGCACGCTCTGCTCCCAATGCGGGCTCGCGGCTGCTGTGCCTGGCACCATCCACATGAGCATAGCTAACAGAGCCAGCACAGCCGCGATTTTGTGTCTTCTGAGCAAACTGATCCAGCCTCCCTTATGGAAACCTTATGCATTCAATGTAGTCCGGCAATGCGCGGCTAAGAAGCCACCAACGTGTACTGTTGTGGGGGGTCGCAGTACCCAGTTCGGTAGCACTAAAGTGCCATCCCACGGAAAGAGCGTCACTGCCAAACCCGAGACTTAGCTGCTAGACAGGCCGAAATGACTCACGAGACTTCGGGGCTAGTCCCTGAGGCCGCTGGTGGCAACTCCCCACTACGCCAACCCAAGTCGCCGAGTAATGACTTGCTCCCACAACTCCGGTCATTGCCGCAAAGGAGGATTTCGTAGAAAGGAGGTGTAACTGGTTGTCTGCATGTCTGTGTTTGTGTATCAGGGATATCCGGCGTGAGCTAATTCGGGCCAAGCTTCGGGGTACCGAGATCGAGCTCCTGACGGCAGCGCCGCCCCCGGCTGGACGTCCCCCCAACATCCGCGGAACCGTACTAGACGTGAGTCGCGGAGCTGTGGCCTTATGCCTAACGACGGGCCCTCGAAATCGTGTCGGCGTGTTTTCCCTCTGCCATATCATTGGGTTTGTGCCGTTCGAAGATGAGGACTAGGCCCAAGTACTGCCGCCATCCCTTGCCCTTTCGATGTCGCCCGGACGGTAACCAGGGCCCGGCTTTCGGCTGGGCCCTCCCCGCCCGCCTCCCTAACGGCTGCACCCTCGCGGTCTTGAGCTTCTGCCCCCCACCAGATATCATTAATAGTCCAAGCAGCCCAAAGGGGAGATCCCGTGACCACAAGTCCTGATCCTGTTCACCTACCGTACAACAGGCAGCCGCGCCGCGGCGTCCCGGCCGACCGGCTGCAGACCTTGGCCCGGATAGCCATGATCGCTGCGCTCGGCCTTCGCTTGGCCCTGACATTTGATGACCAGCCGTGGCCGGTGTGGGAGGTCATGGTTCCGCTGCTGTTCATGGTGGCCATCATCCTCGCAGCCCTGGCCCTGATGGGGCAGGTATGGACGGCGCCTCGCAGGATCACCCCCTTGGGGGCGCTGGTTTCGGTGGGTCTCCTCGTAGCGGTGGTCGGCCGGACTGGCGGCCCTGAGTCGTGGTACATGCCGGGGTTGGTCCTGTATCCGGTCATGGAGACGGCCTTCCACGCGCGCTCGAGAGCATGGGTGATCACGGGTGCGGCGGTTGCAGGGATGTGCGCCCCCCTTTTCTACGACTTCCGTCCGGAGTATTTGGTTACGCTGTCGCTCGCGTCTCTGGCTACGATCGCCGGCACGTATTACCTCGGGGAGACCGTCGCCGAAACCGCCCTTACCCGCACCGAGACCCAGCAGCTCGAGGCCGTCGCCCGTGCCTCCCGCCTGAGCCTGACCGTGGATCTCCGTGAGACCCTCGAAGGCAGGGTCGACATCATCCGCGAGCTGATGGCGCCGACCGCATGCCTTTTGTATCTGGCCGCGGAGGATGAGGGGCTGCTTCGTCCCGCCCATGTGTACCTAGATCCCGGGCACTACACGTCGGAGCGGCATAGGCAGGTATGGGACCACGCCATCCCTCTCGGCGCGGGGCTACTTGGGCAGGCCACCCGCATCGCCGAGCCGGTACTGGTACCAGATTTTGGGGAGGCGGCGGGCCGCGTGCCCATCCCCGGCCTGGAGGCCGGACCCCAAACGCAGATCATCGTGCCGCTGACGTTTGGCGACAGGACTCTCGGGGCATTGCGCATCGTCCGCTCAGGTCGCGGCCAGTACGATCAGGAGGACCTGACCCTCGCCTCAATCTTCGCCAACCAGGCAGCGGCGGCCATCGCCAACTCACGGCTCTTCGAGCAGACCGCGCTGGCCGAGCGGTCTGCTCGTCACGCCCAGCAACGCTACGACCGCCTGACGGCCCACGCCGGCCACGCGGTCTTCGCCGTCAAGCTGCCCGAGGGCACCGTCACGGCGCTCAACCGCGCCGCCGAGGAGCTGTTTGGCTATAAGCTGGCCGACTACGACGCCGACCCAACGCTGCCTGCCAAAATGCTTCACCCCGACTACCTTGGCACTATCGACGAGACCGTCCGCAGCCTCGAAGCTGGCTCCCCAAGTGTCAGAGACGTTCTGCTGGTCTGGAAGGACCGAGCCGGCCGCGAGATCACGGTCGAGCACACCTTTGTCGCCGTGCACGACGAAGGCGGCGCACTCGTCGGCATGGAGTCGATCTGCCGCGACATCACCAAGCAGCGTGAGATGGAGGAGCACATCCGCCGCCTGTCGTTCCACGATCAGCTCACGGGGACCCACAACCGGGCGTACTTCGAGGAGCAACTCCGGAGACTGGACGCGGAGCGGGATACGCCGGTGTCCATTATCCTGGCCGATATCAACGGGCTCAAGTTGGCAAACGACGGTTTCGGCCACGATGCCGGAGATCGCCTGCTTCGCCAGGCAGCGCGGCTGATCCGCTCCGCGCTACGCCGGAAAGATGAAGTGTTCAGGTGGGGAGGCGACGAGTTCGCGGTCATCCTGCGGGGCATCGACGAGCGGCGCGCGGGGGAGATCAGCGCGCGCATTCGTGCGGCCGTCTCTTCGGCCAAGACCACGCCGATACCACTGAGCATAGCCCTCGGCTACGCCAGCCGGAGCGAGCAAGCACCCCAACTCGCTGCGGTCCTCAAGCTGGCCGAGGACCGCATGTACCGGGACAAGCTGCTCCAGACACACGGTAACCAGGGCGCCCTGCTCAATGCGCTGCTCCAGACGCTCGGCGAGCGAACGGGCGACGGCACAGGAGAGACGGCGCAGCGGCTCAAGTCGCTCGGCCGCCAGCTTGGCCAGGTGCTGGGGCTCAGCGAGGACCAGTTATCTGACCTGGAGCTGCTGGCAGTGATGCATGACTTGGGCAAGGTGGGCATTCCGGAGCACATCCTGGAGAAGCCGGATGTCCTATCGCCGGAAGAGTGGGAGATCGTCAAGCGCCATCCCGAAACCGGCTACCGCATCGCCCGCGCCTCACTCGGCTCCGCCCAGGTCGCCGAGCTCATCTTGACTCACCGCGAGCGCTGGGACGGCAGCGGCTATCCCCGCGGGCTGGTCGGCGAGGAGATCCCACTGGCGTCGCGCATCTTCGCTGTGGTGGACGCTTACGCCGCAATGACTCAGGACCGGCCGTACCGCATGGCTATGTCACACAGGGCGGCGGTGGCCGAGTTGGTCGAGGGGTCAGGCAAGCAGTTTGATGCTGATGTGGTGGCCGCGTTCGTGGCGGTGCTGGATGAGGGACGGCGGTTGCGGGTGGTCAAGGCCAAGGATTGAGCGCGCGAGGCGGACACTCAAAGAAGTGCGAAACGGGAGGGGCGACGAGGCCCCTCCCGTTGTCCGTTGGTAGGTAAAACCTAGTACGCTGTGGCCTTGACGACGACTGTACCCTGGAACACGTTCCAGTCGGTCACTCCAGACGCGACTTCGATCTTGACGTCGACGTACAGCTCGTCGCTGTCGCCGCCGTTACGGGCGTCTAGATCCTTGACCACGGCGAGGCCGCCGGACACCAAGACCCAGGTGCCGCTCTCGTGGGCCTTCATGTAGACATCCACGCCGTCCGGCAGATTGAGGTCAGCGGAGAGCTCTACGGTCAGCAGCTCAGCGGTCTTGTTGCGGATCATGAAGAGGTTATCCCAGATGTACACGCTGTTGGGCTGGACGCCATGGTTGCCGCCGCCCGGTGTAGCGTAAGTACCGGCAGTGGAGTATCCTCCAGCGCCGCGGGAGAAGTCGAGGACCAGCACGCCGTTGTCGATCCTGGCTGTGCCGTCCTTATTGCCGACGTTCAGATAGGCCGAGTGCCAGCCGTAAGTGTTACCGGCAGCAGTGCCGACCTGCGGGGTCAGGGACAGCAAGGAGTCGTCGGTCGTGGATACCTTGATCGTCGCCGCATTCGTCACAGTCGCCACGTTATACGCAGCCGCTGCGAGCAGGCTCGTGACCGCGAGCACGAGCACCAAGAGAAGCATTCCGTACCTGCGCATTTGTCTACCTCCTAAGGGTTGTTGGGTCTGCGATGCAGCCCTGCTTATAGCATAGTTAGCGCCGGAGCTTGGGGCCATGGTCTTATGGAGCAGATTTGGGGGGTCAGTAAGGGTAGGCGTGACTAGTACTTTAGTGCTAGGTTTCCCCTCTCCCAGGCGGGAGGGGCCTTTTCAGAACGGTAAGGCCAGCTTGCGCCGCCATTGGCGCAACTCACGGGCCGTCCGCCTGCGGCTTGACGGCTCAGCAAGCCCCACAACGGCCACGGCCAAGCCCGGCCACACGCAGCCGGCCAAGGCGCCTAGCCAGTGGTTGACCTTGGCCAGCGATCCGATAACCCGAGCGGGCAAGAGCGGAAACACCAAGGAGACCTCGATCAGGGAGCTGTAGGAGCCAATAACTGTGGCCGCCATGTCGATGTGCACGCGCCGCTGCTGACGTGGGCCGAGCATCTCCAGGCGCACATCGGGAGTGATGTTGGGGTCATTCTCGCTGACGAGCAGCAGAGCCGGGAAAAAGCCCCGATTGTGCAGGGTGGCAAGCTCCTTGCGCAGCTCCTGGCCCAGGGTCACCGTGCCGTCAGGCTCCCCATAGACAAGGCCGGGCTCCTCTCCCACATCGTAAATCAGCGTGACCCGGATGGTCTGGTACATCGTCATGGACACAAGCAGCACCGTCAGGATGGCCCCAATGCCGATGCAGAGCAGACGGAAGTCAAACTCCTCACCGCGGCGCCGCCGCCGGCCCTGCTTGGTCAGCTCACCGGCGCCGAGCAGCACCACCATTACTAGGCCAGCGACGAGCAGGCGCTGCTGCATCGTGGTGCGGTTGGCGCTAAACCGTAGAGCCCAAGTGCCGACCCATGGGAGCTTGACCGGGGTCGCACCCACTAACAGGGCCTTGCCGTGGATCTGCTCTCTCTCAACCGGGCCGGCCAGCCGATCGTGCTGGTCCGTCGAGCGAGCCGCATCGCCCTGAGTCAGGAAATTACCGTCACCGTCAAGGCCGACGACCCGGTGCATCGTCCAGTCGCCGGCTAAGGCTCCCTCGACGGGCTTGAACAGGATGATGTCACCTTCCCTGATCTCACCGGGCCAGTTCCAGAGAAAAGCCACATCACCGCGCTCATAGACGGGTGACATACTGCCGGACCTGATAATCGTCGCCAGCACGGGTCTGCCGAGAACCAAAGACCCTACTCCTGCCACCAGTGCCAGGAGCAGGACCAGCCCGATCAGCCAGTTGCCGGCGCGGCGCAGCACGCTATTGCGCCCCGGCTACCGGCCCCAGCCCATTCTGTACAGCATATAGAGCCGCCTGAGTGCGGTCCGAGAGCTGCAGCTTAACGAGGATAGAGCTGATGTGCTTCTTGACGGTGTTCTCGGTGATAAAGAGGCGCTCCGCGATCTGCTTGTTGGACCGCCCAGATGCCAGCTCCTGCAGCACCTCGATTTCGCGGTCCGTCAGGTCGCGCAGCAGAGCGCCGTCCGAGGTCTCCGCCCGCACCATGACCTCCATCGCCTTGGGATCGAAGTACCGCCGGCCCTGACCGATGCGCGTGAGAGCTCCGAGCAACTCGTCAGGCAGGGCCTCCTTGAGCACGTAGCCGTCGACCCCAAGCTCAAGCGCCTCACGCACCTCATGTACTGATGATGACGACGTTAGCACGACGTACTTGGCGCGGGCATTGGTGGCGCGCAGCGACTTGATGATATCGAGGCCTGACTCGCCGGGCAGGCGCAAGTCGACCAGAACCATGTCAGGGGTAAGCTCACCGAACAGGCGCAGCGCATCGGTGCCGTTGGTGGCGTAGCCGGCGATCTCAAGCCCCGTGTCGTGTCCGATCACCGCCTGCAGACCCTGCGCTACCAGCGGATGGTCATCGACTAACAGCAACCTCAACCGTCCCACCCTCTTCTCGACTGTGTTCGGGCATCCGCACGGTTATCTTGGTGCCCTTGCCGGGTGAGCTGTCTATCGCCAGCACGCCTGAGAAGGACCGCGCCAATTGATGCATGTTTAGCAATCCAAGACCGCTACGGGCACCGCTACCCGGGCGTTGCACGAGCACGGCCGGGGGCGGCGGCTCAAAGCCGCATCCATTATCCTCGATTTCGATGATCGCCTGCTCCGGGTTGAGCATCATCCCCACCGAAACCCGGTTGCCCCCGCTGTGCCTGGCAGCGTTGCTTGCGGCCTCGCGAACGATGCGGTACACGGCGCGTCGCATCGCCGGGCTCAGATTGTCCTCCGAGCCGCTTACGTTGAGGCTTGCCTCTACGCCATACAGCTCGCCGAGGTCTTGCAGGTACCCGCGGACGGCCCGCACAAAAGTGCCTTTACCTTCGGTCTGCGTCAACTGGTAGATGCTCGTCCGGATCTCCCGGGAGACGTCGGCGGCAACATTGCGCAGCGTCTCGAGGGTCTTGTGGGTTTCGTCAGCTTTACCGGCGGCCACCGTGTTCATGGCCCCCTGCAGCCCGTAGACCAGCGAGAAGAGGCTCTGCGAGACCCCATCGTGGATCTCTGCCGCGATGCGCCCCTGCTCCTCGGCTACCAGTAGCCGCCCGTGCAGGTCCTCTGACCGCTGCCGCTCCAGCATGGCTCCAGCGAGATAGCCCAAGAAACCCATGGTGCGCACAACGTCAAAGTCGATGCCAAAGGGGCGGCTCGACAGGACGAAGAGCACCCCGTACCGGCGATCAGACGACCTCACCACGGTATAGCAGGCGTGCCAGACAGCCTGGCCCTCCTCGTAACGGCTCAGATTGGCCAGGGCGGAGTCCGAGGAGCCCCACCATTCCTGGACCCGGGCGCTAAACGCCTCCGCCAAAATACCCTCACGGCGGCCGCGGATGATGCTGGGGACGGGGCGTAGCGAGTCCGGCTCATCAGGGTCCGCCGCCCAGTAGGCCGCCTTCTCGGCTCCGGTCAACTGTTTGGCGTAGAGGGTGATCAACTCCAGGAGGTCGCCCTCCTGGTGACTCACTCCCGCACCCTCTACCAGTTAGTATACATCGGCGAGGTAGTCGAGCGTGTGCCTGGTCCTGTCGGCAGCGGCGATCCTTGCCGCCAGCTGCCGCGCGTACTCCAGCCACACCAGCAGCTCAGTGCGGCGGATCTGATCCAGTCCGTACACGGCGAACAGCGCAACCATGTCTCCGTCCTCAACGAGCAAGGGCGCAACAACATACGCTCCGTCCTCGTGGTCCAAGGGATCCTGGGCGTGGCTCCGGAGAGCGCTCTCGCCTGCGCTCCACGCCTGCTGCCAGTCGAGTCCTGGGCGCACCCCGGCCTCCACCAGGCCGCACGAAGGACGGTCAGGAAGCCATGGGCAATCGAACGAGTCATCTTCTCGCTCGGAGGCAATGTACAGCACGCCTGCCCATCCCGCCCGAAAACGTTGCTTGACGCCCAGCGCCAGCAGCCGGTACAGCTCGACGTGGCTCTGGGCGGCGATGGCCTCACGGCCAAACTGCAGGACGGAGCTGAGAGCCTCGCCGCGAACCGCAAGCGAGTAGTAGGCCTCGCGAAGTGCCCGGCTCTGCTCACCGATGCGCACGGACTGCATCTCAAGCCGGCGCAACAACTGCGCCTGCACCCGGGTGGTGAGCGTCACCAAGACCAGAATTAGTGCAACCTGCGCGTGCGCCGTCAACGGCTGGCCTCGGGTCATCGGGCTGACGGCAGTCGCTGCGGATGACGCCGCCAAGAACGTGACCACCACTCCCCACGTGTATCCAATCGGGAGGTAGACGGCCGCTACCAGCAGCGGATTGAGCGCATACCACACGAACGGACTGGCGATGCCACCTGTGGGCAGCAACACCGCAGGCAGGGCGATAGCCTCTGCTATGGCAAGGCCGGCGATCTGGCGCGAGTCACCTACCGCTCGATTGAGGAGCCAGTTGGAGAGAACAGCGGCCACCAGCAGCAGGCTGGCCACCGCGATCTTAAATGCGGAGGCGCCGGGCGGACTTGGCGAGGTGACATACATCAGGCTCGTCAGGGCCCAAGAGGCTAACCGGAACAAGGCCAGGGCAGACGCTACCGATCGCTCGATGCTGGCGCCTCTCACCCAGCCCAGGGCCCATCTGACCAATCGCCTAGACAACATAATAGATAGTACTGCCTGTGATCAGGAAGTACCTGCGTCCCATGAGGTCCGGTGTGGGCTCAGTGTCAAAGGCAGGCACAGTGACCTTGGCGCCTTGGTCGAGCTCCATCAGCGGCACCTGAGACTCATCGGCGATGCGCGCCAACTCCTTGAGTCCACTCACGCGCACGGATAGGTCCAATCTTGCCGCCCCCAACCCGGTGACCTTGATCACTCGGTCGCGATAGCGGCGGCCCGGATCCGTTGGCAGACTCCTGCCAACGCTGATGGAGAGGCCCACAGCGCCGACCAACAGGAGCAACGCTACCACCAGCATGATTGAGGTTGTGTGCTTGACGTCTGCCACGAGACGGTCTTGCCCCATGAACTGGCGGGTGTTGGGTACCTCTATTTGCTGGTCCTCAGAGCGCCGGTCAAGTGTGACCAGCTGCTTGGGAGTCTCGAGCACCAGACCGCTGGTCGCGAGGGCAAACGTGTAGACTGGCGATAACTCGTGGACCAACTCCGTCCCGCCATCCTGCGTGACCTGGGCATGAAGCCTCACGTCCACCTCGTACTTACCCGTCGGCGAGAACATGCCGATCTCTCGCTCGATCCTGGCGATGTCGTTGAGAATCGTGGTCAGGGGCAACGCGAACGAGGTCTCGATGACAGGTAGCTCCGGGTCGATCTCGCGCTTGGTCACGGCTGTATAGTCCTTGGACCACAACTCACCGGCGCGGACCCGTAGGTCGACCCAGTAGTTGCCGGCAGCGATGTTGCCCCCAGAGTAGGTCAGCTCACTGGCCAACGTGATGTTGGCAGACGAGAACAGCCTCATGGGAATGGTCGCCGCCTGCCCAGGCTTGATCACCGCGCCGCTTGGATAGAGAGCGCTCCTGCTGAGGGTAACTGTATAGTCAGCGGACGTGCGGAGCTGGATCCACGGTCCGGACTGCGTCTCCCGTCGAACATCCGAAAGGCCTCGCACCGAAGTCCAAGACCATCCGGCAAACAAGAAGGCCAAGATAGCGACAACCAATAAGATCGGCCGCCACTTGGCCAGCTCCTTGCTGTATCGCGACACGAGACAACTCCCCCTATCAACAAGAGCCCACGATGGACTCCACAGAGCTACAAGTCAGTGCTGAGCACTGCGGCGAGCCTCCCAACGGCCCCCGGCGACGACGGTTAGGTCAGTTACCTCACCCGTACCGATACCCTTGCGGTACTGGACTCAACGGTGCCGTCAGGATTGACGTAACGGACCGTGTACCGGAACGACGTTGTAAAGTTGAAACCAATCCCCGGCCAAAAGTCGATCAGGTTGCCGTTGATCCTAACGACACCCCACGTCCCCGACGTATTGACGCTGTGGATCTGCATGCCGCCGTCCAGGTGAACATCGTTGGCCAACACCGGGATGCTAACCCTGCGGCCAGGGGAGGTTGATGCGGTATCGTCGTTGGCAATCAGCGGCGCATTCTGGACCTCCACTGGAATCTCAACATCAACAGACGCCCGGAACCCGTCGCCCTGACCAACGACCGTCGCCCGGATGGTGTACTTGCCGATTGGGAACGTCGGATCTCCAGCCGGGCTGATCCGCACGACGCAATCTGAGCCGTCCATCTCCAGGACTGTCCCGAGCCGCGAATCGGCATTGCGTACGCTGACACTCAGGCTGACAGGGTTGGCGGTGTTGAGACTGACGGCAAAGCGACCCTCGCCGCTATCGCCGCGCATCGCACTGGCCACCGGCTCCAACCCGAAGGCCGGCGTGCCCAAGAGAGCGTTTGGCGACGGAGTGACGGCGATCGTGCCGTCGCCGACGACTGTCGCCATGCTGTACGACCAGGCCCCAACCATCACCGCGAGCGTGAGGACCAGTGCCCCGATCAGGAGCAGGAAACCCCGCTTAGTCATCTTGTGACCCTCCCCGGGAGTATGCTGGTGTGTCCAGCATCCGTACACTCCCTATGTCGGTGTTACTGCGACACCCTTAAACCTGTGAGTTGGCTACTTGCGAAATCGGGCCATCGCCAAATCCGCCCCACAGAGCATCCCCGCCCCGACCACAAACTGCAAGGCAGCCAGGACGACCAGGCTCGGCATCAGCCCCCAGTCGCGCACCATCGGGTAGAGCCAATCTGCCGGCACGAGCGCGGGTACATACGCCAGCGCGATCCCGCAGCCCGGCTCCCCCACGCCCTGCATCAGGCCAAACGCCTCTGACGCGCTGGCTGGTAACCGCGCAAAGCGCCGCGTAACGATCGCTCCCTGCGGCCTGCCGTAAGCCAAGACCAACAACGCAAGCGGTGAATCGTTGGTGATCACCACCTGACCTGTTGATGGTGAGATCACGATATCGACCGGTCCGCTTGCGGTACTGAGCTCCATGGCCGCCTCCTCGGACTCCAGCGATATCGCGGCCTCGCCACCGACCCAGAACGTGGCGCCCGCCACGACACCAGTGCATATCAGGGCGGCCAGCCCGTAGATCCACACCCGTGACCGTACCATCGCTCGCCGCTGCCGATAGGACAGCGGCCCAGTTGCCGTCCCGGTCGAAGGCATTGCCACTAGCACAAGCGCAGCTGCGATCCCGACACCCATCAGCGCCCTGCCGCCAGGCCGCGCCCACACAGTGCCGCTCCACGCACGCAGCAACGGCCGCCCAGCCATTGCCCGGAACACAGTGTCAGATAGCATAAAGGCAAGAATGGCGCCGCCTGCCCACCACAGCCAGCGCCGCAATCGACTACCTGCCAGCCGCCGCTTGAGCAACCTCTGCATCCGCCACCTCAAATCCAGGGAGTCCAAACCCTCAGCACACGAGGCCTGGGGTGAGAGGGAGGGGAATCGCTGCTCCTACAGCCCAGCATTGCCAGGCAGTCGACCAGCATGCAGCTCCGTCTGCGGCGGAGACGAAACAGCAACAGCCCACTACCCTCCCTGGTGTGGGCCGGTTATGCCATCAGCTCCCCGCGGACCGGGCATCCAAGGCTTGAGTCCGCGGCTCATTGCGTCCCACGCTCGGGTCTCCCCGTAAGCACGTCAATTGTCAGGGTCGAAGCTCAATATCTTGCGAGACAACCCCTGTAAGAAGGGGCCGGAATGCGAATAGTGTAATTCGCACCCGGCCCTAGACTGTCCTGCCTGTTTCGCCAGTATTCAGAGCGCTTACCGCTGCTTACCTGCCCGTCTTGCGGCCACAAGACGCCAAATCCCGACAATCCCTCCGTGATACCGTCAAACTGCGTTCGGCAGAGCGAGCAACTGGATCGACTTGCTACCTGAGTGTCCAACGTTCGGACATTGTGGGCGACTGCCGCGCGCCAGGCTCAGTACTCGATCCCCTTCTTAGCCTCAACCCCCTGCTGGTAATGGTGCTTGATCTCCAACACCTCGGAAACCATATCCGCCCGCCGCACGATCTCGGGATGGGCGCGCCGGCCGGTCACGACCACGTCAAGGTCTGGCCGCCTAGCGTCGAGCAACGCTAGCACGTCGGCTAAGGTTACAAGACCGAAGTCGAGCGCCACGTTGAGCTCATCTAAGACCACCAGGTCGTACTGGGGGCTGGTCAAAGCTTCGCGCGCCAGATCCATGGCCTCCGCAGCCAGGCGCAGGCTCTCGGGATCCGGATTGGTCCGATCGACAAAGCTCGGCAGTCCCTTCTGGACGATCTCAAACCCGGGCAGCATCCGTGCCGCGCAACACTCGCCGTAGGAGTCGCCGCCCTTCATGAACTGGAGCATCAGGACGCGGCGGCCGTGACCTACGGAACGCAAGGCCAGCCCAAGCGCTGCGGTGGTCTTGCCCTTGCCGTTGCCTGAGTACACCATCAATAAGCCCTTGAGCTTGTCTTCTGTCGTCATGGCGAGCCTCCTAGCTGAGGTGGGGTTGTGGCTTCCTTCGGCTGAGTCCGCGGCTAGTCCTGCGGCTTGCCGCCCTGGCCGCCGCATGCCTGGCCGCCGATGCCGACGATGTCCTGCACACGCTGGGCCGCCTCCGCGATGGACAGGTTGGTCACGTCGAGGACAACTGCCCCTAGTTGGTAGTATGGCGCCGCCGGCAGTGGCGAATCGGCCTGCTCAGGCCGCCTCCCGGCCGCGCACATGCGCTGTCTGTGCACCTCAGGGCTGCATACCAAAGCGATCCGGTGTACCTCGGGCTCAAGGTCAGCCAGCGGGGCTTCGACGGCGTCCAGCATCTGTGGTGAACTCATCACCCAACTCAGGAGGACAACGTCGAGTTGCCCGCCTCCGAGGCCCAGATAGCCTCGAAGGATGCGGATGATGGTTTCCTCTGTATAGCGCTTTTGGTCCGCGGTCTTGCGCTGCCACGGGTTGATCATCCAACACCAGTCGGCGTCCAGCCACGCGCAGCGAGGAGTCGTCTCGAACAGGTGGCGGCAGACGGCGGTCTTGCCCGTGCCGGGCGCGCCGGTGATCAGGATCAGCTTGGTCATCTCCACGTCCTCCTAGGGGCCGGGCCGGAGTGACTGCCCGGGCCACACGCCTACGAAAACCTGGTTGCCCGGGAAGGGTTTGGGCTTGGCCAACGCCAAAAACGTCCCCAGGCAAACCCTCACTTCATACACGCCTCGCTGGTCATCCCCCACTCCATCCGATTGTTTGGAGGCATGCATGATGCGTACAAAGCCTAGTTCGACAGCAATCACCCTGCTGCTGCTTGTGCTTGTGAGCGGGCCGATGCTCTGGGGCCTTGCCGGCTGCAGCCGCCCCCCGGATGCGCCGCCGGCCGCGCAGACCCAGCGCCGTCCCCACCGCCAGAGCGCAGCCGCCCAACCCTCAACGCCGCAGCGACAGCCCTTGATGAGAAAAATCCCGAGGCCTTCGCGGCGACCCTGACAGCACCGCTGCGGGCGCTGGCGGACTCGGGCGGGCTCGACCTTAGCGGCCCGGGTGTCCCAGTACTGGCCCAGGCCATTCGAGAGGCAAAGGTAGTGGCACAGCACGGCATGGTCCACATCTACGAGACCGTCGTCGAAGGCGAGAAGCACTACTTCTATGCCTACGAGGAGGAGGATGGACAATGGCGCTTGGGCGGCCTATAGCCTTGCGCTTGGGGCTCGCTACGGCCTGCGCTGTGCTCTGCCTGTGCCTTGCCGGAGCATCAGCAGCCGCTTGGGACGATGGCCGCTACTTCTACACGTATGTCGACGGCATCAGAATGCCTATCGCAGCCACGTCCTTGCTCCACCGGCTCAACGAGGGGCAACCTGACGCGGGTTAGTACTCACCTTGACAACTTGCGCAAGTGGCCAGCGAGGGCGAGTACTTCGAGAACAAAGAGCACGGGGCCTGGACCTACTACTCGTCCGGCGTGCTGACTCACACCGGCCAGTGGCACCACGGCAAGCGTGCCGGGACCTGGATCTACTACCGCTCGGACGGCAGCGAGCTGCGGCGCGAGGAGCTAGGAACGCCATAGCGGCAGCGGGCGGGGGCCAGGGCCTGTTGCCGTAAGCGGTGCGGGCGGGCCCTCGCCGGCGCCGGTGGTATCGCCGGGTTGCATTTGACCCAACTGGCGCCGTTTGGGAGTTGACCCACCCCCGCCATGCTAACGCTTCGGTTGGTTCCCAGTACTCACCTCCTGGTTGGGGTTCGGACTCACGATCAGGCCTGCCCGGATGATCTGACCAAATCCTTAGGGTAGGCTGCAGACTGGCGGGCCCAGGCCGGGCGGGCAGGCTCGGAGAGCGCTCGGGCTCGAGGCTGCCGGCCTACCGGCCTGCCGGGCTGGCGACAAGCAGCAGTCTGCTCAAAGCGTGACGACACCGCCGCTCCAACTGCTCTGTGGCGGCAGTTGGAGCGGCGGTGTTGCTCCCAGGCGTGCAATCGAGGGCCTAAGTGCGGGTTTACGGCGTATCCAGAGCCTGAGTTGCTGTGCACACGGCAACTCAACCCTGATGTGTGCTCCCAGCGCGCAGTCCTCGGGTCAGCGGCCTCCCCCGCGCCTCCAGGCACCCCAGCCGCCCTCCACGCCAGGGTGCCTCGATCGGACCGGTCCTTGCACCTGACTCACATCACTCGGACAGCATCTCCTGCTCCTGCCCATCCGCGTCCTCGCCACCGCAGCACTCCTCGGCGGGGTCGGACGGGGCCGGTCGCTCAGCAAGGGCCTCAATCTGCTCATCCAGGCGCCGGATCGCCTCATCGAGCCAGCGCCGCTTGGCCTCAAGGTAGGCGCGCTTAGCCGCTAGCAACTCCGCGCCTTGCTCACCGTGGGGCCAATGCCTCATGCTGCGCCGCGGCATCATGCCTCGGGGCGGACCGTAGTGCAGGCGGGCGCAATCAGGGCGCTCCGCATAGTCATGCCGGCGATGGCCGTAGATCTCTCGGGCGGCGTGTCCCGGACCTTCCGAGCCGTGCGGATGGCAGTGGCGATCATGGCGCCTGTGCGGGTGGCACTGATAGCCGTGCGGATGGGCGTGATGACCACACCCGTCGTGGTGGTGTCGGTGTTGAGGACAACATTCATTGTGGTGACGCATCGTGGGAACCTCCTTGAGGCTAGACCCAGAGGCATCGCCTCTAGGCCGTCCGCAAATATGCTTACGCCACCACTATATGCACTTTGCACTTAGATGTCAACAACCTTTTATCTGCGCATCTCCCGCCCTACGCTGCCAAGCACGATTGCTGCCGCCAAGCACAACAGTCCGGCGACAACGGCGGCGACGCTGATGCCCTCCATGGCGTCGGGACCAGCCCCTAGCTGCGCAAACAGCAGGCCGGTGACCCAGGCAGCCACGGCGAGGGCTCCCTTGAGCGCCATACCCTGCGCCCCGAAGTGGAGGGCCTCTTCTCCGTCCCCGTGCTGACGACGGTGGCGGTCGGTGATCTCCGCTAGCAGCGGGTGCGGCACGGTGTAAACAAACGCCAGGGCCGGCCCCGTGGAAACCACGGCAATCCAGGCCCCCACAGGGCCGAGTGAAATCAGCGGCAGCGTCACGGCAAGGAGAAACGCTGCGGCCCGTAGGGTAGCCACCTTGCCAAATCTGGCGACGGCCCGGCCGATCCACGGGACCACAAGCACGGTGCCGAGCAGATTAGCGGCGCCGAGTCTGGCTACCGCCGTGCTGGGCTGACGCAGTACGACCGTAACCACGTACGGCAGCGAGATGCTGATGATGTTGAGGCCGACCCACAGGGCGGCTACTCCCAAGAGGTACATCCCGAAGGCACGCTCGCCGCGCACGAGGCGCCAAGCCGCAGCCAGGGGCTCGCTCCAATTGCCAGACCTGGCGGGGCGCTGCGGCGGCTCCCGTCGCGGGCCGCGAAAGAAGGCCAGTCCGACCAGTGAGTAACAAGCTAGTACGAGGGCCGCAACGGCAACCGCGCCTCCCGCGAAACCGATCCGCGCAAAAAGACGCGCCGACAGCAAGATCATGGCGCCTCCGCCGGCCACTGAGCCTGCAGCCTGCCAGGTCGCCAGGCGAATCCTGGCGCGTGGATCGTCCGTGATCTCAGGCAGCATCGCAAGGTATGGGCAGACTACGACGGTGTAGAGGGTGAAGAAGGCGGTTAGCGTCACGCTGAGGCGAACGGCCCGGACCATCACCGTCTCATCGGAGTAGGGCAGCCACAGCAGCACGAAAAGCAGGACCATGGGCAGGAGGCCGCCAAGCACGAAAGGCAGACGCTGGCCGATTCGGGTGCGCGTGCGATCGCTCCAGCGGCCGACGAACGGGTCTGCTAGGGCGTCGGCGACGCGTCCGATGGCCATCGCCAGGCCAAAGATGCCATGGCCTGCGCCGCTTGAGCCCGCATCTGAGCCACTGGCGTAATATAGGAGCCAAGTGACTATGACCGTGGTCATCAATGTGGATGCAAAAGAGCCTAACCCATAGACGACGATCTTCCAGCCAGGCAGAGGGCCTGGGCCGGGCCTAGGAAGGCGGTAGTGGGGACTGCCAGTGAGGTCCATCGGGCGGACGCACCCCCATGCTCAACGGAAAGGCGTTCGTGGAGCCGCGCAATGTTTCCTGCCCCGAAGGTTGGCTGGACGTCTACTTGACTATTTGCCGTTGATCCATCTTTTGCTCCAGGCTAAGGAGGCCCCAGCATGGACTGGCATCTGTTTGAGGTCGGCGCACTGACCACTCTGGCTACCTGGGTGTTCCTGTTCTCGCCGAGCCCTGGATCGCGCCTTCTGGCTGCAATCGTGATGGGAGTCAATGTCCTGTGGATCCTCATCGAGCGTGAGCGTCCCGCGAAGGGCGGTCGCCGAGCTGGGCACCCGCTGGGACATCACCTGTCGCCGGGTGCCCAGCAGGAAGCAGCCGCGTCAGAGCCTCCCAAGCCGCTGCCGGGAGTTTCTGAGCCTGATCCAAGGATCCTCTGACCTCCGCGGAGAGGCAGCTCGACTACTCCCCGCCAACCAAAGGTATGCCGTAAGGCCCGTCGAGTAAGCATGCCAGCCTAGGCTGGGAGATGCCGCTTGCGCGCGCTTCCCGGAGCGCCTGGTCTACGGCCGCCGCAGTGACGCGAGCCAGATCTTCGAGGTTTCTCCGGTCCGCCCCAGCCGACTCGCCGCCAGCGCACGGTGATGCGGGTCCGCTTAATCCCCATGCGTTACGGCCCGGGATCACGTCGTAGTCACGCTCGGCAAGACCCAGAGCGCAGTAGTAGAGCTGGGCTGCGGGGACCCGGCGCAAGGCCTTGGCCCACATCTGCGGCTGCCATTGATCGGGGACGAACTGCCACTCACGCGCCGCTAGCAGCCGCTCATAGCCTTCCGGCCCCAGCATCCGAAGCAGGTGCAGCGTGGTCCGGTACCGGGCCGACCCGACTGGGTCCACGTCGCTGTGGTTGGCCGCCAGCACCAGCCATCCGCCCGGGCGCACCGCAGCCGCGCCCGCCAGTGCCCCCTTGGCGGCTTGGTAATGGTTGATGCCGACACGGCCGGCATGAGTGAGGACCACGTCGTACGGCTCGTGCAGCTGTATCCCGGCGTACGACTTGAGGTGGTCAAAGGCGACACGGTGCGCCTGATCCAGCTCCCCAGCAAACACGCCGGTCAGGTTGAACTGCCGGTCTAGGGTCACATTGACGATCAGATCGGGGGGTGCCAGCCTTGCGCCCGCTAGGGACTCCTCATGGCATGGGTTTCCGTCAAGCAGGAGGTCGCGGGCATCCGGCGAGGATAGGATCTCGGCGCCGTGAAACACATACGTGCCCTGCTCACCCATGAGGCCGGGAACCACAGCCTTGCGCCCGCCTGACGCGCCGGCCATGAAGTGGCTCTCCACCAGGCCTGTAAGGACGCGGATGCCGGCCCGGAGGTAGAGGTGGTTGATGGCGATCCTCGTGCCACGCGGGGTGGTCCCAACGTAATGTAAGCTCCCCTCGTCGCGGCAGTCATGGTTGACGACACGAACGCCGGCGGCGAGCACACGCGGGTCGAGCATTTCGGCGAGCTCACCCTCGGTGACCGGGCGATGCGTGCCGGTGGCCACGAGGACAGTGATGCGCTCCGGCGGCAGCCCCTCAGCCAGCATCGTGCGGACCACCGGCCAGAGGATGCCGGAAGGACCGCGGTAGGGCACAGGCCTGGTGTTGTCGGAAATCACCACGACTGCGGTGACGGCTGGGTCGGCGGCCAGCTTGTCTCGGACGATCCGGTCCAGCGCCGGGGTGCCGATGGGTTGAGCCAAGGCCGCCTCGATCGCTGCCGAGGGATCGGCCACCGGAGCGGCCACGCCCATGGTCAGCAGGTCCGCTGACGCGGGGAGGCGCACCCGCAGTCCCGCGGCACCGAGGTCGAAGACGACCTGCTGTTGGGATGACATACAGCTAGGAGCCTCCCTGGCCGCCGTACTCGGGTACGGCGCTGAGGTCGCCCGCTGCTGCGGCGCGCAGGAGGGGGCGCATGTAACGGTCAACGGACGCTGCATCAAGCGGCAACGGCATGTTGCGCAGTTTCATCTCCAGTTGGGGATCGCGGGCGGCATCGAGGGCCCGGTCGGTCATCCGGTCATCCCAGCCGGGAAGCTCGCCGAGGGCGAGTGGGTAACCGAGCGGACGGCTCATCGCCTGCATCGCCCGGGCAACAGACAGACCGAGCGCCCGCCCATCCAGGCCCTCCGGCGCGGTCGGCAGGTACCCGTGGCGATGCAGGATCTCGCCCACAAGGCGCAGCCGCTGCTCTATAGCTGGGGCGAAGAAGACGGTCCAGTACGGCTGGAGGATTGCGCAGGCCTGGCCGTGCGACGCCACCTCAACCAGTGAGAAGCTGTTGAGGTGCGGCCCGTTGGTCCCGCCGAGCATGATCGCGTAGCCGCCAAGGTCGGTGGCCAGGCCAAGCGCGATGCAGGCCTCGGTCTTGCCGTCCTCAGAAGCGTCAACTGCCGCCGGAAGGTACTTGACCACCAGCTCAATGCCGCAGAGAGCGACTTCGGTGATGCGATCGGTGCTCTCGCCGTGGGCAGGAGCGCCCCACAGCACCTCGAGGCAGTGGGCGAGGCCGTCATGGGCGCCGTCAAGCAACAGGCTTGTGGGCGCTGTCGTAATCAGCGAGTAGTCAAATACCGCCGCCGGCGGCACCAGGGCGTCGTCCACGATCAATTTCTTTTGGCCGACGTTCGGATCGGTGACATTGGAGTACTTAGTCAGGTGCGCCGCTGAGCTGGCCGCCGTCTGGACGGCAACGATGGCGGGCAGGCGGACGCCGTCGGCAGCAGCCAGCGCGGCAGTAACCTGTCCAGTGCCAAACAGCCGGTCGAGCAGGGCTTCGGGCGCGGGGGCCGCGGAATTACGGCCCAACGCTGCTAGGGCAGCGGCGGCCTTGACGGCGTCAATCGTGCTGCCGCCGCCGAGCGCCACGACGACCTCGGGCTGGCGGTCGGCGATCTCCTGGGCGATCCGCAGGACATCCTGCCGAGGGGCATTTGGTGCGGCGCCGGGGACGGTGGCCGGCCGGCCGTCGCCGCCGGCCGACTTGACGCCTTCACGCTGCAGTGAGTCGAGTACGGTTTCCACTGAGGTACGGAGCCAGCGCCCGGAGTTGGCCACCACCAAGGCGGTGCGGCCGAGAGCGGCGGCGTGCGCGCCGGTGGCATCGAGCGACCCGGGTCCAAAACTATAGCCCTGGCCGCGCCAGGACTGCAGAAGATCCTTTGCCTTGGCTTGCAGTCGCATGTACATCCTCCTGAAGTCACGGTGATCGTTTAGAGAGCTTCCGTTGCGCTTCTCGTCACTCGCCTCGGGTTCCTGCAATCGGGACCGCACGGAGGAGCGAGCGCTCGCCCGGCAAATACATGTAGCAGGTGCTCGTGCCCACCGCCGCGACGCGCTGCATATACCTTACACGATTGGTGGGAGTGTCTATGAGCCAAACCGCGAGATACTGCACTCAGTGTGGAAACCCTCTCGCCCCCGACCACCTTTTCTGCGGCAAGTGCGGACGCCCGGCGGGCGGGGCGGCGCCTGATGCTGCCGCTGCCGCTGCTGATGCTGCCGCTGCTGATGCTGCCGCTGCTGATGCTGCCGCTGCTGATGCTGCCTCCGAGGCTAAGCTAGCGGTGCCTGCGCCTGATGCGGACAAGGCAGCTTCAGGCGAGCAGGTTCTGAGCGTCCTTCCGTACCTGCAGCGCAAGCGAGGCATGTTTGCCTACGACGCGATCATCCTGGTGGTCACCACGGAGCGCCTGATCCTTGCCCAACCGTCGGCTGCCAAGGTCAAGCAGGCGGCCCAGGAGGCCGCGCAGACGGCCAAGCAGGAGGGCAAGGGGGCGCTTGGCCAGATGTGGGCGACGATGTCATCCGGGGTGGGCTACCACCAGCGGTATCTGACGATGACCCCAGGCGAGATCCTGGCCGACAACAGCAAAAACACGATGTTGCCCCTTGCGGGGATTAGGTCGGTGCGTTTTCGTAACCGCAGCAACGATGACAACGCCCTGGACGAGCTGATCATCAACAGCGCGGGCGGGCGCGTCGTGCTGCAGCAGCGCAACATGGACATCGTTAGGGTGCGGGCGCTGCTGCGGCAGGTAGTTCGGGACGTGCGCTAGGGCTGGGGGGCGGCGGCCTGCCATGCCGAAATGCACCGGGGTGGGCCCTAACTCGGGGCAGAAGCGCACCACTCTAAGCCCTACCCCGGTGCCGATCGCACACCCCCGCCGCCGATGGGCACCGATCAGCGGCCGACCGGCCGCCTGCCATGCCGAAATGCACCAGGGTGAGCCCTAGATCGGGGCAGAAGCACGTCACTCCGAGCACCGCCCCGGTTCATTTCGCACTCCCCCGCACGCCCTCGCACTCCCTCGGACTCCCTCGCCGACCGCCAGTCCCTCGGACCGCCCACCGGCCGTCCCTAGGTACGCAGCAAACCCGCCCCGGTACGTGGCCGGAGCGGGTTTCTGCATAACGTGGTCCCCTACGCGAGGACCAACTGCGTCATTTGATCAGGTAGATCCACTTGCCGAACAGGAACTGCATGCGGCCGATCAACAGCGACATACGCGCCATGACCGTGTTGCCGTACGCCGCGCCGAAGGCGATCATCATCGTCCAGCGGCCGATCATGGCCAACTGCGCCACGCCCGCCCGCTGCGACTGTACCGCGAAGAAGAAGTACACCAGCGTAGTCACGGTACCGACGACCATCACGATGTTATCCAGCGAGTTGAGCGGGAGCATCGTGCCACGGATCTGCAGGATAAACGAGCTTTGCAGCTGGCCGCGCAGGGTGATGGCGGCGCCCACGCCCATCAGGAAGCCAAGGGGGAACCGACTAACCCAGCCGATACCGCGGAAGAAGCGTCCGTAGAGCAAGGCGCCTCCAATCAGGGGCACCAACCATAGGTACTCGCCCTTGGTAGTCAGCGGGGTCCATGCCGTGCCCTTGATCGTCTGCCAACCCATGACCACGGTGTGGCCGGCGGCGATGGCGATGAAGATGTGCTCGCCGATCTTAAAGAACGCGTTATCCTTGTACAGGTAGCTGTACATGGACAGAGTCGCTAGAGCTGCAAGCCATACGCCGAAATTAGTGGACATTAGTTGCCACCCCCTACGGCGCTCGGCCGTTTGCTCCCGAGCAGGTACGCCAAGTTACCGAGGATGATAAACACGATAACTAGCGCGTGAGACAGCGACTGCGCGTCCATGCCCGCAGCCGCCAGACCGGGCTCTCTCACCAATACCTCGTACTCAGCCGCGCCACGCAGCCCGGACAAGAAGCCGGACAGCTGACCCGACTGGATGTACGGCATACGTCCAGGCGAGCTAACCGCCGTGCAGCCGCCGGTTACAGGCGTACCGTAGACAGCCTGCAGCTGCTGGAGGTAGTAATCCTGGTCATCGCCGGTGGCGTAGGACACGACCAAGGCGATATCCCGGATGTCCCGGATATCCTCGTACATCGGGATCTGGGTAATCGGCGTGCCATAGAAGTCCTGCGTGTACACCGAACGGAGATCGCGGCCCATCGCTGAGACGGCGGCGTCGCGCCCGGCTACCCACGGCATGATCACGTAATCGACGCCGTTGACGTACCCGTACTTGGGACCAAGGGTCTCCATGGCGCGGCGGGCGTACATGACGCCGTCAGCCCACAGCGACAAGGCGATGATGCGGTGACCCTTTTGCATTAGGTGATGCGTGATTGCGACAGTTTGCGGCCACAGCTCCGCCTCGGCGCCGGGCGAGTAGTCCGGCGAGAGGATTACGATGGAGTTGGGCGGCAGCGCATCCACAGTCTCAAACACCTGCCGCGTCTCGCGGCTCATCGCCAGCGGCAGGCCGATCGGCTTGACCAACGGGTAGACGATGAGGATGACCAGGAGCACGTAGATGTACCGCCGGTCGACGTTGCCTATGAACTCAAAGAAGGACATCTGCGCACCCCCTACTCTGTACCGCCATACTGGGACCGCTCAAGGCCCAGGATGACGCGTAGTGAAATCGCGATAGCGCCGAGCGCTGCACCGATGATGATACCGCGCATACCGGCTGCGTTAGGCACCCGCATAAACCAGCCGCCTAACTCGGGGAAACCCTTCCAGATGGCGGTGCCGATGCCCACGTTGCTGAGCATCACGATGACCGCCGATACGAGCAACATTGCAGCTTCCGCAGTGCGTACCCTAAACGAGCGGTAGGCGGCGGAAGCGATGTAGAACGAGTTTACGGAGAACAACGTGGCCGACAGCGGCTGAAGCAGGTTCTGATATAGGAAGTCGTAGTTGGTGTTCTGCGGCCCCTTTAGTACGCCCAGGATCGTCCAAGCACCCAACGCGCCGAGCAGCAGGTAGCTGTACGGCCAGTCGGAGCGCTTCTGGGTGGCCCTGTTGGCGTGAATACGGATGAGGTTGGCCGCGCCGAGCGCGGACGCAAACGCCACGAACACCAACTGCCACTTGCCGAAGGTATCGGCCCAGAACTTAAGGGCGTCGATCTTGAGGAAGAACTCGATCAGCACGACCGCGCCGGCTATGAAAGTGACGACAATCGGACCCGTTTGTTTCATCGCTTACACCTCCTTCCTACTTCGATAGGATCTCAATCAGGAATCTGTTGCCTGCAGAAACGGCGATCGCGCCGAAAACCATCAAGGCCACGGCGATATACTTGCCATACTCCTGGCCCATCAGGCAGCCGGTGAGCACCGGGTTCTTGGACAGGTAGGCCCCTGCGGCGAACATCTCCTCGCCAATCAGGGTGTAGTCGCAGGCGGCCACGAGGAACGGCAGCTGGTGCGTGTTGGCCGTACCGGCGATCTGCATCGACCCGGCGTTGTAGCCTGCCTCGGCGAAGATCAGCGACTCGGCGTAGAACGGGCCAAACAGCAAGTTGACCGCGCATTTCTCCCGCTCGAGGATGGCGATGACGCCCGAGGTGTACGCCAACTGGTTGTCGGACAGGTACCTGACATCGTCGGCCCTGTACGCATCCGGCCGGCCCGCGCTAACGAACGCGCCGCGGACTACCTCCTCAATAATGGGGTGCACCGCCGGGTGGTAGTTGGTCGTGATGATCCTGACGTCCAACTTGGCGCACTGGGTTGCCGCAAACCGGAGGATCTCCATCGAGGCGAACGTCTGGGCCTCGAATGCCTGCAGTCCCATGGTGTAGTGCACGGGGCGGCCCATCTCTGCCGCACGCCCAAGCGCCTCGTCCAAAGCGTCTAGACCTGGCACTCGCCGGGTTTGCAGTCCGACGCCACGGCGGGCGTTGGAAATCGACCACATGTACAGCCCGGTAAGGATGCAGAACATGACGAACATCGAAACCCTGCCTTCATAGATCATCCATTTCACCTCCTTTTGTCTCTACGTGGATGGCGATAATCGGCCACCATGCTTTAGCCTGTTGAAGGCCTTCGCCGATTTCGATGGTGATTCGCGTACTTCGCTGGTTCTCCTGCTAGCAAAATCCCCAGCTTAGAGTCATTTTGGCACACAACCTTTCGCCTACCTAGCCAATTCCGACCTAATCGCTATGGTTGACCCGGCCGCACTGAGCGCGTAAGATATGGGCAATCAATCCCATAGCAGTGCGATGATTCGGCCAGTCTAGCTGGGCACAGTCCACAGAGAGCAGGCTCCACGGCTGGGAGAGCCTGCGGCGCCGGGCCCGGTGGTCCCCACCGATGAGCGGCCGCCGACGAGGCGGCAGGCCAGCCGACCGGTATTTGGCTACCGCCCCCTGGAGGGGCGGACTGAGGGCCGCCCGTTGGCGGCTAAACCAAGGTGGTAACACGGACCGCTGTCCTTGGACGGCGGTCCTTTGCTTTTACCGGCAAACCATGCACACGTACAGGAGGCGATGCTCGTGAGGATGTCCAGGCTATATGCGCCGACGCTGCGCGATATTCCCGGTGAGGCGGAAACCCCGAGCCACCAACTAATGCTTCAGGCAGCGATGATCCGCCGTTCGGCGTCCGGCACCTACACCTGGCTGCCGCTCGGCTTACGGGTCCTGCACAAGGTGGCCGCCATCGTACGCGAGGAGATGGGGCGAGCCGGGGCCCAGGAGATCCTCATGCCCGTGCTGCAGCCCGCAGAGCTGTGGCATCGATCTGGCCGCTGGAACGACTACGGCCCAGAACTCATGCGCCTATCTGACCGGAGCCACCGCTGGTTCGCGCTCGGTCCGACGCATGAGGAGTTGATCACCAACCTCGTCAGCGGCGAGATGCGCAGCTACCGGCAGCTGCCGCTGATCCTGTTCCAGATCCACGGCAAGTACCGCGACGAGATCAGGCCGCGCTTTGGGGTGATGCGCAGCCGTGAGTTTCTGATGAAGGACGCCTACTCCTTCGACCGTGACCAGCAGGGGCTGGATGCGTCGTACGAGGCCATGCACCGCGCGTACGAGCGCATCTTTGCGCGGGTCGGCCTTGACGCCAGGCCTGCCCTTGCCGACCCCGGTGCGATCGGGGGCAACGCCACGCACGAGTTTGTCGTGCCTTCCGCATGGGGGGAGGCCCGTCTGGTTTCGTGCGCTGCGTGCGGGTACCTCGCCAATGTTGAGCAGGCTCAAGCTGGCATCCCCGTAGGTGATGAGAGTGCGTTCAAGGAGGAGCCCAAGGGGGTGGCAGGTCCCTTTGTCAAGGTGCGCACGCCGGAGATGACCACGGTGGCCGAGGTCACAGCCTATCTCGGCGCAGAGGCCCGCGACCTGATCAAGACACTGATCGTGGCGGATCCCACTGGCCAGCTGGCGGCGGCGTTGGTGCGCGGCGATCACGAGCTCTCGCGGGCCAAGTTGGCGCGGGCGCTCGGGGTTGCTGGCGTGGAGATGGCTGCGGCCCCGGAGGTGGTCGGTGCCACTGGGGCAGAGGTTGGTTTCGCCGGACCGGTGGGGCTTGGCGGGCTGAGGGTCATCGCGGATCCGGCGGTGATGGCAATGGGTCAGGCAATCGCGGGCGCCAACGAGACTGACTATCACCTGACTGGCGTGCGGCCGGGACGGGATTTCCGGCCCGACTTGGTCGCGGACCTGCGGGAGGTTGCCGCAGGTGATCCCTGCCCTGAGTGCGGCGCCCCGCTCGCGGCCGGCCGTGGCATCGAAGTCGGGCAGATCTTCAAACTTGGCACCAAGTACAGCGAGGTCTTCGGCGTCCGGTACGCGACGGATGACGGCACGCTTGTCGCGGCGGAGATGGGCTGTTACGGCATCGGCATTGGTCGGACGGTGGCGACGGTGATTGAGACGCATCACGATGAGCAAGGTATTGTCTGGCCGGTGAGCGTGGCCCCTTATCAGGCCCTGGTGCTGCTGATTAACGACCGCGATGAGCGGCAACGCGCCGAGGCGGAGCGGCTCTACGGGCAACTGCTGGACCTCGGGATCGAGGCCCTCATCGATGACCGGCCGGAGCGGGCCGGAGTCAAGTTCCGTGACGCTGAGCTGATCGGGGTGCCTTACCGGCTCGCGGTCGGCCAGCGGGCCCTGGCCGACGGGCAGGTGGAGCTGCAGGTGCGCGCCTCGGGCGAGTCGCGGCGTCTGGAGCTGGCTACGGCCGCCGCGGAGGTTGCCGCCGCCGTGCGCGGTGAGCTCGAACGGATCGGGTCGGGTCTGAGTTGAGGCGGGGGCGGTTGTCCGGTGTGGGCAACCACCGCCAGGTAGCTTGCCTCAGTCAGACAACCAAGCAGCCTCCGGTTGTCTGTTTTGGGCAACCCCACCCTCCGCCCTGGGTCTGGGCTGGGGTGGTTGTTCGAAATGGACAACCACTGCTAGGTGAGCTGCCTTAATCGAACAACAAACGTGCTTCCGGTTGTCCATTTCGGGCAACCTCACCATCCGCCCCGGGCTTGGGCCCCGGTGGTTGTTCGAAATGGACAACCACTGCTAGGTGAGCTGCCTCAATCGAACAACAAACGTGCTTCCGGTTGTCCATTTCGGGCAACCTCACCCTCTGCGCCGGGCTTGGGCCCCGGTGGTTGTTCGAAATGGACAACCACTGCTAGGTGAGCTGCCTTAATCGAACAACAAACGTGCTTCCGGTTGTCCATTTCGGGCAACCTCACCCTCTGCGCCGGGCTTGGGCCCCGGTGGTTGTTCGAAATGGACAACCACTGCTAGGTGAGCTGCCTTAATCGAACAACAAACGTGCTTCCGGTTGTCCATTTCGGGCAACCTCACCCCTGCCCTGGGTCTGAGCCCCAGTGGTTGTCCGATTTGGGCAACCACCGCCGCGTGTGTTCCCTAGACCAGACAACCAGAGGGGGTCAGGTTGTCCGTTTCGGACAACCTGGCCCCCGCACCCGCACCCGCTGGTTTCGTCTGCATCTATAGCCCGTAGATCTCCCCGAACTTGCCGGTCAGGTAGTCAAGATAGGGAACGGCCGAGATGGGCTCGCCCGTCGCGCGCCGGATGATCTCGCCCGGCGTCAGCTTTGGCCCCCATTCGTGCACGTTGCGCTGCATCCATCCAAGCAGGCTGGAGAAGTCGCCGCGCCGCCACTCGTCCATCATGCCCGGGTGCTCGGCGTGAGCCGCCCGGAACAGCTGCGCTGACATGATGTTGCCAAGCGTGTACCCCTGGAACGACCCACCGAAGCTCCTCGTCCAGTGGATGTCCTGCAGCACGCCCACCAAGTCGTCCGGCGGCTCGATGCCAAGGTACTCTTTGGTCTTGGCTCGCCAGGCAGCCGGCAGGTCGCCGACCGCGAGCCGCCCATCGAAGACGTCTCGCTCCAGCTCGTAACGAAGCATGATGTGCAGGTCATAGGTGACCTCGTCGGCGTCGACCCGAATCAGTGACGGGCGCACGACGTTGGCCGCCCGGTAGATATCCTCGGGATTGGCCAAGGCAAACTGAGCGGGGAACATCGCCCGAGCCACCGGGATGAAGTACTCCCAGAAAGCCAGCGACCGCGCAACGTGGTTCTGCCAGAGGCGCGACTGGGACTCGTGCATGCCCGCCGACGCTCCTTCGTGCAAGGGCGTCCGTCGGTAGCGGACCGGGATGCCCTGCATGTAGGTGCCGTGCCCGGCTTCGTGCATCAGGGAGAAGAACGCCCGGCCGAAGTTGTGTTCATTGGGCCTGGTGGTGATGCGAACGTCATCCGGCGAGAACGCCGTGGAGAAGGCATGCACGGAGATGTCTTGCCTGCCCCGCCGGTCGACATCGAACCCAATGACCCGCACCCCGGCCCGCGCCATCTCCAACTGACGCCCGGGCTCGAAGTACTGACGGAAGAGGTTGTCGTTGTTGTGCTCCTGCCGCTCGAACAAGGCATGGGCGAGTGGTACCAGGCGCTCGCGGAGATCCGCAAAGATCGCTTCGAGCTCATGCCGGCCGAGGCCAGGCTCCCGCATGTCGACCAATGTCGCCAGAGGGTCGGCTTCACTGTCTATTGCGGCGGTCATTTCCCGGGTAATGTCGACGACGCGTTCCAGGGCGGGGGCAAATAGGGCGAAGTCTTTTTGCTCTCGTGCTTCGAGCCAAGCCTGATAGCCTGCATTGCCCGCCCGTGACATCCGGTCGACAAGCTCCGCGGGAAGGCAGGTTGCCCGTCGGTGCTCCCTGCGCGCCACGCGGATGATACCCGCCTCGTCAGCGTCGGGCGGTAGCGACTGCTCGTACTCGTCTAGCCCAGCCAACAACTCCCCGACCTCAGGGCTGGTCATGCGGCTGTGTATCAGGCGGCGCATGGCCACAAGGTGGTCCGCGCGTGCCGGCGCTCCGGCCCGGGGCATCTGTGTCTGCTGATCCCAGCTCAGCACCGCACTGATAACCTTGTAGTCGTCGACCTCGGCCAGCAACTCCCGCAGGCGCGCAAAGCGCTCCTCTGCGCTGCGGCCACAGGGCAGTCTCGTGGTGGACATGTGGCGATCACTCCTGTGCGTACCGTAGTATGACGCGGCTCGGGGCCGGCGCCTTTGCGGGATACTTAGACTGGCGCCCTGAGCTATCCTTGCTGAGCCATCCTTGCCGAAAGGTAGACAGGACCGCGGGAGTGAAGCAAGCGCTCATGCTACGACCTACCACGCTGCTACTAGGAGCTGTTAACACATTCCTCAAACAAAGGTGTTAGCATGCTGCCAAAGGGCACATGACTCAAGTCAAGCGCCGAGTAGCTTCGCTTATTGGCACAGGAGTATGAGGAGGTCTGCGCCGGGTGCGAGTGCTGGTGATCGAGGACGAGCAAGGCATCCGCGAGGTGCTGCGCCAGTATCTGATGGCTGAGGGACACCAGGTTCTTGAGGCGGCGGATGGGCATTCCGGGCTCAAGCTATTCCGGGAGCGCTCACCCGAGCTGGTGCTGCTCGACCTGATGTTGCCCGGCCTCGATGGTTTCTCGCTGGTCACCGAGTTTCGCCGCCTCCGGCATGAGGTTCCAGTCATTATGCTGACGGCGCGCGACCAGGAGACCGACAAGATTGCCGGCCTGCGCCTTGGCGCTGACGATTATGTAACCAAACCGTTCAGCCCGCGGGAACTGATGGCGCGCATCGCGGCAGTCACCCGGCGAGCCGCCTATCGCCAACCGGCTGCTGCTGAGCTCCAGGACCAGACCGTGCCGGAGACCAAGGCGCCTGCCATCCCTGAGTTCGGGCTGCACCTCAACCTAGAGGACCGCCGCGCCTTCTACCACGGCCAAGAGCTTGACCTGACCCGCTCTGAGCTAGCGCTGACGGCCACACTCGCCGGCCGTCCGATGCGCACTTTCACGCGCTCTGAGCTGTTGGAGAGGCTGCGCGGCGATGACAGCGAGGTCACGGAGCGCTCTGTCGACGTCCATGTGGCTAACCTGCGCCGCAAACTCGATGACTCTGCGGCGGCCTCGGGTAGGCAGACCATCAACCCAGTGGAAACCGTCTGGGGCATCGGCTACCGCTGGCGCGAGGAGGTGCCGGCCGTTGTCCACGGGGCCAGGTAACCAGGGCCGGGACCCTGGCGCGCATCGGCGCAGCCGGCTAAGCCTCCGGCTGGCCATGGCTCTCGTCCTGTTCGCGGCGGTGCTGCTAGCCACGGTCGTGGCTGCCGGGCTCAGCCGGTGGTGGGTCCAGCGCGATGTCACTAGGTTCCTCGACGACATCGGCTGGCGGCCGCCAACCATGGGGCACGGAGCCGCTCGCGCCCGCTTCCTGCGCGAGATTTTCGCGACCACCGGCTTCGGGCGGCGGCTCACCGACAGCATTATTGTCTCCGGGTTGGTTGGTGCGTTGCTTGCAGGCGCCGTCGGTTATTTCGGCGCCAGCTGGCTCGCCCGGCCGCTCAGCACGGCTGCGGGCAGGCTTCGGCGGCTTGCTGCTGGCGACTACCGCCGCGCTTCGTACGACCGGGCCGGCCCGGATAGCGAAATCTCGGAAGTTGTGGCGATCTCGGCCGCGGTCGACACCTTGACCGCTCAGCTTCAGGCGGCGGAGGACTTGCGTCGGCGCCTGGTGGAGGATTTGGTGCACGAGCTACGCAGCCCGCTCACGGCTGTCCGTGGCTATGCAGAGGGGATCCGCGACGGCGTGTTTCCGGACCCTGCCCTGGCGATCAGCGGCCTTGAGCGCGAGTTGAGCCGGATCGAGCGCCTGTTATCTGACTTGCGCCACTCAGCCCTGCCCAGTTCGCCGGGCGCATTTGTCACCTTCGATCTCTCGGAGATGGTCCAGGCGGTCGCCGGAGGCTTCGCCGCCAGGGCCCGCGAAAAGCAGCTTGAGCTGGAGGTGCGGGCCGAGTTGCCGGGCCCGGCGATACTGGGCGACCCTGACCGGCTCGGGCAGGTGGTCAGTAATCTGCTCGACAATGCGGTCAAGTTCACGCCGGACGGCGGCACGGTGCGCGTTGAGGTTTCCACTGTAGGCGACCGCCAGGGACCATGGCTTGCGGTCCAGGACTCAGGCCCGGGTATCCCGTCTGCGGATCTGCACCACGTCTTTGACCGGTTGTACCGCGCCGAGCCGTCCCGGGCGCGCAGCACCGGCGGCAGCGGCATCGGCCTGGCGATCGTCAAGCAGATCGTCCTCAGCCACGGGGGCCGGGTGGAAGCACAAAACGCGCCCGGCAGTGGAGCGCGTTTTGTCGTCTACCTACCGCGGGCCGGCTCCGCTGACTAGCGTTTGCCCTCTTCCTTGCCAAGCTTGCGAATGCTGGTTACCGAAGCCACCGCTTGCTGGGCCGCGCGGTCACGCGTGCGCCGCGCATGGTCACTGAGCTTGGTTAGCTCGTCCTCTTGCAGAGCCTGCCGGATAAACCCAGCGTCGGTTAGGGCAAAGTTGGGGTCGAGCTTATGGGCCTCAAGCCAAGCGGCCGTAGCCCCGGCGTAGTCTCCCGACCGAAGGCGAATCGCTCCCAGCAGCAAATGGGGACGTCCGGTCTTAGAGTCGAGCCGCGCAGCCTCCTCGGCGTGGGCCGTAGCCTCACGGAGCTCTCCGCGGGTCATCCGCAAGCCGCCCAGCTGCAGATGGATATCGGGGTTGGCCGGGTCGAGCTCAGCGACGCGCTGCCACCGCGCCAGCGCCGAGTCCAGCTTGCCCCGCATGGTATCGACCGCACCCAGGTTGACCAGGGCGCGCAGGTAATTGGGGTCCACGGTCAATGCCTGCTCCCATTGCGCGACTGCCCCGTCAAGGTCACCCTCCTGCACCTTGGCGACGCCGATGTCAAAGATAGCGTCGAGATGCCCAGGGTCTAGCTCCAATGCCTTTTGCCAGCTCTGCATGGCGCGCTCTGGCTGTTTTTGCAGAGCATATGCCTCTCCCAGGTTGACGAGCGTCCGGGGGTCCTCCGGCTCAAGCTCGTGCGCACGCTCGAGGTGCTTGAGAGCATCATCCAGGTGACCGGCAGCCATGTACGACAGACCCAGGTTGTAGTGGACAGCTGAGGTCTCGTGGCCGTACTTTAGCGCGGTAAGACCCTCGGATACGGCTTTGGTCAGGTCGCGGCTGTCCAGATGGGCGCCGGCAAGATTGGCGCGCAGCCGGCCGTTGTCGGGCTCAAGCCGCAACGCCTCTTCCCAGATCTCGATAGCCTTGTCCCGCTCGCCCATCGCGACGTAGATCTCGCCGAGGTAGATGTGTGCCAGCGGATGGCGCGGCTCGGGCTGAATCTCAATGGACTTGCGGAAGTGCATCGCCGCAGCGTCGAGCATCCCCTTAAGAGCGTACACCTTGCCGAGGAAGTGGTGCGCCGGCGCATGCCGCGGGTTGAGCTTGAGCACGTGTTTCCACTGTTCAATGGCACGGTCGACCTCCATTGACTCGGCGTAGGCGATGCCCAAAAGATAGTAGGCTGCGGGATTGCGCGGGTCGAGCTGCGTCGCGGCTCCGAGGTACTTGATCGCCTCGTCGTACTGCCGCACTTCCATATACGCCACGCCCAAATCGTGGTGCGCGGCAAAGTTGCGCGGGTTGCGCTTGATGTCGGCCTTGCACTTCTCGATGATCTGCTGGATCTGCTCCTGTGACATGTGCGTGGTGGGGGGCTGTCCCTCAGTCACGCGGTCACCCCCGTTTCTGGATCGTTCGCTCCTGCTGTAGCCTCTCCCACAGCTTGCGGGTGAAGTCCTGGCGTGGCGTGAGCTCCTCAGACCGCTCCAACTGATTGATGGTCTGAGCCAGCTCCACTAAGCGCCGCCGGCATGCGGGGCAACCACGGATATGCTTCTCGACCATCCGCTCTTCCTCGGCGGTAACCTCGGTATCGAGGTAAGCTTGGAGCCACTGATAGACCTCTTCACACTTCAATTGCTGCACCTTCTTGTGCGCCGCGGCCGTTGTCCCCGTACAGCCGCGACAATCTGCGGCGCAGGATCTCCCGCGCTCTGAACAGCCGTGTCTTGACGGTGCCCTGGGGAATGTTGAGCACCCGGGCGATCTCGTCATATGACATATCGTGGAGGTGCCTAAGCACCACAACTACCTTGTACTTGGGCGGGAGGCCCGAAATCGCGTGCTGGGTATCGGCCCGCAACTCGTTGACCTCATACACCTTATCCGGCGAGGAGGACCAATCCGCCACCTGCTGTGGAATATCCCCGTCCGGCCCGATGGGCTCGTCCAAAGAGGTGACGCTGTAACGATACTTACGTAGCCGATCAAGGCAGAGATTGGATGCAATCTTGTATATCCACGGTGAGAAGCGCTCCTCGACCCGGAACGAGTCCAGTGCGCGGAAGGTGTGCAAAAAGGTCTCCTGGGCTACATCCTCGGCCTCCTCGCGGTTGCCAAGCATCCGGTAGGCCAAATTGTAGATCTTGTCCTTGTAGCGGCCGACCAACTCCACAAAGGCGGACTCAACGCCTTGGCGGCTCTGCCGGACGAGGTCCTCGTCGCTGATCTGCCTTTGCCGGCCGCTCCTCATAATTAGATCCTACCCGACACCAGCAGCGCCCCGATGACGATAAACAGGGCGCCCGAGCCGACCTTGATGTAGTGCGCGGGGATGTACTGGCAGATCACGCCGCCGACAAGCACGCCGAGCAGAGAGGTCAAAGACAGAGCCACGGCCGCGCCGATAAAAACCGGCAGTGGCGCCCGGCTCTGAGCCGCGAGGGCCATTGTCGTGAGCTGGGTCTTGTCACCGAGCTCCGCCAGAAAGATCAGGCCGAAGGTGGCCCATAGGAGTTTCCAATTCACTGCGGACTCTCCCCCCGTGCTAGTTTACCACATATCCCGGCTGGTCCCACCCGGGACAATCTCATGGCCACAGCTCCGGCAACGGGTGTCGTCTAGACCCTGCAGGTTGACCCGGTACCCGTCGCGGCCGATCACCGTGGCGCCGCACCCTGGGCAAAGGGTGTCGATGGACTCAACCTCAAAGGCGTTGCCGACATATACGTAGTCCAAGTATTCCTTGGCTATGTCGCGGGCGGCTATCAAGGTTTGCGCGGGAGTGGGAGGCTCCGACATGCGGTAGTTGGGGTAATAGCGCGAGAAGTGCAGGGGGATACGGCGGTCCAAACCGGCCAGCCACTTGGCCAGCTCGCGCAGCTCAGCTGGGCTATCGTTGAGGCCGGTGACCAGAAGTGTTGTGACCTCGACGTGCACTCCGGCGGCGACAGCTAGCTCAACGGTTCGGAGCACAGGCGCGAGGCGACCGCCGCAAACCTTACGGTAGAAGTCGTCGGCGAAGGCCTTAACATCGACGTTGACCGCGTCCACCAGTGGCAGCAGTTCATTCAGGGGATCGGTTTCGACAAAGCCGTTGGTGATCAGGACGTTGGCCAGACCGCGGTCCCTGACCAGTCGGGCCGTATCGTAGACCCACTCCCACCAGACCAGAGGCTCCGAGTAGGTGTATGCGATCCCGATGGAGCGAGCCCCTGCGCCTACCCAGTTGCCGGCCAACTCCGCAGCATCCTCGGGGGAGAGGTGCTTGGTCTGAGCCTCGGCCTGCGATATCCGCCAGTTCTGGCAGAACTCGCACCCGAGATTACACCCTACGGTACCCAGCGATAGGATGGTACTGCCGGGCCGGAAGTGGAAAAGGGGCTTCTTCTCGATTGGGTCGAAACCGCTGGAAGATATCCTACCGTAGTTGGCTGTGTACAGCACTCCGTCCTGGTTGACCCGGTACCGGCAGATCCCCCGGTTACCAGGCCTGATCCTACAGCGCTGCGGGCACAGGTCGCATTGCAGCGTGTCCTCGGGCGAGGCGTCCTCCAGGGGATGCCACCAGCGGGCCTGGTGCCGTTGCGGCTCACCCGTAGCTCCGCTCAATGGTAGCGCTCCACCCGGAAGCGCAATAGCTTGACGCCGGGCGCCCGCGGATCGATACCCGCTTTGCGTGCCGCGATTGAGATCTGCACGCCCGGGGTCTCAACGCCGTCGAGATCGGGAAGCAACAGCCCTCGGCGGCCGGCGCGCTCCACGATGACGCCGTAGCGTTTGGGATCCAACTCCTGACGGGGGTTGGTCACTGGCTCAGGTGGGTAGAGCACGTCCACCGATAACTCCAAGTCCGCCAGCTCATCCGCTCCGAGCGGGTCAAAACGGGGATCGTCGGTGGCGGCAGCCACGGCGTTATGAATGACCTCCGCTGCCAGGCTGGGGTGGGACGGCTCTACCGTTCCGATGCACCCCCGCAGGGCTCCGCCGCGGTGCAACGAGACGAAGGTGCCTGCCCGCTCGGGAAGGCCAGAGGCAAGCGGCGCGTCCGGCGCCGGTATCAGGTCGCCCGTCCGGACATAGGTCTCGATGGCCAACCGGGCTAGGGACACGAGCGGATGAGCCTTGCTTGCTGGGCCTGCCGCATCTGATGACTGCGCTCTGTCCGCCCGGTCCCTGCTATCGGCGCCCCCCGACCACGATGCGAAGGAGTCGCTGCGGGCTTGTTCTCCGGACTCTCCGGATGCGGCGGCCTGATCCGAGAACGATACCACAGCATACCCTACGCCGAACGGGCCTTCGTAAGACAGCACATGTGGCACGAGCTGGCGGCCGGAGATCGCCCCCAGCATGACTAGGATAGGGCGCAGGCCGCACTCGCCGGCGGCGTCTACCAGCGCCGGGTCGATCGCGAGCAGGCGGCGATGATCTCCCTGAGCGAGGGACTCAACGACAAACCGGTCATACTCGCGGCCGCGCGGGTTGTAGCCGGCCGGAGCGCCGGGCTTGAGCCGGTGGGACAGGTCGCCGGAGGCTAGCACCGCGACGGGCAGCTCAGATTGCTCGGCTGCGCTCGCGATCAGCTGCCCCAACCGGTAACACTCGTCGAGCTCGTGATAAGGTGGACTCAGCAGGATCACCCGTCCTCGGTAATGCGACCTGATCAGATAGTGCAGCGGCACCAGGCTTGCGTAGTCCATTGGTGCAAACCGCTGCCCCTCAGCGACGATTACGAGATCAATCCCAGCAGCCTCCGCGCCCTGCCTGATTAGCCGAAGCAACACTGGGTCGGTCTCCAACTCCACCCGTACCTGCGGAGCACCGAACTCGGCCAAGTCGCCGCGGACAAGGGTCGCCCCTTGGACCGCGAACGCGTGCCGGCCGCCTGGGCCATGAGGGCTGATCAGCACAACGGTACGGGGGGCGGCGGCCACGAGCATCGCGGCCATCCGCCGGAGGGCGTCGGCGGTCTCCCTAACCCGTGCTAGTTGGTCGCCACCAACGTCGGGCACGATGATCGGGGGGTGGGGTGAGAGTCCGCCGAAGATCACCCCTCGCCTATCGCTCATCACACGATCCCTCCACGTCCACGCTACAGTTGCTGCCTCTGGTGGTTTCGGGCTGGTGGTCAAGGCATTCCTGCGTCCCGGCTAGTGTTCCGGGCACGCCACCGTTTGATGAGGCCAGGCCTTAGCGCTCCGGGCTGCTGACGGGCAGGGTGGCCGATTTGAGGTAGGCGGCAACGCCACGGCAGATGGCCCAGGCGATGCGCTCCTGATCCGCGGGGTTTTGCAGCATGCGCAGGTCCTCGGGATTGCTGAGGAAACCGATCTCGACGCACACAATCGGTACCGCCGACTGCCGGAGAATGTACTGGCGCTCATCAAGCGCAATCGCCCGCCGCACGCCGTACTCCGCTACGAGCTCAGTCTGGATGGCATGGGCGAGCAGCATGTTACGCGGGTCCTGCGGGTTGTAGAAGACCTGCGCCCCGCGCCAACGTGGTTGGCGAAACCAGTTGGCGTGGATGCTCAGCACCGCATCAGGCAAAAGGTCGTTGATCAGCGCGACCCGTGCCTGCAGGTCAGTCCGTTTGCGCTGTCCGGGAATGTCTTCCGAGAGATCGACATCGGTCTCCCTGGTCATGATGACCGAGGCGCCCGCCGCCGACAGCATGTGACGCACCATCAGCGATACTGGCAGGACGATGTCCTTCTCCAGTAAATCGCCGGCCGAGGTCCCCGGGTCGCGGCCACCGTGCCCTGGATCGACGACCAGCACCGCTCCAGCCAGGCCGCCGACCGGCAGCGCAGGGCCGATCGCGTCCGGAAAGGGACCGCTACCGGCGGGCCCCGACCCCAGAAACGAACCCTGAGCCAGCCAGGCAATTAGGACGACAGCGGCGAGCGCGGCAGCGCCGCGGGCAACCCGGAGCGGCCGGGTGTTTCGGCGGCGGCCGGCGCGATATGTGGCAACGGCACTCATGACCTAGGACTATGTGCCGGAGGACGGCAGCAGAACGGAGCGGGCAGGAGCAGGCACGACAAGGCGTCGAACACGCATAGCACATGAACTCTCCGGCGGATGAGGCAGGGAACGCCGGCCGGACACTAACCGGCCATGAGTTTGGAGCCAAGCTACGACGGCGCCGCAAAGAGCTAGGGCTCACGCAGGTCGAGCTTGGTGGCACGCGCCTGAGCAAGGGGTACATCAGCCTGATCGAGACGGGTAAGGTCAATCCGTCCGAAGAGGCTATGGCCTACCTTGCCGCGCGGCTGCGCAAGCCCGTATCTTACTTCGGAGGCGGGCTCGAAGACTCGGCCGGCATGTTGCGCTCTCATCTGGCTGAGGGGCAGGCCCACCTGAGACGCGGTGAGACCGACCTTGCGGGCGGCGCCTTCAAACAGGCAGCGAGGCTGGCCATGGACACCGCCGACGAGCTCGACCTGGCCCGGGTGCACGAGAACGTCGGCCACCTCTACTTGGTGCTCGGCGATCTGCCCGCAGCGGTGTTTGCCTATCGCGAAGCCCTATCGCTCTACAGACAGGCCGGCAACACGGACGGTGCTGCAGCCTGCCACTGCTCGCTGATCGGTGCGTCTCTGGCGCAGGGGCACACCGAAGCGGCCGAGTCCGAGTACTCGGCCGTGATGATGCTGCTGGCGTCCGAGAACTACCCCAACGCCTTGACCACTGGCCGAGCTCACCTGGGCGGCGGCTATGCAGCGCTCGTTCGTGGCTGCTCCGGGGAGGCCAGGCGGCGCCTCGAGGCTGCCCTGAGCGCCTTTGGAGGCAACGATCTGGCCGGCGCCGGGGAGACTCACTACGCCCTGGGCCTCTTCGCAATGGAAGCCGGCGACTGGCCTGCCGCCCGCCTGCACCTTGAGCGGGCTTCAGGATTGCTTGACTCAGTTGCGGCCCCGGAGTTGGTTGCAGCGGTGTTGAGGCATTTGGCTGAGACGCTGGTGCAACAGGGACAGCATGAGCGGGCGGTTGCAACGGTCCGGCGCCTTGGCGCCGCCAGCGCGGCGTGCGGCGATGACCGTGGTCTCGCATGGGCCATGTCGGTTCTAGCCGAGGTGACCGCTCATTTGGGTGACTTGGCTACTGCATCACAGGCGCTGGCGGAGGCCGACCTCGTGCTTGCGCAGCGGCAAGGCGATGCAGGGGCAGCTTGGGTTACGTTGCTGCGGGCACGGGTGGCCCGGGTGACGGCCTTGGTCTCTCTGCGGCAGGGTCAGGCGCAGCAAGCGCTACAGCACTTCTCGACTGGCTTGGCTTTGGCCGAGCAGGCGGCCGACGGCTTAGCCTTGAGGTTTAGGCTGTTGACGGAGATGGGGCAGCTACACAGCCAGCTCGGCGATGCCGACTCTGCGCTGGAGTGCTGCCGCAAGCTGCTGGCCGTTGCGCAGTCGGCTTTGCCGGCACTGGGCAGGCCGTCCGATTACACCCAGCTGTGGCGGATCCTCTCCGCGTTGTGGTTTAGGACCTAACGGGCCTCCTAGCTGGCTAGCCCTAGCCCTTGCCGGGGGAACCAAAGAGACCGCGCCGGAGTTACCGGGCGCGGTCTCATAGTGCCTGCGTATCGGCCTTCCTGGGTCCTCTCGGACTCCTTAGCGCTTGGAGAACTGCGGCGCCTTGCGAGCCTTCTTGAGCCCGTACTTCCGGCGCTCCTTTACCCGCGGGTCGCGCGTCAGCATACCTGCCCGCTTGAGCGGATGCCGGAAATCGCCATCAGCGCGAGTCAATGCGCGGGCAATGCCGTGCCTGACGGCGCCGGCCTGACCAGTCGCACCGCCGCCGTGTACCTTGATGATGGCCCCGAACCGCCCTTCGGTCTCAGTCAGCCTGAACGGCCGCGTGGCCTGGTCGCGGAGGGCCGCCAGAGGGAAGTAGACCTCGATCGGACGGCCATTAATGACGATATCCGTCCCGCCCGGGATCAGACGAACCCGCGCCACGGCGGTCTTGCGCCTGCCGGTTGCGCTTACTTGTGTCTCGACCAACGACTTACACCTCTCCTTGCGTGCTGGGGCCCGCTACGACGGGATGTCCAGCGGCTGCGGCCTCTGGGCCTGGTGCGGGTGCTCTGGCCCGCTATAGACCTTGAGCTTCTTGAACAGCTTGCGGCCCAGCCGGTTGTGTGGCAGCATGCCCTTGACCGCGGCCTCAATGACCCGCTCGGGGTGCTTGGACGACAGCACCTGCTCGGCCGTGAACGTCTTGAGTCCGCCAGGGTAGTTGCTGTGGCGGAAGTACAGCTTGTCTTGCATTTTGTTGCCTGTGAGCGCCACGCGCTCTGCGTTGACTACCACTACGAAATCACCAGTGTCCATGTGGGGAGTAAAGATTGGCTTGTGCTTCCCCCGCAGAACCTTGGCGACCTCAGTTGCCAGGCGACCGAGGGTCTTGCCGTCGGCATCAACGACGTACCACTGGCGATCGATATCGGATGGCTTTGCAGTGTAGGTCGACAAGGTATCAACCCTCCTCGGCGCCGAAAATCGTGGGCCGGCAACGCCGGCCCGAAGACACACGTGTATATTCTAGGACACGGCTCGGGGCGTGTCAACCAAGGTTTGCCCAGCATCGCCGCAGTGCGAAGCATCATCTGCGTCGGGCGTGCTGGGGCCTGTTGTCTGGTATTCCACGCCGACGAGACACAGCCCGTGTGCAGGCAGTGTCGGCCCTGCAGCCTGCCGATCGCGCCCGGCTAGAATGGCAGGAATGTCACCGGCAGCGAACCGCCCACGGCCGACCTCCAAAACGGTGCCGGCGATGACCCGGACCATATGCAGGAGAAACCCCCCAGCCGAAACCTCCAGATACGCAGACTCAAGCCCAGCCCGCGGCGGCATGCTGTGCGTGCCCGAGCGCACCCGGCAGACCGTGACATCGCGCGTAGCGTCCTTGACGGGCCGGCCGACATCCTGAAATGCCGAGAAGTCGTGCCGGCCAAGCAGAGCTGCCGCAGCAAGGTCCATGGCCCCGAGATCAAGCCGCCCCGGCACATAGAGAGCGTGCCGGTCGAGCAGTGGATGGCGCGGCTTGCCGTCCCAACCATAGAAGCTGTAGGCGTACGTCTTGCTCTTGGCGTCAAACCGCGGGTGAAAGCACGGTACGACCTCTGCCGCGCTGACAACCGCGACATCGGGCGGGAGGTGTCTGTTGAGCGCGTGGGGGATCCGATTGACCGGGATGTTTGCCCCGAGATTGACTGCGACAACCTGCCCGAGCGCGTGAACACCCGCATCGGTACGTCCGGCAGCGGCAAATCCGGCCGGCGGAGCGCCGGTGACCGCCTCTATCGCGCTATACAGCACGTCTTGGATGGCCGGACGGCCGCGGCCCTGTTTCTGAAAGCCACAGTAGTTGGCGCCGTCGTAAGCTAGGGTAATCATGACTCGTCTTATGTCGCCCATACGCTTCATGACGCTCATGCCGCAAACCTAAGGTAGATGACGACGCCAACCACAACCAGCAGGACCATTGCCGCCACCAGGTCAATCAGGCCGAGCCGCAGGGCACGCAGGCGCGTCCGCCCTTCTCCGCCGCGATAGCATCGCGCCTCCATCGCAGTCGCAAGGTCGTCGGCGCGCCTGAAGGCGCTGACAAACAGCGGCACCAACAGCGGCAATAGGCTACGGGCGCGCTGTACGAGCCCACCGCTGGTGAAGTCGGCGCCGCGGGCCATCTGGGCCTTCATGATCTTGTCTGCTTCGTCCATCAAGGTTGGGATGAAGCGGAGAGCGATCGTCAACATCAGCGCAAGTTCGTGCGCTGGGATGCCGATGCGCTTGCCCGGCGTCATCAGGTACTCCAGGCCGTCGGTGAGGGCGATTGGCGGCGTTGTTAGCGTCAACAGGGAGGCCGAGATGACCAGCATGGCTAGGCGGAAGCCCATCGTCGCCGCCATAACCAGTCCTTCCCGGGTGATGGTCAACCGCCAGACCCGGTACAGCACCTCACCGGTGGTCCAGAACATGTTGATCAGCACAGTGAATAGCAGGATAAACAGCACAGGCCTGATCGCGCGCAGCATATATCGCGGGGAGATTCGGGCGACAAGGAAAGACACCACAACAAACAGTCCGAGCAAGCCATATCCGAGCACGCCGCGCGCGGAGAAGATTGCGACCATGTACACCAGTACGGCTACGATCTTGGTCCGCGGGTCCAGGCGATGAACCAGCGAATCGCCAGCCAGGTACTGGCCAAGGGTGACGGGACGCATCAGGCTCCGGCCCCTTTCGGTAAGGCGGCTGCGATGGCCTTAGCTGCCTCTTCGATGCTGCCCGCGCTCGCCGGTACTGCCCACCCGTCGGCGAGCAAGGCCTCCAGAACCTGCACTTGGACCGGCACATCCAGACCCAGCTGGCGTAGGCGTCCTCCCTGGGAGAAAACTTGGCGTGGCGGGTCGTCCATCACCAAGCGGCCGCCCGCGAAGACCAGCAATCGCTCGGCAAGCCTTGCGACCTCTTCCATGTTGTGCGAGATCAGCACGACGGTGATGCCCCGCTCACGGTGAAGCCGCTCGACCTGGGCGAGTATCTCAAGGCGACCGCGTGGGTCGAGACCGGCGGCGGGCTCGTCGAGCACGAGGACCTCGGGATCCATGGCCAGCACTCCGGCGATGGCAACCCGCCGCATCTGTCCACCGCTGAGGGCAAACGGGGACCGGGCGGCCATGGCCGGATCGTCCAGACCGACGGCCGCGAGTGCCGCCCTTGCGCGCTCCTGCGCCTCGCCGGGCGACAGCCCCAGGTTGCGAGGACCGAACGACACGTCTGCAAGCACGGTTTCCTCAAACAACTGGTGCTCAGCGAACTGAAACACCATGCCCACCTTGCGCCGCAGCCAGCGGAGGTCGCGCCGGGCTCCCGGGGCGGTTATGTCCCTCCCGTCGACCACGATGCGCCCAGAACTAGGCCGTAGCAGGCCGTTGAGGCATTGCGCAAAGGTTGACTTGCCGCTGCCGGTCGGGCCGATAACACCCAGGAACTCGCCACGGCCAATGGTCAGGTTGACATCCTCGAGCGCCACAACCTGCTGAGGTGTCCCCTCTAGGTAAATGTGGTTGAGTCCACTGACCTCGATGCTCACTCGCCCGCGTCCTCCCGGAGCGCGCGCAATCCCTCAACCAGATGGTCTACGGTGAGCAGCGCGGGGGGCAATGGGAGACCGCGCGCTCGCAGGGCGCGACCGAGGCGCACGATCGTAGGCAGTTCGAGGCCGGCGTCCTCCAGTTGGCGCTCCGACACGAACAGCTCAGCGGGAGGCTTGTCCAGTATGAGACGCCCCTCTTGCATCACCAGCACGCGGTCCGCGGCGAGCACCTCATCCATGTGGTGGGTGATGTGGATCACGGTAAGGCCAAGCTCGCGGTTTAGCTCGCGCATCAGCTTTAGCACGTCGGATCGGCCGGACGGGTCGAGCATCGAGGTTGCCTCATCGAGCACCAGGCAGTCGGGCCGCATCGCCAGAGCACCGGCAATTGCGACACGCTGTTTTTGCCCGCCCGACAACACGTGGGGCTCCCGACGCGCCTGAGAGGACATGCCCACGCGGGCAAGGGCCGCGTCGACGCGCCGCCGTATCTCGTCTGAGGGCACCCCGAGGTTCTCGGGTCCGAAAGCGACGTCTTCCTCGACCACAGTAGCAACAATCTGATTGTCGGGGTTCTGGAACACCATGCCGACCTTACGCCGGATGTCCCAGAGCTTGGACGCATCGCGCGTGTCCATCCCATCGACCCAGACCGAACCGTCGCTGGGCAGAAGCAGAGCGTTGAAATGCTTGGCCAGGGTGGACTTGCCGGAGCCGTTGGGTCCGACAATGGCCACCCATTGTCCGTGGTCAATCGTGAGGTCGATACCATTTAGGGCCGGAGACCCGGCGCCGCTATAGCGGTGTCGGAGTCCCTCGGCCCTGATGAGTCCGGTCATTGCTCTAAAACCTCAACCGGGCAGACCTGCATCTGCCGCGGCCCCTCTAGACTAGCTCGAGATACACCATCGGCGCTGCATCGCCGCGACGGTTCTCAGCCATGATAATGCGGGTGTAGCCGCCGGGACGATCCTGATACCGTGGACCGATCTTCTCAAACAGCTTGGTAAGGACATCCTCGTCCAGCAGGAAAGCGGCAGCCTGCCGGCGCGCGTGCAGATCCCCGCGCTTGGCCAGGGTGATCAGCTTCTCGGCGATTGCGTTTACCTCTGAAGCCTTGCCTTCGGTGGTTTTGATGCGCTCATTGGCGAACAGCGCAGTGGCCAGACTGCGAAAGAGAGCCCGCCGGGCACCCTTGGTGCGGCCCAACTTGGCGTAGGTCATCGTCTTGTCACTCCTCAGGATCCGCCAGGGAGAGCCCTAGTGCGGCCAGCTTTTGCTTGACCTCTTCCAGGGACTTCTTACCCAGGTTACGTACTTTGACCATATCGTTCTCGGTGCGCGCGCACAGGTCCCCGATGCTGTTGATACCGGCGCGCTTGAGGCAGTTAAAGGAGCGAACCGAAAGCTCAAGCTCCTCAATTGGCAGATCGAGCAGGCGGGTCTCCGACTCCGTCTCTCGCTCGACCAGCATGGACTGCTCCTCCTGCTCAAGCCCACCCAGAGGGGTGAACAGCTGCAGGTGCTCGGTGATGATGCGGGCGGCAACGCTAACCGCCTCGTCGGGGGTCAGGCTGCCGTCAGTCGTGACCTCAAGCGACAACTTGTCGTAATCGGTCCGGTGACCTACCCGGGTAGCCTCAACCGTGTAGTTGACCCTCCGCACTGGTGTGAAAATGGAGTCAATCGGAACGACCCCGATCGGCAGGCCTTCCTGCTTGTTGCGCTCCGCCGGCACGTAGCCGCGCCCGCGGGACACGGCCATCTCCATAGTCAACCGGCCTCCGTCGGCCAGCGTGGCCAAGTGCAGGTCCGGGTTGAGGATCTCAACATCAGCGTCGGCCATGATTGCCTCGGCAGTCAACACGCCGGGACCGATGGCATCGACGCGCAGGGTCTTCTCGTCGTCCCCATACACCCGGAGGCGCAGCTGCTTGACGTTGAGGATGATATCAGTCGTGTCCTCAACGACGCCGTCGATGGTCGAGAACTCGTGCAATACTCCCTCGATCCTTACCGAGGTTACAGCCGCCCCCGGGAGCGAGGACAGCAACACTCGCCGCAGCGAGTTGCCCAGCGTCATGCCATAGCCGCGCTCCAGCGGCTCCACCTCATAGACCGCGGTGCGGCCGTCGGGGGATACATGAACGCACTCAATGCGTGGTTTCTCCATGCCCAGCATGAGTCAGCCAGCTCCCCTTTACCTGGAGTATAGCTCGATGATCAGATGCTCCTGGACCGGCGCGTCGATCTCCTCGCGAGTCGGTAGGCGCAGCACTCGACCGCGCAGGTTGACGAAATCAACGTCAAGCCATGCCGGGATCGAACGCTGATTGCCTGCCTCGGCTGCGCGCTGAATCGGTGTGGCTCCCCTGCTCTTCTCGCGGACGGCGACCACGTCACCCTCGCGCACTTGGAAGGACGGGATATCCGTCTTGCGGCCATTGACCTCAAAGTGGCCGTGCCTAATCAACTGCCTCGCCTCGGCGCGACTATCGGCAAAGCCCATGCGCAGCACCACATTGTCCAGACGGCGCTCCAGGTGCTGAAGCAGGATCGTGCCGGTTACGCCCTTGGCGCGTGCCGCCTTGGCGAAGTAGCGGCGGAACTGCCGCTCCATAACTCCATATACGCGCCGTGCCTTCTGCTTCTCACGCAGCTGCACGCCGTACTCGGATTGTTTGCGACGAGAAGTACCGTGCTGCCCAGGCGGCTCCCCGCGCCGCTCAACCGCGCACTTGTCGCTATAGCATCGCTCACCCTTAAGGAAGAGCTTCGTCCCTTCCCGCCGGCACAACCGGCAAGAAGGCCCTGTGTATCTACCCAAACAGTTGCACCTCCCGTGTTGCCTTAGACCCGGCGTCTCTTAGGCGGCCGGCAGCCGTTGTGCGGAATCGGGGTCACGTCCTTGATCGAGTTGACTTCCAGACCCGCCGCTTGCAGCGACCTGATGGCCGCCTCACGCCCGGACCCAGGCCCCTTGACGAACACCTCGACCTCACGCATCCCATGCTCCATGGCTGCTCGCGCCGCCTTATCCGCCGCCATCTGCGCGGCAAAGGGGGTGCTCTTCTTGCTGCCCTTGAAGCCCATCCCGCCTGACGTCGCCCACGAAACGGCGTTGCCTTGCGGATCGGTGATCGTGATAATCGTGTTGTTAAAACTCGACTTGATATGGGCCATACCCCGCTCGATCATCTTGCGCTCGCGGCGCCGGGGCGATGTCTGACCTCTACGTGCCAAAGCCTTAACCTCCCCTTCTTACTTCTTGCGCCGCACGCCGACGGTACGCTTGGGCCCCTTGCGGGTCCGTGCGTTGGTCTGGGTGCGCTGGCCGCGAACCGGCATGCCGCGGCGGTGCCTTAGCCCGCGGTAGCTGCCGATGTCGATCAGCCGCTTGATGTTCATCTGCACCTCGCGCTGCAGATCACCTTCGACCTTGTAGTCGCGATCAATGCACTCGCGTAAGCGGCTAACTTCCTCCTCAGTCAAGTCCCGGACCCTGGTATCAGGGCTCACACCGGTCTTGCTGAGGATCTCTTGCGACCGGTGCAACCCGACGCCAAAGATGTAGGTCAGCGCAGCCTCGACGCGCTTGTCGCGGGGCAGGTCAACGCCTGCAATACGTGCCAACTAGTACACCCCCCAAAGTCCGAGCCTAACCCTGCCGCTGCTTGTGCTTGGGGTTAGAGCAAATAACCCTAACGACGCCTTCACGGCGAACGATCTTGCACTTCTCACAGATCCTCTTGATGGACGGACGCACTTTCATGGATTATTCCCTCCAAAACTCCAGCTAGACCGGAAGTGCCCATCCCGGAACCGGGCACAGGGAACCCCCTCCCGCGACGCTAGCGCGCGGCGCCGGAGTGGACTCTCTGCGCTCACCGGTAGCGATAAACGATCCGGCCGCGCGTCAGGTCATAAGGTGACAGCTCAAGCAAGACTCGATCTCCGGGAAGTATCCGGATGAAGTTGAGCCGGATCTTACCCGATACGTGAGCCAACACCCGATGGCCGTTATCCAACTCGACGCGGAACATCGCATTGGGTAGCGGCTCGACCACGCGTCCCTCGACCTCAATCACATCACTCTTTGGCACTGCCGGGCATAACCTCCTCAACCAAACGGCGCAAGGCCTCGCGTACCTCCACATTGCGCACGGCCGTGCCGGCCGACGCCTTTTGTGCAAGGTCCCCGGCAATCGCCGGGTGCGGGACCAGGTGCCGAACGTTTTTACGCTTGGGCGCCTCAAGCCGACGTTTGTCCCCGTCCACCAATCTGGCGAAGCCGTCTTGATCCAGCTCCGCCACTAGGTACGTCTGCCCCTCATCGCGCCCAGCCTTTGAGCTCACCAACTGCCAGAGCTCTATGCCATTACTGCCATCATGGCCCTCAGCCACCACAGGTCAAGCGTCCTTTGCGGTCAGGACCAGCGGGCCTCGCCCGGTGATCGCGACCGTGTGCTCAAAGTGAGCCGACAAGGAACCATCTGCGGTAACAATAACCTGCCAGCCCTGCTCCGGAACCACGCGGACCTCGCTGCCGCCGACGTTGATCATCGGCTCCAAGGCAAGCGTCATCCCCGCCTCCAACACCACGCCCGTCCCAGGAAGACCGAAGTTGGCGATCCAGGGCTCTTCATGCATCCGCCGACCGATGCCGTGCCCGCCGTAATCCCGCACCACCGAGAGTCCGGCACCCTCCGCTCTCCGCTGCACCGCCGCGCCGATATCCCCGAGGTGTCCACCAGCACGGCAAACCGCAATCGCATCTCGGAGTGCACGCTCGGTCACCTCAAGCAGGTGGCGGGCCTGCTCGGACACTTCGCCAACGGGAGCGGTGAACGCTGTGTCGGCGCAGTAACCATCGTACACGACCCCAATGTCCACGCTGGCTATGTCACCTGCAACCAAGGTGCGCTTGCCGGGAAGCCCGTGAACCACCTCGTTGTTGATCGACACGCACACGCTGGCTGGAAAACCGTATAGACCGAGAAACCCAGGCCTGCCCCCGAGGGAGCGGATCTTGGCCTCCGCTACGCGATTGAGCTCGACGGTTGCCACCCCCGGCGCAATCATCGCCTTGAGCTCATCAACCACTTGGGCCGCAATCATGCCGGCGCGGCGCATCAGAGCGAGATCTGCAGCCGATCTCAGTTCGATCAAGATTGACAGGCTCCCCGCTCGGCCAAAGCCGCGACAATCCGGTGGTGTACCTCGTCGGGCGTGCCCATGCCGTCAATAACGCACAGGACCTCGCGTGCCCGGTAGTAGCCGACCAACGGCGCAGTCAGCTCAGCGTATACATCCAGACGCTTGCGAATCGTAGTCTCGCTATCGTCCGAGCGCTGGTACAACTCGCCGCCACAGGCGCAACGTCCAGGAATCTCTGGTGGCAGCGAGTATTGATTATACACCCTGCCGCACTCGCGGCAAATAAGCCGACCGGCTTGACGCCGGACCAACTGCTCGTCAGGAACCGAGATAAAGAGCGCGTGTGTTACCCCTAGCTCCTTGCTCTGCCAGAAGCGCTCCAAGTGCTCGGCCTGCACGAGCGTCCGCGGATACCCGTCCAAGATCACGCCGGCACCATAATCAGGTCCGTCCAGGGTCTCACTGACCAGACGGTTGAGCACATCGTCGGGCACCAGTAGCCCCTGATCCATGAACCCCTTGGCCTCAAGGCCGGCGGGTGTACCCGCCGCCGCGGCCCGACGCAGCATCTCACCGGTGACTACCAACGGTAGACCAAGCATCGCCGCAAGGCGCTCGGCCTGCGTGCCTTTGCCGCTGGCCGGGGGGCCCATCAGCACGATCCGATAGCCGTCCGCCCGCTGCTGGTCCAATGAGGTCATCTCCCGGCAACCTACCGCAAAAATCCCTGGTAATGCCGCATCAACAGGTGGCTCTCGATCTGCTTCATGGTCTCCAGCGCAACGCTGACCACGATGAGCAGAGCCGTGCCGCCAAAGTTGACATTGGGCACTCCCGTGATGTTCATGACAAAGTTAGGCATGATCGCAACGGTGGCCAAAAACAGCGCGCCAACCAGCGTCAGTCTGGTCAGGACGCGGTCTAGGTACTGCGCGGTGGGCCGCCCCGGCCTAATCCCCGGAACGAACCCCCCATACTTCTTGAGGTTGTTGGACACATCCACCGGATTAAAGGTCATCGCCGTGTAGAAGTACGCAAACGCGATAATCAGCAGGAACTCCAGGGAGATGAACACCAAGGAGCGCTGGTCTAGGACGTCTGTGATCCACTTGGCGATTGGGTGCGTGAAAAAGGACGCGATTGTGGTCGGAAACGCCAGCAAGGATGTGGCGAAGATGACCGGGATAACGCCCGCCTGGTTGACCTTCATCGGGATGTGCGTCGACTGGCCGCCGTACATCTTGCGCCCAACAACGCGCTTGGCGTACTGCACCGGGATCCGCCGGTCGCCCTCCTGGATCATGACCACCGCGGCAACGACCAACAGGGCAATGCTCGCGAGGAACAGGATGTTAAGGATGCCTACCCCCTGCTGCTCGACGTTGGTCGTGATCAGCTGCCAGCCGCCAACCTGCATGTACCGGAAGAGGTTGGCGAGTCCCGCCGGGCTCCGTGAGACGATGCCGGCGAAGATGATCAGCGAAATGCCGTTGCCGATCCCCTTTTCGGTGATCTGCTCGCCCAGCCACATCAGAAACACGGTCCCAGCCGTGAGAGCGATCGCAATCATGAAATACGCACCCCAACCGGGATTGAGCACCGCCTGGCGGAGCCCGTAGGCCATACCCAACCCCTGCATCATCCCTAGGATGAGGGTGCCGTAGCGTCCGTATTGCTGTAGCTTGCGGCGGCCCTCCTCACCCTCTTTGGCCATCTCTTCCCAGGCCGGGATGATCATCTGCAACAAGCTCATGATAATGGACGAGGTGATGTACGGTGTCACGCTCATCGCCAACACCGAGAAGCTGGCCAGCGCGCCGCCGGAGAACAGATCCATCAGGCTGAGCAATGTGCCCTGCCCGATCAGTTCCCTGATCGCCGCGACGTTGATACCCGGCACGGCAATGTGCGTGCCGACCCGGATGACGATCAACATCCAAAAGGTGAACATGATCCGCCTGCGCAGATCAGGGATACGGAACGCACTCCGCAGCGACGCTAACACCTAGACCACCTCTGCCTTGCCGCCGGCCGCCTCAATCTTTGCCCGGGCGCCCTCGGAGAAGGCGTGTGCCCTGACGACGAGAGCGTGCGGCAGATCACCATCTCCCAGCACCTTGATCCCGAGGGGCGCGCCGAAGTGGTCCTCCCCAGTCTTAGGCAGCGACACGAGTCCGGACGAGATCAAGGTCTCCGGATCGATCTCGCTGCCAGCCGGGAACCGACCTAGCTGGCCCACATTGACGATCACGTACTGCCGGCGAAAGATGTTGCGAAACCCAAACTTGGGTACGCGCATGTATAGCGGCATCTGGCCGCCCTCAAATCCGCGGCGTACGCCGCCGCCGGCCCTGGAGTTTTGCCCTTTATGGCCGCGGCCGCTGGTCTTGCCCAGCCCTGACCCAAGTCCGCGGCCAACCCGGCGCCGCGAGCGCTTGGATCCTGGCGCGGGCTTCAAGCTGTGCAGGTTCACCTGCGCACACCTCCGAGGAGCTCATCAACGGATTTGCCGCGCAGGCGCGCCACGTCCTCGGGGCGATGCAGGTCCCGGAGAGCACTGATGGTGGCGTGAACCATGTTGGCGGCGTTGGAGGAGCCCAAAGACTTGGTAAGTATATCACGGACACCAGCCAGCTCCAAGACCGCGCGGACCGGGCCGCCGGCAATAACGCCTGTACCACGTGCAGCAGGCTTGAGCAAGACCTCACCGGCCCCGAAGTGCCCCTGCACCTCGTGCGGAATGGTCGTGCCGATCAGCGGCACCTGGACCAAGCTCTTCTTGGCGTCCTCAATCCCCTTGCCGATGGCATCGGGAATCTCCTGAGCCTTGCCAAGGCCTGCGCCAACCCGCCCGTTCTCGTCGCCTACGACTACGAGAGCGCTGAAGCTAAAACGCCGGCCACCCTTGACCACTTTGGCCACGCGCTTGATGGAAACCACGCGCTCCTTGAACTCAACCGCATCGGCCATTTCCTGCGAGTCGCGATCGCGGCGCGGCCGCTCGCGACGATCACGCCTGCCGCCCGGTCCTCCGGGACCACCCTGGCCTTGGCCCTGACCGCGGCCGGCGCCCCTGCCACCTCTTGCTGGCATTAGAATCGTAACCCCGCTTCCCGGGCCGCGTCGGCCAGAGCGGCCACACGACCATGATAGATGTAGCCACCGCGGTCAAAGACGACCTCTTGGATGCCAAGGTCGAGCGCGCGCTTGGCGATAAGCGCGCCTACCGTCTGAGCTGCAGCGACGTCGCTGCCTAACTTGAGGCTTTGGCGAAGCTCAGGCTCCACCGACGACGCAGCGCACAGGGTGACACCCTGGACGTCGTCGATCAACTGAGCGTAGATGTGCTTGCTACTCCGGAACACGCAAATCCGCGGGCGACCGGCAGTGCCGTGCACACGTTTGCGCACCCGCAGGTGCCGCCGCTTCCTGGCCTGATTCTTGTCTTGCTTCTCAATCATTGGGTGGTCCTCCTCAACTACTTGCCGACCTTACCGGCCTTGCGGCGGACGACTTCGCCCTCGTAGCGAATGCCCTTGCCCAGGTACGGCTCGGGCGGCCGAACGGCTCGGATGTTGGCGGCAAGCTGCCCGACTTTCTCTTTGTCGGCGCCGACGACCACGACGGCGTTGGGATGCGGCACCTCAAGCTCCACGCCTTCCGGTGGATCGATCTCGACCGGATGCGAGTAGCCGATTGCTAGAACTAGCTTGCGGCCCTGCTTTGTGGCGCGATAGCCCACGCCGATGATCTCCAGCTTACGGGAGAAGCCGGCCGTCACACCGGTAACCATGTTGGATACCAGCGTGCGGGTCAAACCATGCAGTGACCGGTGCTGGCGGGAATCAGTCGGCCGGGTCACCAACACGGTGTTGCCCTCGACCGAGATGTCCATCGCCGGGTGCAGATCCCTCTGCAGGGTGCCTCGCGGCCCCGTCACAGTCATGGTCTGCTGGTCAAGCTGCACCGTGACCCCAGCCGGGATCTCAACGGGCTTCCTACCTACCCTGGACACTCCTGAACCCTCCCGTCACCATACGTAGCAGATAACTTCGCCGCCGACGCGCTCCTGGCGGGCCTGCCTGTCGGTGAGCACCCCTCGCGAGGTCGACAGGATCGCGACGCCTAGGCCGCCCAAGACCTTGGGGACCTCGTCGCGCCCTACATAGACGCGCAATCCCGGCTTGGATATCCGCTTGATACCATTGATGACCTTCTCCCGGTTGGGCCCGTACTTGAGATACAAGCGCAGAACACCTTGCTTGGAGTCCTCGACCCAATCAAAGTCCCGGATGAAGCCCTCGCTCTTGAGAATCTGGGCAATCGACCGTTTGAGTCCGGAGCCCGGCATCTCAACCTTGTCGTGATGAACCATATTGGCGTTACGGATCCTGGTCAGCATGTCGGCAACCGGATCAGACATCGTCACGCCCCACACCTCCTAGCTCGCTTGCGGCGTCAATACTCCCTACCAACTGGCCTTGCGGACGCCAGGGATCATGCCTTTGTGTGCGAGTTCCCTAAAGCACAAACGGCACAAGCCGAAGTGGCGCATATAGGCGCGGGGCCGGCCGCAAACGTGACACCGATTGTAGGCCCGGCTCCGGAACTTGGCCGGACGCTTCCACTTTTCGACTAGCGATTTCTTGGCCACGTCATAACCTCCTAAGCTGCGCCGGTCTCCCTAAAAGGCATCCCCAACCCCTTGAGCAGGGCGCGGGCCTCTTCGTCGGTCCGGGCGGTGGTCACGATGACCACATCCATGCCGCGGATCTTCTCGACCTTGTCATAGTCGATCTCCGAAAAGATCAGCTGTTCTCTGACGCCCAGGGTGTAGTTGCCCCGGCCGTCGAATGACTGGCCTGAGATCCCGCGGAAGTCTCTGACTCTCGGCAAAGCCACGTTGATCAGGCGGTCGAGGAAACTGTACATCCGCTCACCGCGCAATGTGACCTTGCAGCCAATCTTCATGCCTGCCCGCAGCTTGAACGCCGCGATGCTCTTCTTGCCCTTGGTGATCACGGGCCGCTGCCCAGTGATCAGGGCGAGCTCCGCCGCAGCGTTCTCTAGAGCCTTAGGATTCTGGATCGCATCGCCGACGCCCATGTTGACGACGACCTTCACGATCTTGGGCACCTGCATGGTGTTGCTGTATTGGAACTGCTTCACCAGGGCCGGCACGACTTCGTTGTTGTACCGGTCCCGCATGGAAACCTCGGCAGCCACAGCCGACCCCCCTACTTATCCAGAACCTCGCCGCACTGGCGGCAGGCCCGGACCACATTGCCGTTGCTGAGCGTCTTGGCCAGACTGCGGGTTGGCTTGCCGCAGCGGCTGCAGACGAGCATGACCTTAGCGCTCGCCAACGGCGCCTCTTGGTTGATGATGCCGCCCTGCATTACCTGCTGCGTGGGCCGCATATGCTTCTTGATCATATTGACACCCTCGACCACAACGCGGCTGCTGGTCGGCAGCGTGCGGACGACCTTACCCTTCTTGCCGGCATCCTTACCCGACAAGACGATAACCGTGTCGCCCTTGCGGACGTGGATCTTCTTTGGTGTCGTATCCTTCTTGGGTCGTGCCATCGCTTGAACCTCCCGAGCTCCCGGTCCTGAACTGCCTGGCTATAGGACTTCCGGAGCCAGCGAAACGATTTTCATGAACTCGCGCTCACGCAGCTCGCGGGCTACCGGGCCAAAGATACGGGTGCCGCGCGGCTCGCGGTCATCTTTGATAATGACCACCGCGTTCTCATCAAACTTGATCCTTGATCCATCCTGCCGCCGATTTGCCTTGCGCGTGCGAACAATCACGGCGCGGACAATCTCACCCTTCTTAATGGCGCCGCCTGGGCTGGCTTCCTTGACAGAAGCCACAATCACGTCACCGATGCCGGCGTACTTGCGGCTGGATCCACCCAGGACCCGGATGCACATAACCCTCTTGGCTCCGGTGTTGTCCGCCACGTTGAGGCGGGTAAACGGGCGAATCATCGTTGCTTACCTCCTCAGACCTCAGCGGGCCTTCCTGATAACCTCAACCACGCGCCAGTTCTTGTCGCGAGAGAGCGGACGGGTCTCCATCACCCGTACCACATCGCCGACACCGCACGAATTGGTTTCATCGTGTGCCTTAAGGCGTTTGGTCCGCTTGACGCGCCTCCCGTAAAGGGGGTGCTTCTCCAAGCTCTCGACCGCGACCACCACGGTTTTGTCCATTTTGTCGGAAACCACGGTACCGGTGCGTACCTTGGCCATGCCACGCGTCGTCATCGCTAATCACCCACTCGTTCCCGGCGCAGCTCGCGCTCGCGCTGGATCGTCTTGACCCGGGCGATGTCCTTCTTGACTTCCCGGATACGCATCGGATTGTCCAGCTGGCGCGTCGCCAGTTGGAACCGCAGGTTAAACAACTCTTCTTTCAAGCCCTTGACCTTGCTCGCCAGCTCGGCATCGGATAGGTCCCGGACGTCCTTAGGCCTCACCGGTCTCACCACCCGCTTCGTGACGCTTAACGAACTTCGCCTTGATCGGCAGCTTGTGGGCCGCCAGACGCATGCCCTCGCGGGCGATGTCCTCCGGCACACCTGCTACCTCAAACATGACCCGGCCCGGCCTGACCACGGCGACCCACTGCTCCGGGTTGCCCTTGCCGCTACCCATGCGGGTCTCGGCGGGCTTCTTGGTCACGGCCCTGTCGGGGAAGATCTTGATCCAAACCTTGCCGCCGCGCTTGATGTGACGGGTCAAAGCAACACGGGCCGCCTCGATCTGACGGTCGCTGACCCAGCCAGGCTCCGTAGCCTGCAGGCCAAACTCACCGTAGAACACCTCGGTGCCCCGCTTTGACGCGCCCTTCATCCGGCCGCGCTGCGGCTTGCGGTACTTAGTCCTCTTGGGATGCAACATGGCCTTCTAAGCCTCCCGTACCCGTGAGCGCGTCGACAGGATCTCGCCCTTGTAGATCCAGACCTTGACGCCGATCCGGCCGTAGGTCGTGTGCGCTTCGGTCGCACCGTAGTCGATGTCGGCGCGCAGGGTGTGCAGCGGAACGCTGCCCTGCCAGGAACGTTCGCGGCGTGCCATTTCGGCGCCGGACAGCCGGCCGCCGACCAGGATCCTAATGCCGCGAGCGCCCATGCGCATCGCGCGCATAACGGCGTTCTTCATTGCCCGGCGGGCGGAAATCCGCCGCTCGAGGGCCTGGGCAATGTTCTCCGCCACCAGCTGAGCGTCGAGCTCGGCGGTCTTGATCTCAACGATATTGATCGCCACGACGCGGCCGGTCATCGCAGCAAGCTCCTTGCGGAGCGCCTCGACGCCCTGTCCCCCGCGCCCAATGACCATGCCAGGCTTGGCGGTGTGGATAGTCAGCTTAAGGCGGTTGGCCGCCCGCTCGATCTCCACGCGCGCGATGCTGGCGTTGGCCAGGCGCTCCATCACGTACTTGCGGACCTTGACGTCTTCCATCAGGAGGTCCTTGAAGTGCCTCTTATCGGCGAACCACTTGGACTCCCAGTCCTGAACGATGCCGATGCGCAAGCCCTTGGGGTGAATCTTGTGACCCATGCTTTACCTGCCCCCCTCTCGCTCGCGCACCACAACCGTGATGTGGCTTGAGCGCTTCTTGATCTCAAACGCCTGGCCGCGCTGGCGCGGGTGGAAACGCTTGAGAGTTGGCCCCACGTCAACGAATGCCTGCGATACATAAAGGCGGTCGCGATTGAGGTCGAGGTTGTGCTCGGCATTGGCGGCGGCCGACTTGACCACCTTGCCGACGACCTCAGAGGCCCGCTTGGGCAAAAACCTCAGGATAGCGAGGGCGTCCTCGACGTCCTTGCCACGGATGAGGTCGACGACCACCCTAACCTTGCGCGGCGAAATGCGCACATTGGTGGCCTTGGCCAGAGCCTGCTTTGTGACAACAGCGGTTTCGCTCATGGCGGCCTCCTACTTCAGAGAGGTCGAGCGCTCGGTGTGTGAGCCGTGCCCGCGAAAAGTACGGGTTGGCGCGAACTCGCCGAGTCGATGCCCGACCATTTCCTCAGTGATGTACACCGGTACGTGCTTGCGGCCGTCATAGACGGCGATGGTATGGCCTACCATCTCCGGGATGATCATGGACGCCCGCGCCCACGTACGGATGACCCGCTTCTCGTTGGCCGCGTTCATGGCCGCGATTTTCTTAAGCAGGCTTTCGTGGACATATGGTCCCTTCTTTGTTGACCGGCCCACGCGATGCCCCCCTTTGCTCCTCAGTACCCCGCGCCGTTACTTGCTGCCGCGGCGCTTCTGGATGTATTGCTGTGAATAACGGTTTGCCCGCCGGGTGCGCTTGCCCATCGCCGGCTTGCCCCACGGTGTCGCGGGCTGCCGTCCGATCGGGGAGCGACCCTCGCCACCGCCGTGCGGGTGATCCACCGGGTTTTGCACGACGCCGCGGACGCCAGGACGAATGCCCATCCAGCGCTTACGGCCGGCTTTGCCGACGGTGATGTTCTCATGTTCAACGTTGCCAACCTGACCGACCGTTGCGCGGCATGCCTTGGGAATGTAGCGCATCTCACCGGACGGCATCCTCAGTAGGGCTAGCTCTCCCTCTTTGGCCATCAGCTGCGCCGCGGCGCCCGCCGACCGGACCATCTGGCCGCCCTTGCCCGGCTTGATCTCTACGTTGTGCAGCATCGTACCGTCTGGAATGTCGGTCATCGCCAACGCGTTACCCGGCCGGATATCCGACCCCGGCCCAGAGGAAACCGTGTCCCCCACCTTGAGCCCAACTGGGGCCAAGATGTAGCGCTTCTCGCCGTCAGCGTAGTTGAGCAGTGCCAACCGTGCCGAACGGTTGGGGTCGTATTCAATAGCCGCGACGCGGGCTGGCACGCCGTCCTTGTCACGCCGGAAATCAATGATCCGATACCGCCGCCGGTGACCCCCACCACGATGGCGCACAGTCAGACGGCCCTTGGTGTTGCGGCCGCCAGAGCTGCGCAGGGCCTGCGTCAGCGACTTCTCCGGCTTATCCTTGGTGATGTCGGAAAAGTCGTCCACCGTCATGGTCCGCCGGCCTGGCGAAGTCGGTTTGAAGCCTTTAACTGCCACTACGTGTCACTCCTCGGCTGTGCTCGACTGAATCCCGCAGGATGATCGGTCTACCTGGTCAGGCCCTCGAAGAAGGGAATCCGCTGACCCGGCTCCAGCGTAACCACAGCCTTCTTAGTGTCCGGCTTGCGGCCGACGTGATAGCCCATGCGCCGCATCTTGCCGAGGCGGTTTTGCGTGTTTACCGCCTTGACCCGGACCTTGAAAACCGCCTCGACGGCCTCCTTGATCTCGGTGCGCGTTGCGTCACGGTCGACAACAAACGTGTACTTGTCCTGCCCCATAGCCTCGGTGCTCTTCTCCGACAGCACCGGACGGATGATGATCTCATGCGGCGTCTTCACGACCCGAGCACCTCCTCGAGCGCTGCTAGCGCATCGCGGGTCAGTAGGACGCGCTCGTACTTGACGACGTCGTAGACGTTGACGTTGCGAGCTTCGATCGTCCTGACCCCTGGCAAGTTGCGCGCAGACAGGGTCAGATTGGGCTGGGGCCCCGCCGTAACGATCAACGTGCTCCCCGACCCGTCGCCAACCGCGCCCAGCACCTCGGCCAGCGCCCGCGTCTTGGGCTCAGCCATCGTCAGGTCGTCGACCACCATGATGCCGCCTGCGCGCGTCTTGGCGCTCAGTGCCAGAAGCAGTGCCTTGCGCCTGGACCGGCGGGGCATCTCGAGGCCAAAGTCCCGCGGCTGCGGACCAAAGGTCACGCCACCTCCACGCCAGATCGGCGAGCGAATGCTGCCGTGTCGGGCTCGGCCGGTGCCCTTTTGCCGCCAGGGCTTGCGGCCGCCGCCGGCGACCTCGCCCCTGGTCTTGGTGCTCGCTGATCCCTGGCGCCCGTTGGCCAGGTGGCGAACCACCGCGGCGTGCACCAGAGCGTCAGAGCCCTCGACTCCGAAGACTGACTCAGAAACCTCTATTTGGTTAAGCAGTTTGCCTGTGCGATCGTACATCGGCACCTTCATCGGGGCTACCTCCCTGGACTTCAGCGGCGGCCCTTACGGCGCTCGCGTACACTGACCAGCCCACCATTGGGACCGGGCACAGCCCCCTTGAGCACCAAGACGTGACGCTCAGGGTCAACGCTCACAACCTTAAGGTTTTGCGCTGTGAATTGTCCGCCACCCATCCGGCCCGGCAGCTTGCGGTTCTTGAACACGCGTGAGGCAGCCCGTGACTGCATCGACCCGACGCGCCGGTGGTACTTGCTGCCGTGCGCCATGGGGCCGCGGCTGAAGCCATGGCGCTTGATCACGCCGGCGAAGCCCCGTCCCTTGGTCTTGCCCACCACATCCACAGCGTCGCCAGGAGTGAACACGTCGACCAGGATCTCCTGGCCGGGCTCATACGCCTCGGGTTGCGCGACGCGGAACTCCCGCAACACCCTGGCCGGCTTAACCTTGGCCCGGGTGAAGTGGCCCTGCATCGGCTTGTTGATCCGGTGGGCACGGGCCGGCTCGAAGCCGACCTGCACGGCCGAATATCCGTCTTTGGCCTCGGTCCGGCGCATAACCACGGTGCACGGCCCTGCCTTGATCACCGTCACCGCCAGCGCACGGCCTTGCTCGTCGAAGACTTGAGTCATGCCGAGCTTGCGGCCGAGAATCCACTTCTCTCTATCTGCCACGACTGTAAACCTCCCGCATCCCTGAGCTCGGGGCATCGGCCCCTAGGCGGCCCAGGCCGGTCAGGACTTGATCTCGATGTCCACTCCGGCCGGCAGGTCTAGCCGCATCAAAGCGTCAACCGTCTTGGCCGTGGGCTCGCTGATGTCGATAAGGCGCTTGTGCACGCGGAGCTCAAATTGCTCCCGGATGTCCTTCTCGCCGTTAGGGGCGGTTAGGACGGTGTAAATGCTCTTCTTGGTCGGCAGCGGAATCGGCCCAGAAACCCTGGCCCCCGTGCGCTGTGCGGTCTCCACGATCTTGACCGCCGACTGATCGAGAATCCGGTGGTCAAAGGCCCGCAGCCGGATGCGTATCTTTTGCTCTGCCATGGTTCAGTAAAGCCTCCCTCGCACACGGGACCGTGGCCGGCTGTCTCCGGCCGACCACGGTACCGGGCCTTTACCAGCTACAGTGACTAACTAGTTGGCTACCTTAGTAACTCTACCAGCGCCGACGGTACGGGAGCCCTCACGGATCGCGAAGTTGAGGCCTTCCTCAATCGCGACCGGCGTGATCAGCTCGACTTCCGTGTGCACGTTGTCAC
>Ga0228535_1000963_pt1 | contig 58511 bp, 65 predicted proteins | sample SJ1metagenome_FD_168457 | JGI IMG/M metagenome (GOLD analysis project Ga0228535, IMG submission 168457) | Enriched culture of PCE-dechlorinating microbial communities from Ithaca, New York, USA - SJ1 | ecosystem: Engineered > Modeled > Simulated communities (microbial... > Unclassified | place...
AACTTTACCAGGTTCTCAAGGGCAGTGATATGGTCTTTGTCACCGCCGGAATGGGTGGCGGTACCGGCACCGGAGCTGCTCCGATCATCGCCCAGATTGCTAAAGAAGTAGGCGCTTTGACCATTGGGGTCGTCACCAAGCCCTTCACCTTTGAAGGCGTACAACGCATACAAGCGGCAGAGGTGGGCATCACCAAGCTCAAAGAGCAGGCTGATACACTGATTGTCATTCCCAATGATCGCTTATTGCAGATTGTCGACAAACGAGCGTCGCTTGAAGAGGCATTTTCCGCAGCCGACGATGTTTTGAGGCAGGGTATTCAAGGCATATCCGAACTCATCACTGTTCCAGGTCGTATCAATCTTGACTTTGCCGATGTGCGCACCATCATGTCAGAAGGTGGTGCAGCGCTGATGGCGGTTGGTCGTGGCAGTGGTGAAAACCGTGCACGCGAGGCGGCTGAAAGAGCCATTTCGAGCAACCTTCTGGATATAACCATCGATGGCGCTCATGGCATCCTCTTCAACGTGACCGGTGGGCCAGACCTGACCCTCTTCGAAGTGAACGAAGCGGCGGCTATCATCAAAGAGACAGCGCATCCTGACGTCAATCTCATCTTCGGCGCAGTGATCGATCCAAATATGGGCGACGAATGCCGTATCACGGTCATCGCCACCGGTTTTGACCAGGCTGGCATGCGTTCCCGCTTGCGCCATTTCAGTGATCTCAATGAGAAGAAAACCGACGAAAACCGTTTTAGTGCCCGCCCGGTGAAGGATAATCCTGAATCGATCCGAACGCAGTATGATTTTCAACCGCGTGTTTACAACACTGAGGACATTGAAAAAATTCCTGCTTTTATCAGGAATCGTGAAAACGATTAACTGAGATCTTAGGAAATCCTTTTTCTCCTTTGTAAGGGGTATGAGCTCTCACCCGGTTCATACCCCAACCTTCAAGAACGGATATATCCTTTTCTCCAATCTATCGCTACGCTGTCCCACTTTTATCATTAAAAAATTGTAATATTTAAGATTGTTTTTCCCTTCTTACTTGAAACCAGAATTTATTTATGCTAGAATGACCCCACTAATGTATACATGCCGCTATTGATCCCCCACATATGGGGGATTTTTCAGAGTTTTGCGTCACGCAACGAAGTGAAACATTTTCCAAATCATCAAGGAGTAAGCTATGCGCTGTCCGCATTGTGAAAGTGAGAATACCAGAGTGATCGATACCACCCACGATGCCAAAGGGGGAATCCGCCGCCGGAGAATATGCGAAGATTGCGACCAGCGTTTCAGTACTTACGAGCGCCCAGTCCTTTCCACCCCGCTGATCATCAAGCGCGATAATACCCGCGAAGAATTCGATAAGGAGAAATTACTTCAGGGAATCCGCCTGGCATGTGCCAAGCGACCCGTGCCAGCAGAAAAGATCGAACGCCTGGCTGGGGAAATCGAAGCCAAGTTACAACACTCTACCAAGTTAGAAATCCCTTCAAAAGTCATAGGCGATCTCGTTATTGAAGGACTGCGAAAATTGGATGATGTTGCTTACATTCGCTTTGCGAGCGTTTATTTGCCGTTGGGCGATCTGAACGCACTACGCGACGAGATCGACCGTTTATTAGAACACAAAGGAGAAAATCGATGACCTCAAATTCAGCAAGCCAGCCGCCAAAAAATGATCGCCCATTCGTTGAAATGCCGCATGGTCTGCCGAAAGTCGAGTTCAGTGAAAACAGTTATCAGGTTTTTACAAAAAGATATGTGCGCAAGGGGGAAGATGGGCAACTAACCGAAACACCTGAAGAGACCTTCTGGAGGGTTACCTGGCACATTGCTGCAGTTGAAGACAAAAGCGAAGAAGAAATCATCGAAACAGCAAGCCAGTTCTATAACCTGATGGCATCGATGAAATTCTTACCCAACTCCCCCACTTTTACCGGGGCAGGCACTCCGCTTGGGCAACTGGCTGCCTGTTTTGTATTACCCATCAGTGACGACATGGGCAAAAAACCAAGCGGAATCTTTCAGACTCTGCGTGATGCAGCACTGATCCAACAAACTGGGGGAGGGAACGGTTTTTCATTCTCCTCGCTGCGCCCATCCGGTGCACTGGTAAAGTCTTCCGCTGGAAAAGCCACCGGTCCAATCGGATTCATGCGCGTGTTCGATCACGCCTTCGGCGAAGTAGCCCAGGGTGGCACGAGGCGCGGCGCCAACATGGCTGTTTTGCGGGTAGATCACCCAGATATCGAGTCTTTCATCACCTGCAAAACGCGTGAGAACGCCATCACCAATTTCAACATTTCGGTCGGCATCACTGATGCCTTCATGAAAGCAGTGGAAGAGGATGCCATGTGGGATCTGCGCTTTCCAGATGTCAACCACCCCCTGTATCGTGACTTTGAGGGAACCTTTGAAGATGCAGAAAGAGCTGGCATCCCACTGATTATCCATAAAACTGTGCGTGCCCGTGATCTCTTTAACCTGATCGCATTCCAGGCACACCACAATGGCGAACCTGGCATGCTCTTTATGGATAGCGCCAACCGCTCCAATCCGATCCCCAATTTGTATAGCCTGGAAGCCACCAACCCCTGCGGGGAACAATGGCTCGGACCGTATGAAAATTGCTGTCTTGGATCCATCAACCTTTCCAAGCACTATTTGGCAGATACCGGCGTGGACTGGGAAGCCCTACGTTCCAGCATCCAATTGGCAGTGCGTTTCTTGGATGACGTGGTGGATGCCAATAAATATGTACCCTCGGTTCCGCAATTGCGCGAGAATGCATTGCGCGCCCGCCGCATCGGTCTGGGATTCATGGGGTTGGCTGATCTGATGTACTTGTGCGGTATCCGTTACGGCTCTGAAGAAGGGCAAGAATTTGCTGCCCAGATCATGGAATTCATCCGCTACCACGCCATGCTTACCAGCATAGAACTGGCAAAAGAATTCTCACCTTTCCCTGCTATACACGATAGTATCTACAATCCCGAAAAGATGACCTGGCAACCCCCTCAATCGATCGTCGCTTACACACACAATTGGGGTCGCCCCGATTTGGACTGGAACAAGGTCATCAAAGATATCCGAACCTATGGTATCCGCAACGCGGCACTCACCACCATCGCCCCCACCGGAACCATTTCTACGGTGGCTGGCTGCGAAGGTTATGGTTGTGAACCGGTTTTTGCCCTGGCTTATGTGCGCCATGTGGATGATGGCGGGAAAGATCTGGAATTGACCTACCTGAGCCCGATCATGCAAGCCGCTTTGGATCAATGGGATCTCACCCCCGAACAGCGAGAAACGATCGTTCAGGAAATATTAGAAGAGGGCTCTTGCCAGGCGATCGATCAACTGCCTGAACAGATCCGCAATGTTTTCGTGGTGTCGCAGGATATCAGCGGAGAGGAACATGTGCGCATGCAAGCCGTTTTGCAGGCGTTCGTAGATAATAGTATTTCTAAAACGATAAACTTCCCATCCAATGCCCGCGAGAACGATATTGCTGCTGCCTTCTTACTGGCATGGAAATTGGGATGCAAAGGGATTACTGCATACGTCACCGGTTCTCGGGAACAGGTAGTGCTTGAAACTGCCGCAACGCGCAACCAAAAACAAAGCGTTGAAATGCGGGAAATGGTCCAGCCGAGCAACGATCCGCTCAGCCCGGTGTGGTTGACCGAAAACGACTATGACCAACCCAACCTGTGGAGTGAAGCCAAAAAGCCTCGCCCGCGATATTTATCGGGGATGACCTACGGCATCAAGACCCCAGTAGGCAAGACCTTTATCACCATTAACGAAAGTGGTTTCAACCAACCCTTTGAAGTGTTCATCAACACCGCCAAAGCAGGTTCAGATGTGGCTGCCGATTCAGAAGCCCTGGCGCGTCTGATCTCTTACGTCCTGCGCCTCTCCTCACCGGTTGAACCCAGCCAGCGCCTGCAAGAGATCTGGCGGCAACTGGCTGGCTTGGGCGGTGGGCGCCCGCTGGGCTTTGGCCCCAATCGCGTGGGTTCTCTGCCCGATGGGGTTGCCCAGGTTCTGGCGGAATATATGGAGCAGCGCGCGGAACGCATCGCGCTGGAGGAACCCATGCGCCTGGATGACCTGCTGAAGGACACCCAAGACCCCAACCAGAAAGCATCTGAAAAGTCCAAGAAAGATCAGTGCGCGCTCAAGATCGGCGACCTGTGCCCTGAATGCGGACAAGCAGCATTGGTAAATGAAGAGGGCTGCCGTAAGTGCTACGAGTGCGGGTATAGCGAGTGCTGAAATAGTGCAGGTCTTCAATTGGAGCTTCGACCACTGGAGAAAATATGGCAAAAAAACTCATCCTGGTAGCTGGCAACATCGGTTCTGGAAAGACCTCGCTCACTGAGCGCATTGGAGAACAACTGGGCTGGCGCACCGCGTATGAATCGGTGGTCAATAATCCCTACCTGCCCAATTTCTACAAAGATATGCGCAGTTGGTCCTTCCACCTGCAGGTATATTTTTTGGGTCATCGCGCTTTGCAACATCAGGAAATGGCAATCGATCCGCGCTCTGCCATCATCGACCGCAGTATCTATGAGGATGCGTTCATCTTTTGCCGTGCTCTCAACCGCATGGGCAACCTGACCGAACTCGATTATCAAACCTACCTGCAGCTTTTCAACCTCGTAGTGGCTCAACTCCCCGCCCCTGACCTGCTCATTTATCTGCACTGCCCGGTGACTGCTCTCATGGAACGCATTCACCAACGGGGGCGCGATATGGAAAGCAGTATCACTGCCGATTACTTGACCCTTCTCGAATCCTTCTATACCGACTGGATGCACACCTTTGACATTTGCCCGGTCCTTACGATCCGCACAGACGATTTGGATTTCGTGCATAAAAAGAAGCACCTTGATTTGGTGATCGCTCGCATTCAGGATAAGCTAGCCGGGAAAGAAGAAATGGTGTTTGACAAAGAACACTGACAATTCTTGTAAATTTATATCATCGTCGCTCTTTTTGAAGTGAATGCATAGACTGGAAAGAAGTGCTTCATAGATAAAAATATCATCTCTCGAACCTGGCTTAAATTGAGCAAAGCCGGACGAAAGCTCGTCTTGCACGAGTATCTTTCTCGCGTTGCATTGTTTCTGATCCTCTTCTGTGTCTCAGGAAACTGGGGCTGGTTGGGTGCCTGCATCCTGATCCCCATCGCCATGCGCGCCAATCCATTCTTCTCATCCACCGTGCGCATCCAATCGGAGCGCGGTCAGACCGTTGTGGGACAGGAACCTTTAATAATCATGACCACCCGCATAGCGGGTGGCATGACCTAGCCCTATAAGGGCACTTCACTTGCAGCACCTAAAAGTGCTGCTTTCTCTTCGTTCAAGCCCGGTGCAACGATTCCCTAGCTACCCCTAAAGGGGTCTTCTAACTCCTTCTCACTGATCTTGTCCATCATCTGATCTGCCTTCTCCTGTTCTCTCACATACTTCGCTATCGTCGCTTCATTCAACCCCACTGTACTTACATAGTACCCTCGCGACCAAAAGTGCCTGTTCCCATATTTGTATTTCAGGTTCGCATGCCGATCAAATATCATCAGCGCACTCTTCCCCTTCAGATACCCCATGAAACTCGATATGCTCATCTTTGGCGGTATGCTCACCAGCAGGTGGATGTGATCTACCATCGCTTTCCCCTCTATGATCTCTATCCCTTTCCACTTGCATAACTCCTTGATTATCTCTACTATATCCCTCTTCATCTTGTTATAGATCATCTTCCGCCTGTACTTCGGTGTGAATACAATGTGATACTTACTCATCCATTTCGTGTGTGCTAAACTTTTATCCACGGACGTCACTCCTTCTTATTTTGATGGCTTGAACTTCCATCATTTTATCGGGAGTGACTCCCTTTTTCTATAAGTCCTTTCCCTCCACCCGCTTAGCGGGTGGTTTTTGTCTCGGACGTCCCGTCCTCAACTCGCTAAAGCGTTAATAAGATTAACAAGCAAATTTAAAAGTAGTCCTGTTCTATACTATCCATTCCAGGTTTGTATCTTAAGTATTGGCATCATAATTAAAACTGATATTGATAAAGTTTTAACGATAATTTCCTAAGTTAAAAATTAAATCAGAACACTACAATTTATCATAGCGATAAGGCAAGGTAGCCTTAATGCCATTGATTAGTTAATAATTAGTGAACCTGCTTTATTGAACACACTCTTTAAAGCAGGCTCATATATATACGCTGATGAGAGATCATTCTCCCAGAAAGCTTTTTACCATACGGCATACCGCGTAGGTGATCCAACCATCCGCATCCGGATCCTTCGCCTCATAGCTGGAAGTCCAGGTTCCACCAGGGTTTTGGTTTTCACGAAACCACTCAAGCCCTTTGCGGATGCGCGGGTCATATGATTTAAAGTACAAAGCAGCCAGCGATTCCAAAGCCGAGAGCAGGTTTGTCCACCAGTAGGGATACTGCAGTTTGAACCAGTAGCTCGCGGCTTGTCTGAAAGTAAAGGCATCTTCTTTGAAAAGTCGCTCTGCCAATAATTCACCAGCGCGCTGTACTGCCTGTTTATTGCGGTAATCCGGATGAGCACACAACCCTCGCAAAACCATGCCGGTGGTCATGTGAGAAGACGGTAGTTCCTTATCGGGTGGAATGGGTGCTTTGAGAGCTATTTCATAATAATATGATTGTTTGTACATGTTGAGCGGGATGATCCACCCACCATCCTTTTGCTGCATGGTAAGCAGCCAATCCAGAGCGCGCAACACCCGTTGATCGTCAGCATAACCGGCTTTGATGAGAACTTCCAGCAACGCGCCTGTATAATATGGCGCATATTGATTTCCGAGAATGCCACGGATATCCCCTTCTTCGCTCTGGCATGAAAAGACATACTCTGCTGCCTGCCGTGTGGCTGGATGATCGCGATGAAATGAATATTTTCCAACCAGCAAACGCAACATTTTCCAGGTTTCTATCAGTTCATAATTCTCCCCGAATTCTTGACCCGGGCGATTGCCACGATATCGCCAACTGCCATCAGGTAGCTGACGCTGTAAAATACGTTTCACGGGTCTACTGCTCCAAACTTCTGAAACCTGCTGCCCTTTCTGATGGAGTAAATCCCTTGCAATCAAAAAATGCAATCCAGGATCGTTGACCGATAAAAGGGCAGGCATCGGATTATGAACAAAATAATCCTTCCACATGGTTATGCTCTCAATCCTTTGAAATAATCTATAATGGATAATAATGGAAGATTGGGCAATTTTCAATCGTCTGATAATACCCGTTCATTGGAATATTATGCGGTCTTCAGAACGGTTGAAACCTTTTTTATCTAGAATCGTATATGGGTATAAATAAACAATCTTTGGAGCCACGCTTGGAAACCAGCTTCATGGAAGCAGAATACATACAACAGGTGCTCGATGGAGACGAGGATGCCTTTACGGACATCGTCGAACATTTCCAATCGCCTGTTTATAATCTCTGCTATCGCATGCTGGGCACACCACAAGAAGCAGAGGATGCCGCACAAGAATCATTCATCAGAGCATACCGCTATATCCATCGCTATGACCCCAAGCGTCCCTTCGCGACATGGTTGCTATCCATTGCAGCCCATTATTGTATCGATCAACAACGAAAAAGGCATTTGCTCTCGGTTGATCTGGATGAGATTGTAGAATTTGGTATTATGGACGATTCACCGGACCCTGAAAAGATGGTTGTTGATGGGGAACAGAGCGAACTCATCCAGAAACACCTGGCAGCTTTGCCGGTAAAGGATAGAATGGTATTGATTTTGAGATACTGGTATGATTTTTCGGAAGATGAGATCAGTCAGGCATTAGAAATTTCCAGGAGTGCCGTAAAAAGCAGATTACATCGCGCCAGACAACACATGGCAGAACAATGGACTTCAGAAGGATCAAATTTTCCCGAGAAAAAAGGGAGGCAGCATGAGCCACAAACAATATAAATATTGGATCCTAGATGATTCACCTTTAAACGCAGAAGAAAAAAGGCTGCTGCAAGCTCACCTGGCAGCCTGCGGTGACTGCCGAAAATTAAAAAAGGGTTGGGAAAAGAGTCTGCATGCCATCCGTGCCACCGAACGGAAGAACCCCACCCCGGATTTTTCTGTGCGCTGGCAGGCGAAATTACAGCAGGAGAAAAAACGAAACAGGATCGTAAGGCAGCGAGTGATCATATTCAGCAGCCTCCTTTTAATAGGGCTTGCCCTGATCGCTTACGTGATCTTATCAGGCTCCTTGACGGCTTTTTTGGCACACATGATCACCTCCAGCACGCAGATCCTCCTGTTCCTTACCAAAGGATTTTCTGAACTGGCGTCACTCATTAACGGTGTACCTTCCATTGTTCGGTGGGCATTGGGAGTCTTTTTCATCGGTGTTGCCAACATGTTCGTCATTTTGCTTTCTTATCTGGTTTGGAAAGCCAGAAAGAACCACAAGGAATGGCAAAGAGCGGGGGTTTATGCTGAAGAATAAAAACTTCCTGCTTATCCTTCTCTTCTCTTTCCTTTTCATTACAGGGTGCACTTCAATAAACACCATTCAAGAAACACGTGATGGCACATTGGTCATCGGGGAAGTATATACCCTTGCCAGTGATCAGGTCTTATTTGGTGACGTGGTGGTCATTGGATCAAGTTTCACAATGGAAGAAGGTGCTACCATCCACGGCGATATCACCCTCATCGGGAGCACAACAGCAATCTCAGGAAAAGTCATAGGGGATATCTTCATCCTCGGCGGATCAACCACCCTTACATCGAGCGCAGCTATCAATGGCAATATCGACCAATTATTCCATGAAATCGATATTGAACCTGGCGCAGATATTTTAGGAACGATCGATACATATTCCAATCCATTCGCTTTCCGCCAGACGTGGAAAGGGATTAGCACCATCTTCCCTTATCTAGCCAATCCGGAACGGGTGCTGACAAGCCGCATGATAAGTTCCATTGCTTTCTGCCTGTTAGCATGCCTGATCACTTACTTATTGCCAAAACCAACACAAAACAGCATTCGCACTATACGCAATCAACCCGGCACAAGCTGGGGCATCGGGTTTCTGGCATTGCTGCTTGTACCCCTCATTATTCTGATCCTGGCAATCACGATCTGTCTCGCCCCTATCGCACTGGTGCTTGCAGTGCTGTTCATGATAGCAATGCTCTTTGGATGGATCGCGCTGGCTACCATCATTGGTGAGAAATTCAATCAATGGTTTTATTTAAGAATGGCGCCTGTTCTCCAAACATTGGTTGGATCCATGCTAATCTCAGTCGGGATCAGTTTACTCACCCTTATTCCCTGCCTGGGTATCGCCATCAGCATGCTCATGGGGTGTTATGGATTGGGCGGTGTGATCATCAGTCGCTTTGGCAAAATAGAGGATCAAGGCGATAAGAGAGGCAAACGCTCTTCAAGTCTTCCAACTCCAGGCGATGCACCTCAAATTGAAAAGTAGATCAATAATCTCTTGCGTTCTTCATCAATCAAAGAAGCTGGGCGTCGATCCAGCTTCTTTTTGATATTCGGGATTAAATAGTTATAATTTCATCATTCAACATACACGAGGTAGGAATGAAACAGGTTCTGCAGTACATGAGCACAGGAGAAACCAAGATTGTAGAAGTCCCTGTTCCGCAAGTGCAGAGAAAAACAGCGCTGGTGCAAACCACAACATCATTGGTTTCCGCAGGCACCGAACGTTCCCTGGTGGAATTTGCTGAAAAGAATCTGGTCCAAAAGGCTTCATCCCGTCCAGACCTGGTAAAACAGGTCACGGAGAAAGCCAAACGTGAAGGCATCCTCACCACGCTCGATTCCGCCCTCAACCGGCTTGATCAACCATTGGTGCTTGGGTACTCTTCGGCTGGTACTATTCTTGAAATTGGAGAAGGGTTGGAAGGCTTCCAGGTTGGTGACCGCGTTGTGTGCGGTGGTGGGAATCATGCCGTGCATGCCGAATACGCAGTTGTCCCGCAGAACCTCATGGCTCACCTGCCTGATGAGGTTCCTTTTGAACCTGCCTGTTTTGGTACTTTGGGTGCCATTGCCCTTAACGGAATCCGCCTTGCCCATTTGGAAATCGGAAACCGTGTGGCAGTGGTAGGTCTTGGTTTATTGGGTTTATTGACCGCCCGCCTGGCAGAAGCAAACGGCTGTCTGGTAACCGGCATTGATACAAACTCTGATCGGGTCCAATTTGCAAATAAAGCGGGGATGCATTCCTTCAGCCGCGATAAGTTCCCCGCCATAACCTCCTCTCTGACAAACGGGTATGGTTTTGACGCCGTGCTCATCTGTGCTGCCACCAGCAGTGATGATACCGTTCAATTGGCTGGCGAGATCGCCCGCGACCGCGGTCATGTCATTTCATTGGGTGTGGTCGGATTGCATATCCCCCGCAAACTTTATTATGAAAAAGAACTCCACTTTCAGGTTTCCCGCTCCTCTGGTCCAGGTCGCTATGATCTGCACTATGAAGAAGAGGGTCACGATTACCCGCTGGGGTATGTGCGCTGGACGGAAGGTCGCAACCTGGAAGCATTTGTCAGTTTGCTGCATAGCGGGAAAATAAAGGTAAGCGATCTCATCACCCATCAATTTCCAATTCAGGATGCCGGAAAGGCATATGAGCTCATTACCGGTAAAGCGAAAGAACAGTACCTGGGTGTGCTTCTCACCTATCCGCAAACCAAGGAGAAAATTTCTGCACGGGTCTCTTTCCAAAACACCATTCCAGCGGCAGATACAGTAAAAGTGGGGGTTATTGGCGCAGGGAACTATGCCAGCAACACTTTTCTTCCGGCTATGCGCAAGAACAAGGACACCCACTTCATCGGCATCGCTTCCATCAACGGCGTCAACGCACAGCATGCAGCTTCCAGGTTCGGTTTTTCTTATGCCACGTCTTCCGCACAGGAGATCATCAAAGACAAGACCATTAACAGCGTTGTGATCATGACCCGTCATGACGAACATGCAGCGTTATGCTCGCAAGCCTTAAAAGCGAATAAACATGTTTACTGCGAAAAGCCGCTGGCGCTCACGATAGAGGATCTGGCAGCCATTGAAACACTATTAGCCAAGCCAGAATCGCCCCTGTTGATGGTGGGTTTCAATCGTCGCTTTGCCCCTCTGTCTGTCCATTTGAAGGATTTCTTTTCTCACCGTTCCGAACCGCTTTTCGCGCATTACACTGTAAATGCCGGCTTTCTTCCTTCGAATCATTGGTTGCACGATCCTGTGCAGGGCGGCGGGAGGATCATTGGAGAGGGCTGTCACTTTATTGATTACCTCACCTTTTTAATAGATCAGCCAATGGTCGCCGTACAGGCAGTTGCTCTGCCGGATCAAGGGAAATATCACCAGGATAATATGCACATCACCCTGGAATATGCTGATGGTTCAATCGGCAGCATCGCCTATCTGGCTAATGGCGCCAAAACATATCCAAAAGAACGGGTGGAGGTCTTTTGCGGTGGAAGAATCGCCGTATTGGACGACTTCCGCGCCCTGGATTTGATTTCCAGCGCACGGAAACAAAGCTATCGCTCGCACTTCCGGCAAGATAAAGGGCACCGGGCGTCTTGGGCTGCTTTCGTCGACGCCGTCCAGGGAGGAAAGGCAGCACCCATCCCGTACGACCAGCTCATCGCGGTCAGCAAAGCTGCCATCCTGGCAGGTAAAGCTGCCGCCGAAAAGACTCGATTGGAATTCGCGTAAAAGAATGCGTTGGATCGAACGGCTGCAAAATATCTTAAAGAGCTCCTCCCTGCTTGGGGGAAAAACGGTAGCGCAGTATGCTCTCTATCAAATTGGACTGCGCACGGGGTACTTGAAAGCCCGCACCAGGCAACCTGATTTTTCCATCTTGCGCACCGCTATCAGCCCCGCCAGCGTAAAGATTTTGCCGGATCTTTCTGTTGCCGAATTGAAAGAGCTGATCGGCAATCGACTCCCGCAACTGATCCAAGAAGCTGACGATGTGGCAGAGGGGAAGGTTATTTTATTCGATGCATTGCCAGCCCAATTAGACCTGTCGCCTCATAGCCCCTTACTGCATTGGAGTGACATCGAACGAGGAAAATATCAGCTTGAAGGCGATATCAAACTCATCTGGGAACCCGCCCGTTTGGGCTGGGCATTCGCCTTATCCAGGGCGTTTTTCTTGAGCAACGATGCCCGCTACCTGAACGCTTTCAGGAATTACCTGGACGCGTTCAAACAGCTCAACCCACCATACCTGGGAAGCAATTGGACTTCAGGTCAAGAAGCCGCTTTACGCATCCTGGCATTGAGCTTTGCTCATCACCTCTTTTCACAATCCGATGCTTTTCCCAATGATCTCCTGCACGAAATACGAATGGTTGTGGCTGTACATGCCCAGCGCATCTCTCCAACGTTGTGCTACGCGCGATCCCAACGCAACAATCACCTCATTAGCGAAGCGTTGGGGTTATATACCGCTGGCGTATTGCTAGAAGGGTATAAAGCCGCAAGAAAGTGGAGACGGTTGGGTTGGAAAATTTTTAACCAAGCCATTGTAGACCAAATTGCCCCCGATGGAACCTATATCCAACACAGTGCGAATTACCATCGTTTGATGCTTGATGAAGCACTTTGGATGGCAGCGCTTTCAGATTTTGCCGGGGAACCATTGCCCGATAGGGTCAGGCAAAAACTGACTGCTTCCACCGAATCTCTATTCTCTATGCTTGACCCCGTCTCAGGATGTTCCTCCAACCTGGGGCACCAGGATGGTTCGAACGTGCTTCCATTGAGCAAAGCTGATCATCTGGATTATCGCCCCACCCTGCAGGCAGCCGGAAGATTGTTCTTGAAAAACGATCTATTTAAACCTGGTCCGTGGGACGAAAAAGCGTGCTGGCTGGGGATTGAAACACAAAAAATACAGGCTCATCCACCAACCCGTGCATTGCGGTTGGGAAACGAGGAGGATTGGGCTAGCATGCGGGCAGTGCGTTATCGTTCCCGCCCCGCTCATGCTGATCAATTGCATGTAGAAATCTGGCACCAGGGTCAAAACCTGGCGATGGACGCGGGAACCTATATGTACAACGCCCCCGAACCGTGGTGTAATGCCTTGCGTTCTACGCGGGTTCACAACACACTAACAGTGGATGGATTGGATCAGATGCTGCCAACCAGCCGTTTCATGTGGTTGGATTGGGCGAACGCTGAAGTATCGACCGCCGGCACGAATTCCATTTCAGCCCGGCATGATGGTTATCGCAAGCTTGGTGTGATTCACCAACGCACGCTGCGATCACCTTCCAATTCGAGTTGGGAAATCAGGGATGAAGTGTTGGCTTCACCTGCAAAGACACACGCGATCACACTGCATTGGTTGCTGCCTGACCTTCCCTTCAATATTGATGACCATTGCATTCATTTTTCCCAACCCGCGTTCGTTCTGAAATTCAGCAATGACCGGGCGCTTCCTGCAGATATGCTGGTCATCCGTGCTGGTGCCTTAATACACGGAAAATCAGACATAAACACGACCATTTATGGATGGTTTTCTCCCACCTACGGGGTAAAACATGCAGCCCTGTCTGTACTGTACACCCTCCACACCGATTTACCCATTGCAGTGTTTTCTCATTGGAACTTTCTAAAGAAATAAATCAGAACAGTGTACAATCGGAATATGCACATTCTTCTCATCCACCAGGCATTTGCAACCATCGACGAAGCTGGCGGCACCCGCCACCATGAATTAGCGCGTGCCCTGGTGCAGGAGGGTCAGCGGGTTACAATCATCGCCAGCCCCATCAGCTATCTGACAGGCAAAGCGGATCGTGAATATAAAAAAATAGTACAGGAAAATGGGATAACGATTTTCCGCGTTTCCACCTATCCTGCTCTACATCGCAGCTTTTTCCACCGGTTGATAAGCTTTTTCTCCTTTATGAATTCTTCTTTTTTTCAAGCCATGCGCGTGCCCGAGGTGGACTTGGTTTGGGGCACCACGCCCCCAATTTTCCAGGGATTGACCGCCTGGGCGGTAGCGCGATTAAAAGGCGTGCCCTTCGTATTCGAAGTGCGCGACCTGTGGCCAGCTTTTGCGATCGCGGTGGGAGTTCTCAAGAATAAGACCCTCATCCGCTTATCACAAGGGCTCGAGAAGTTCCTCTACCATCGTGCCGATGCACTCATTGTGAATTCCCCCGGATTCATTGAACATGTTCGCCAGCGCGGCGCAACAGCGGTCCACCTTGTGCCCAATAGTGTAGATCCAGCCATGTTTCCTCCACATGAAGATGGAAATGCTTTTCGCCAACAGCATGGTTGGAAAAACAAGTTCCTGGTTCTTTATACAGGTGCACACGGCATGTCGAATGATCTTCCGGTGGTTATTGAAGCTGCGGAACTGTTAAAGTACTCTGAAGATATTCATTTCGTGTTACTAGGTGACGGCAAAGAAAAACCCGCCCTTATGGACCTGGTTCAACAGAAAGGGCTGCAAAATATCACCTTTCTTCCCTCTGTCGAGAAAAAAGAAATCGGAGCTGTCATGGCAGCCGCGAATTGTTGTATTGCCATCTTGAAACCGATAGACTTGTATAAAACAACCTATCCCAATAAAGTGTTTGATTACATGGCAGCCGGCAAGGCGATCGTGTTGGCTATCGATGGGGTGATTCGTGAGGTGGTGGAGGATGCCAGGTGCGGTATCTTCGTCCGACCTGGCGATGCGGCGGCGATGGCACAAGCCATCCGTTCACTTTACGGAGCACCAAAAAAGTGTGAAGAAATGGGACAACGTGGTAGAGTATATGTAGAGCAACACTTCAACCGGCAAAGTACTGCCCAACAATTGCTGCAAGTACTGCAAAAGGTGGTAAAGAAGAATGGCTGAAAAGATATTGGTTGTGGAAGATGACCTTACCCTACAGGAGACGCTGGTTTATAACCTGAAGCATCAGGGATATACGGTGGTTACGGCTGCTGACGGCAACGCGGCGGTCGTAATGGCTAAAACCGAGAATCCGGATCTGATCATGCTGGATATTATGCTGCCCGGAATGGATGGCTTCGAAGTGTGCCGCATTATCCGTAAAGATCTGACCACTCCCATCCTCATGTTAACGGCACGAGATGACGAAATCGACCGGGTGGTTGGTCTGGAGGTCGGGGCAGATGATTATCTTACCAAGCCCTTCAGTATGCGTGAATTGATCGCTCGCGTGAAAGCACTTTTGCGCCGTTCAAGAATCATACAAGAGCATGCGCCAAGCGCGCCAGATGAAAAGAAAAGTTACGTCTTCGACAACCTTTCCATTGATCAGGTGCGGCGCGAGGTAAAGATCAATGATCAGATCGTGGAGCTGAAACCCAAGGAGTATGATCTGTTACTTTATTTTGCGGAAAACAAAGGGCATGCTTTGAGCCGTGAACAAATCCTGGAACAAGTTTGGGGCTGGGATTATTTTGGCGACAGCCGCACTGTAGATGTGCACGTACGCTGGTTGCGTGAAAAGATTGAGATCAATCCTGCGGATCCAAAACGGATCATCACCGTACGCAGTGCTGGCTACCGCTTTGATGGATAACAGGCATGTTAACCTTATTTTGGCAGCTCTTTCTCAGCTTCACATTGATAACCGTTCTCTCATTTTTATCGCTTGCCAGGGGTGCTTTCACCACAAACACCCCACTTGAGCTTTTGCGCTCATCCTATCCCTATCTGATCCTGTTGTTCATTGTTGAAGCCATTCTGGCATTTGCCATATCCAAAATTTGTCAAAATCCGTTAAAAGAAATTCGGCGCTACCTGTCCAATCCTCACGAATCTGAAAAGAGGGTCCGTAGTTTTATCAATCGTGCTGACGAGGTAGGCGCTCTCGCCAGTGCAGTCATAAAATCTACTACACAATCCAACGCCATGATCGCTGATTTAGCTGCGCAACAACGGTACCTGGCGAGCATTCTAGAGAATCTCAACGATGGAATCTGCATTGTAGATAAAGATGGCTTTGTACGAATTCTGAATCAAGCTGCCCAACGCATGTTCGCTATTCCACAGAATTTTGTAAGCGGTCAGCCACTTATCGAAACCATCCGGCACTTCCGCGTTCAAGAATTGTGGCAAAATTGCAAGGAAAAGGGATTGCAGCAAACTGTGCAGCTTGAAACCAGCCCTGAACGGAATTTCTTGCAGTGCATCGCCACCCCGCTGGATCCCGCCGAAGAAGGGAATATACTCATCCTCTTTCAGGATATCACCAGGTTGCACCAACTGGAAGTGATACGGCGCGATTTTGTCAGTAATGTTTCCCATGAATTACGCACTCCACTTACCTCTCTAAAGCTCATCACTGAAACCCTAAGTGACGGAGCAATAGATGATCAGGCTGTCCAAAAAAGATTTTTGGAACAAATGGTAAAGGAAATCGACAACCTGACCCAATTGGTACAGGAACTGTTGGAATTATCGCGCATTGAGTCCAGTTTGGTGCCCTTGCAAAAGAAGTATGTAAAAAGTTGTGCACTCATAGAGAACGCCACGAAACGGATGCAAATGCAAGCGGAAAGGGCCGGTTTAACCTTTACCTGGGATTGTTCCCCAGAGCTGCCCGATATTCTTATTGATATCGACCGCCTTGAACAGGTGTTGATCAACCTTATCCATAATGCAATCAAATTCACGCCGCCTGGCGGAAAAATCCACGTTTCTGCAGAACAAAAGGACACCGCTATCGTCTTTTCAGTGCAAGATAGCGGTGTGGGGATTCCACCCAAAGATCGTGACCGAATTTTTGAACGGTTTTATAAAGCCGACCGTTCCCGATCGCAAAGCGGAACAGGGTTGGGACTATCCATTGCGCGCCATCTGGTTGAAGCGCACCGGGGGAAAATATGGGTCGACAGTGCAGTCGACAAGGGTAGTATTTTCTATTTTTCCATTCCAATCAATCAGTAAATCTTAGTAAATTTAATCAAACCTTAACCTTTTTCTCATTTCCTGTTAAAAGTCCTTCAGTATCATTCAGGCATATTTCAAAAAGGAGAAAAGAAAAATGTCGCGTAAGTTTTTTGTTTTGTTAAGCACCATGTTGGTAAGTGCCCTTATACTCGGCGCATGCAGCACTGCTGCCGAAGCAGCTCCCACCGCTGAAGAGGTCACTGCTCCAGCCGAAGAAACAGCCCCCACTGCAGAGCCATTGTCAGGGACGCTGCAGATAGCCGGCTCCACAACCGTCCAACCTCTGGCAGAAGTTTTGGCAGAAACATTTATGGAAGCCAATCCAGACGTGGTCATTGAGATTCAGGGCGGTGGTTCCAGCGTTGGTGTCACATCAGCCGGTGATGGAACCGTAGCGATCGGCTCTGTTTCCCGAGAGATCAAGAGCAGCGAACTGGAAACCTATCCTGATCTGGCTATCTACACCATTGCCTATGATGGAATCGCTGTTATCGTGAATCCCGAACTTGACATCCCCAGCCTATCTGTGGAACAGGTGCGCGGAATCTTTTCTGGTGAGATCACCAACTTCTCCGAAGTAGGTGGTCCAGATGCAGAGATCGTCGTTGTTTCCCGTGAAGAAGGTTCTGGTACGCGTGCAGCATTTGAAGAGCTTGTAATGGTTTACAAAGATGAAAACGGCGAAACCGTCGAAACTTCCATTGTAGAAAACGCTCTCTTGCAACAGTCAAACGGGCAGATCTCGACCGTGGTATCAACCACTCCCAACACTATCGGTTATCTCTCATTCGGGTATCTCAGTGATGCGGTCAAAGGCATTGCAATTGATAATGTTGACCCAACCGTAGAGAATGTGAAGAATGGAACATACAGCATCTATCGTCCATTGAGCCTTCTCACCAAAGGTGAAGCACAAGGTCTGGCTAAGGCATTCATCGATTTCATCCTCTCGGATGCCGGGCAGGAAATTGTTGCTGAAGATTACATCACAGTACAATAACTTTCGATCATTGGCAAAATGGGGCACACATTCTTTTGTGCCCCATTTTCCTGTTCTACTGCTAGGGCGATCATGGATCTAAAAACATTCACTTCTCCAAATGGTAAAAAAAGACCCATTTTTATCTCTCTTTTGACATTATTCACGCTACTATTATCCATTGCTTTCCTCGTATTCGGAATCCTTCTATTTTTTTCCATAGTCACTTTCCCCGTGAACAAATGGGTAGCTTTGTTCGCTGGAATGATCCTGAGTTTCGGGTTTTTCCTTCTTAGCAAAGGGTTCTTCACACTGCAAAACTGGGCACGCACTTGCTTGCTATCCATACTGATAGTGATCCTGATCGGAATTCTTATTCTCCAAATCTTCGATTTTTCCAGCGCGGTTTTTGCAGGAAAAGAAGTTCTTTCCTTAGGAGAAATATTCTCAAACTTCGGGAAATTCTTGTTAAAAACAATCCTGCACGCAACCGCTCCGGGCATTATCTTTTTTTTCCTATACAAGTTCGACGACGTATTTTCCGAAACACCCAAACAGCGCCATGACTTCGACCGGATTATAAGAAATTTCCTAATGGGAACCGCTCTTAGTGCCATTCTGATCGTCATTCTGATTTTCTTCTTTACATTCCAAGAATCGGAATTAGCCATAACAGAAATCGGGTTAAAAAAATTATTGACCGGCACTATCTGGCGTCCCGGTGCCATCATCGGAACCGAAAATGCACAGTTCGGATTGGTCCCTATGGTGATTGGATCAATATACAGCACCCTGGGGGCAATTCTGATCGGTCTCCCACTTTCGCTTGGCACAGCCATTCTTTTGGCAGAAATTGCGCCCGATTTTGTACGCAACATATTCCGTACCTCAATCGAACTACTATCCGGCATTCCTTCAGTGGTGTACGGGCTGTTTGGGATGGTCGTCGTGGCACCCATGATACGGCAGATACCCGTCGAAGGTAATACGACCGGTTTTGGCATTCTCAATGCCTCCATCATTCTTTCGATCATGATCCTTCCAACCATAACCAATATTACCGAAGATGCTATTCGTGCTGTCCCCAACAGCTATCGCGAAGCATCGTATGCGTTAGGAGCCACCCATTGGCAAACTATCAAAGATGTGGTGCTTCCTGCAGCCAATTCAGGCATCTTAGCTGCTGTGATCTTGGGAATCAGCAGAGCCCTTGGAGAGACAATGGCACTGATTATGGTGATCGGTAACTCCATCGCGATCCCTAAACCCATTAATGAGAATCCGCTTTCTGTCATTTTTGCTACCGCGCGAACCCTAACCGGGAACATCGCTGTAGAGATCAATTATGCCGCCGGAGTACATCGATCAGCCCTATTTTTCACAGGAGTGCTCTTATTCGTTTTTCTATTGCTCATCAACCGTCTGGCGAACAGGATCATGAGAGGGAATAAAACAAAATGAACCAGCCATTAACCAAGCAGAGAGAATTAATACGCCTCAAGAAAACCAGCCGTGAGTTTAAAAACAAACGACGAAGATTCTCTCAAACGATCGCGTTTGCGATTATCTGGACATTGGGAATTACAGCAATAGCCCTGCTGATATGGATCATTGGATATGTTTTTATCAAGGGGTTTCCTACGATCAACCTCGAATTTCTGACCACACGCCCAGCCGGGGGATTTGACGGAGAAGGTGGTATTTCCACAACCATCGTGACCACTATCTACCTGGTTGTGTTCACCATTATCCTTGCCGCTCCATTGGGAATCGGTGCTGCTATTTATTTTATAGAATATGCGAATGAAATAAAAAATCGCAATCGATTCGCAGCCTGGTTGATCAAAACCGCCCGCACCGGGGTGGAAATATTGGCTGGCGTTCCTTCAATAATCTTCGGGTTATTTGGATTTGCAGTTTTCGTATCGTACATGAAATTGGGGTTTTCATTGTTATCCGCTGGCTTGAGCGGTGCCTGCCTGGTTTTGCCAGTGATTATCAGAACTACCGAAGAAGCGCTGCTGGCTGTGCCAGAAAGTTACCGCGAAGGTTCATTGGGTCTGGGAGCTACCAAATGGCAAACGGTAACCGGAGTGGTTTTACCCGCCGCATTACCAGGAATTGTCACCGGAATTGTTCTAAGTGTTGGTAGAATCATATCGGAAACGGCAATCTTTTGGGTTACACTTGGCGGCAGCTATCGCCTTCCGCAAAACCTCATGTCTTCAGGAAGGTCACTGGCGCTGCACGTGTACATGTTAGCCACCGAAACGAGAGCCTTTGACAAAGCCATGGGCACCTCGGCTATCTTGATTGTGATTATTATGATACTGAACCTGGCAATAAACGTTTCATCAAAATATTTTCAAAAACGGTTGATTGGAAAGTAGGCAACATGCGATCAACAAAACTAAATGGAAATTCAAAAATCATCGCAAAGAGCTTCAATCTCTTTTATGGCGAATTCCAGGCGTTAAAGAACATCAATGTCGAAATTCCTCAGAATGCAATCACTTCCATCATTGGTCCCTCTGGGTGTGGCAAAAGTACTTTCCTGCGTTCCATTAATCGTATGAACGAGTTGATCCCCGGCGTGAGGGTGGATGGGGATATACTTCTGGACAACGAGGACATTTTCGCCCAAGATGTAGTTGAACTGCGCAAAAGGGTCGGTATGGTGTTCCAACGTCCCAATCCATTTCCGAAATCCATTTTCGATAACGTAGCATATGGTCCACGTGCGCACGGATTAAAGAATAAAGTGCTCCTGGAAGAAATCGTTGAAAGGAGCCTCACGGCAGCAGCGCTATGGGATGAAGTGAAAGATATTCTTAGCAGATCAGGGCTGGCACTCTCAGGCGGTCAACAGCAACGCCTGTGCATAGCACGCGCTCTGGCGGTAGAACCTCAGGTCATTTTGATGGATGAACCAGCTTCTGCACTCGACCCGATCGCAACGCTCAAGATCGAAGAATTAATCCAAAATCTGAAAAAAGAATATACAATTGTCATAGTTACACACAACATGCAACAGGCAGCTCGTGCTTCTGATTACACCATGGTATTCAACATGAACCCCGACCGCTCGGGTTATATTATTGAATATGGAAAAACGACCCAGGTTTTCACCAACCCACGAGAAAAAATCACTGAAGACTACATTTCTGGTCGGTTTGGATAGAGAGAGATAATATAGAGGTGGAATATGCCGCGAGAAACTCTGGATTCAAAATTGACGCAAATTCAAAACGAGATATTCCTTTTAGGTAGCATGGTCGAACAAGCCATTCTGGATGCGACCAATACTTTGAAAACCAGGGATCTGAAAGAAGCGCATCGAATTTACGAGGAAGATGCAATTATCAACGAAAAACGGTACGCATTGGAGAATGCCATTATCATTCTGCTGGCTACCCAGCAACCATTTGCCCGTGATCTGCGGCTGCTGGCTGCCATGTTACTGGTGGTCAATGAGTTAGAAAGGATGGCAGATTATGCAAAGGGAATTGCCAAGATCAACATCAACCTTGGCAATTCAGATATCGATATTCCAGTTCGCGATTTTCAAAAAATGGCAGAACAAAGCGTCAGTATGCTGCATCGCGGGCTGACCGCCTTCATTGAACAAAATCCCAATCTGGCAGCCGCCATCCCAAAGGAAGATGATCTCGTGGATGAGATGTACACCAAGATCTATCACAACACCATTCAGTACGCCATTGCAAACCCCTCCCATATGGATGAAGCCAACGACATCCTGTGGATCGCCCACAACCTGGAACGCTTTGCCGACCGCATCACCAATATTTGTGAGCGCACGATCTTCATCACCACGGGAGAATTGATGGAAATGAGTTCAAATGACGATGAGGAATATCTTGCCGAATAATTAATTCGTTTTCTGAGCTTCCTACCAAGTCTCGAAAAGTCATACCGTTCGACTCCAGAAGTACCTTTTTAAGTTTGCCATAGCAATTCTGGAAATAAAAATATACAATAGGTATAAATTAAGGTGTTGATATGGAAATGGACATGGTATGTTAAGGCCCAATCCGACCCAGGGGAAGTTGATCATTGTGGAAGGCATTGATGGAAGCGGAAAATCCACTCAAATCGATTTGATCTATAAATGGCTAGAAGACAAGGGGAAATCAGTGTATTTCAGTGAATGGAACTCTTCTTCCCTCGTTAAAAGCACAACCAAACTTGGCAAAAAAGAACGCTTATTCACTCCTACGACCTTCAGTTTGATTCAGGCGATTGATTTTGCAGATCGTTGGGAAAACCATTTGTTCCCTCTATTAAAAGCCGGCGTGATTGTCATTGCCGACCGTTATGCCTTTACGGCATTTGCGAGGGACGTGGCACGTGGAGTGGATCCTAAATGGGTACGTAATCTCTACTCTTTTGCAATCCAACCTGACCTTGCATTATATTTTCAGGTAGATATCGAGACCGCTGTCGAACGCATCCTTACATCAAGGGCAAAGATCAAATATTATGAAGCAGGTATGGACCTGAAACTCTCAGACAAAAGAACCGAAAGTTTCAAGCTTTTCCAGGGGAAAGTGCTCGAGGAATACAAAAAAATGATCACGGAGTTCAATTTCAAGGTCATTGATGCAAAAAAACCGGTGGAGAACCAACAAAAAGAGGTCCGCAATTTGGTAAATGGCATGTTGCGAGGTTGGGAAGGTCTTCCCAACCCCACTTTGTCTGCAAAAAGATATGAAAAAAAGCAGCGTGAAGCTGAAACCGTACAAGGGGGAGCCGATTATGGCAAAAATGAAATTTTACGGTAATGGCTTCCCCTATATGCCAAAAGAACACATAAAAGGAAAACTGATCGTTCTGGAAGGAACCGATGGTGTGGGCAGGTCTACTCAGGTAACCATGCTAAAAAAATGGCTCGAGAAGAACAACTATGCAGTGTCAGATACCGGATTACGCCGTTCCCCCCTCACCCAACCCGGTCTGGATAGGGCAAAAGAAGGCAACACCCTCACGCCAACCACGCTCAGCTTGTTCTATGCCACTGATTTTGCCGACCGCCTTGAAAATCAGATCATTCCAGCTTTACGCGCAGGTTTTTACGTCCTTTCCGACCGATATTTCTATTCCATTATCGCGCGCGATGTCGTGCGTGGGTTGAATCCACAATGGGCGCGAGAAGTTTACGGATTTGCCCTGGTGCCCGATCTCGTGATTTATCTCAAAGCAGACATTTCTACACTGGTAACACGCATCGTACACGGTCGCGGCTTCAATTTTTGGGAATCTGGGATGGACATCATTAAAGAGCAAGATCTTTATGATAGTTTCGTTCAATACCAGAAAAGTATGATTGAGCAATTCGACCAGATGGCTGAAGAATATAAATTCAGGGTGATCGATGCCAACCGCTCGGTTAAAGCGATTTTTGAAGACGTGAAATCTTTGGTTGAAGAGCTGATCATTCCAAACAGCGAATCCAAAACTAAAAAGTAAAGGGTATTTCTTATGAAGGTGAACAGGGATATACGCATACAGAAATATGCATCTGCCAATATCCTGGGAAACACACAAAACCTGCTAGCAATCCTTGAAAAAATACAAAACCGATACAAAATTGAAGATATCCATGATTTGCGCGTAGCTTCTCGCAGAATCCGTACTGCCCTTTCGATTTTCGCCCCATTCTTTCCGAAATCAAAAATACAAGGATGGGGAAGTACCATCCGTTCCATTACCAGCGATTTTGGGAAGACCCGCGACCTGGATGTTCAGATCGAGTTCCTGGAAAACCAGCTCAATGCGATCAGCGACAGAAAGGTGCGGGCAGGCATCAATCGGTTGCAGCTACGTTTAATACAAAACCGGAAGAAGAGAGACCGTAAGGTCAAGAAACACACTACCTCTCTTCTTAAAAGCAAAGATCTTAACTCTTTGTTGAACACCATGCAGCGGATATCACAAACACCCGGCGAGGAGAATTATCCGGTTGAACTTTACCAATTAGCCTTTCACACTATTTACAACGCACTGGATCAATTTTTATATTATGAAGTATTCATCCAGCATCCAGAAAATATACACGAGTTGCATCTCATGCGAATTGCTGCAAAAAAAGTGCGGTACACGTTAGAAGTGTTCTTGCCTCTCTACCAGGGAAAAATGGATGCATTTCTGGATATCATGAAAAACATCCAACAAAAATTGGGGGCGATTCACGATTGCGATGTATGGATCACGTTCATTCCTGAGTTCATGGAAGCGGAAAAACAACGCACCTTGAAATATTACGGTCGATCTTCTGCCTTCCATCGCTTCATTCCAGGACTTGAATTCATTAAAAAGGATCGGCAGCAAGAACGTGACCGCATCTACACCGAATTCATGAACGAATGGCAAAAATGGCGCTCTGCTGAAACATGGTTGCGGATGCGAGAATTAATCCTGCAAGCCTCAGTTTCTGTTATGGATAACACACCCATCAATACCGATGGCAGCAGGGGAAACGAAAAAAATGCGAACATTTCAGGATAGGAAGATTTCCAATCCCATTCAAAAGATCGCATTAGTCAGTGATATCCATGCTAACCTACCCGCCCTTGAAGCCGTATATCGGCATGCCATCCAGCATGACGTACAGCTCTTTCTCAATGCCGGAGATACCGTAGGGTTCGGACCGTTCCCCAATGAATGTTTGGATTTCATTCGCCTTAAGAAGATGGTTAGCGTAAAGGGCGATTACGATCAAAAAGTGTTGGAATACCCCAAAAGAAAAAATTCTCTGGAAAAGAAGAAGAATCCTCTGCAATTGTTTTCATTCAAATGGGCGTATGAGCAGTTGACCGAGCACAACTTCCGTTTCCTGGCTGATCTGCCTGAATTTCAATGCATTCCCATTGGAATGAAAAAGGTCTATATCGCCCACGGTTCACCGATGAGCATAAAGGCTCACCTTGGTTCAACCACAACCCATAGCGAATTGGTAGCGAATCAAAAAATTGCCCAAAGCGACTTCATCATTTGCGGGAATTCACACGTCTACTGGAGTTCACAAGTGAAAGATACCCTCTTCATCAACCCTGGCAGCGTCGGCAGACAGGATGATGGCGACCCACGGGCATCGTATGCCACACTCTCTCTAAGCGACCCCATCAAGGTGGACCATTATCGTGTGCCTTATGATATTTCAAGAGTCCTTCAAGCGATTGAGGTTTACAACCTGCCGGTCGAATTCTCTTATATGTTCCAACGGGGGGTTAATTTGGAGAGAGCAATTGCAGAACTCTCCAACGCAAAAAATGACCAGATCAGCACAGCTTGATACCAACGATCCAAAGCCATCAAAGGAATCAATCAGGCTGGCACAAATATAATGGAACAACTTGTCGGAAAATGTGCCTGGCGCAGGTTTTTCAGTGAGGCGCTGTCATGTCTCAAGATCGAACAGGTCTTTTTTAATTCGCCTGGCTGATGGTTGAGGGAAATACTGCATATATACTTCACTGGATGAGATAAGACGTTCCAGCCACGCAATAAAAAAACCGCTCTGCCGATCTCCCCCCTGGCTGCGATAACAGGCAGAAGCTTTTTCTCGCAGTACAGCATATTTTCCATAATGAATACGCACATTGATGGGAAAATCGGCTTCCATCACCTCTACAAAATTGATATCTCCATTTTTTCCAAACTTCGTGGGGTCTTTTCCTACCAATGGCATGAGCTTCACCACCAGCCGCATGAACTTGCGAGGAAAAGTGTGCAGATAAACGCCCGCCGGGTGAAATGGACTCATCCCCTCGATATGGATTCGCTCATCAGCCGCTAACTCCAACGCTCTCTCTGTTGAACGGTATGCATGAATGTGATCCGGATGACCATAACCGCCCATAGGGTCCGAAGTGAGCACAACAGCAGGTCTGATTTTTCTTATGTAATATGCTATATCCATCCCTGTCTGTTCCAAGGGTGCCTGGATAAAAGCTTGCGGATGATTGTTGTCAGGGCTTCCCGGCATGCCCGAATCGCGGTATCCCAGAAAGTAATATTCGTGCACTCCCAGAATCTGCAGTGCATTGCGCATTTCAGCTACTCGCAGATCAGCCATTGAATCATACTGCATCAACAGCTCAGCATCAGCCTCGCCGACTTCCCCTTTGGTTGCGCAGACCACCGAGATATCCACCCCTTCTGCCTGATATTTTGCGATCGTTCCGCCCATACCAAACGTCTCATCGTCAGGATGAGCGGTAACCAGAAGAATCTTTTTTGTCTCTGCCATGTAAACCTCAAATTTTTCTCATAGCTATTGTAGTGTGAGCGTAAAAGAAGCGCAATGCTTTTTTAGAAAAGAAAGATTAGAATAACAGTATGGATATCATCATGACGCACGAACAGACAGATTTCGATGGGTTTGCATCCATGCTGGGTGCCTATCTGCTCAATGATCGTGCCCACCCCCTTTTGCCATCCACATTGAATCGAAACGTCCAGCAATTTTTCAACACGTATCATTCCGAATTGCCTTTTATATCTCCTCAAGCATTGCCCAAGCAAAACATCCGCTCGGTCACATTGGTTGACACCCAATCAATGATCACTTTAAAAGGGATCACCAAAGATACCCAGGTCAGTGTCATTGACCACCATAAGAAAAAAGAAGATTTCAATCCAACCTGGAATTTCACTCCAGTAAATTGTGGCGCATGTTCCACTTATTTTGTCGAGCAGCTAATAGAACACAATGGGAATCTATCAATTATCCATGCCACATTGCTGCTGCTGGGGATTTATGAAGATACAGGATCTCTGACTTACGCCAACACCACCGCCAATGACGCGCAGGCTGTGGCTTTTTTGCTCTCGCAGGGCGCCAGTTTGAAGATAGCCAGCGAATACTTGAACCTTTCCCTATCCAACGGGCAGCAAAAGGTTTTCGATGCGCTGATCAAGAACCATCAAATAGTGGAACGGAAAAAGCAGCGCATCATGGTTTCGTATGCCGACGCAGAATTTTTGGAAGAGGAGGTTTCTAGCATCGCCCATAAACTATGTGATCTCTACGACCCGGATGCTCTCTTCATTTTTGTGCACACCAAAGAAGGGGTCCGTTTTGTAGCTCGATCGACCAGCGATCAAATCAATGTCGCAGCCATTGCAGCAAGATATGAAGGAGGGGGACATCCACGCGCAGCAGCCGCATTGATCCGAGACGCAAAGAAAGGCCTCATAGCATTAAAACAAGAGTTCATCGACACACTCGATGAATTTGTTCATCCTTCCATCACCGTCAAACAGATCATGTCAACAAATCCGCTCCTGTTAGATCCAGGCATCACAGCACAAGAAGCGCTCCAATTCATGCAACGCTTTGGTTATGAAGGTTTCCCCGTGGTCGAAAATGAGAAAGTGATCGGATTGTTGACCCGGCGTGCCGTAGATCGTGCGATCGCGCATCAAATGAACCTTCCCGCCAAAAGTCTCATGGAAGCTGGAAATTATTACGTTTATCCCGAAACGTCGCTAGAAGAACTTCATCATTTAATGGCAAGAGCAAATTGGGGGCAGGTGCCTGTGGTCCATCGGCAAACTGGCAAGATCATTGGCATCGTTACACGAACCGACCTGCTGCAAGCGTATTCTGGATTTCAAGTTCCTTTGAGCAATCAACTGAACCTTGCGGCTCAATTGGAAGAGAACATGGATGCAGGTCAATTGGAACTTATGAAGATCATTGCCAGCGCAGCGCATGAGTTAAAAATGCACGTTTACCTGGTGGGCGGGGTTGTGCGCGATATCTTGCTAAATTCGCCCATCTACGACCTTGATTTTGTTGTAGAAGGAAACGCCATCGAGCTGGCACACCGGCTGACAGAACTTTTCGGTGGCAAAGTGACTAGCCACCGCCAATTTGGCACCGCAAAATGGTTCCTTGAGAACACCAAGATGCCCACAGCAGCCGCGGGGGCACAAACAGCGGAATTGCCGAAGTCTGTAGATTTGATCAGTGCACGCACCGAATTTTATAAAAATCCAAGTGCGCTGCCAACAGTCAAACTGAGCAGTATCAAGCTCGATCTGCTGCGCCGCGATTTTACGATCAACACGCTTGCCGTCCAATTAGACGGTAAACATTACGGGGTGCTATCAGATTATTGGGGTGGATTGGATGATCTGAAAAATGGAATCATACGTGTGCTCCACTCACTTTCTTTTGTCGATGACCCCACCCGCATGCTACGTGCTGTGCGCTTCGAACAGCGCTTTGGATTTCAGATCGAAGAACGCACATTGGAATTACTGACAGAAGCCAAACCACTTTTAAAACAGGTATCAGGGGATCGAATACGCCACGAAATTGATCTGATTTTAGAGGAGAGATTGTCGGTGGATATCTTTCAACGTCTGGATCAATTGGGATTGCTTCGATCCATTCACCCTGATTTCTCTCTTTCAGAGAAGGTCACGCAATTGCTTCAAATGGCATTGCAGGCAGAACCATCGCAGAATTGGCAACTTCCCATAAAAATAGCCAATTACCCCGTTGAGCGCATCGTGCAATATTGTATTCTTTTTGGATCGTTTCCGGATGAGGTACGCGACAAGATAAGCGCTCGCTTAAAATTGCCAGCTCTGTTTCAAAAAAGCATCCTACAAGCCCATACACTGATCGAGCGATTACCAGTGCTCTGCAATCAGAAACCCAGCCAGATTTATTCCAATCTACGAGAAATCCCGCATTACGTGCTCTATGCTGTCCATTTCTTTTTTCATGAGCGTGATGATATCCTCCAAATTCTCGAACAATATTTAGCTGTATGGAGCAAAATAAAGCCGCATAGTACCGGAAAGTCCCTGCAAGATCGTGGTATCTCCCCCGGTCCTGTGTACAAACAGATATTCCAACAACTGGTAGATGCCTGGGTGGATGGAAAAATTCGATCATCCGCAGAAGAAGAACAATTGCTTGATTCCATCCTGACTACGCTTACAAGAACAGGCAAAGTACCAGATGAATCATCTTCTCAACAATAAGAAATGGTTCAAGGGTCTCTGCGCCATAATATCTGCCTGGAATTGCGCACTTTTTTATCTCTTCGCTCATGCACAGCACATCTTTGACATTTAGGGCGATTCACCTTAAAATAATCGGGTTGTTATCATATCTCTTTTAAAGGGTAATATTAATGAAAGAATACAGCACAAGCAACATAAGAAATATCGCTCTTGTTTCACACAGTAGTGCCGGAAAGACAGTTCTCGTTGAAGCATTTCTTCACACTACAGGTGCCACCACCCGCATGGGTAGTATTAATGAAGGAACGACGGTCAGTGATTTTGATGAAGAAGAAGTTCGACGCAGCATATCCTTATATTCCTCCGTCATTCCCGTCGAATTCAAAGATACCAAAATCAATTTTATCGATACACCCGGCTACACCGATTTTGTCGGCGAGATGATCTCTGCATTAAGTGTGGTGGAAGGCGCAGTGATCGTCGTGGACGCAGTGTCGGGATACGAAGTTGGCACTGAGGTTGCCTGGAAGAATTGCGATAAAATGCACCTGCCCCGCTTTGTTCTCATCAATAAAATGGATCGTGAAAATGCCGATTTCAATAAAGTGGTCACGTCCATCGAAGAACATTCGGCGACCCGTTTGGTCAAAGTCCAATTACCGTGGGGAGAAAAGCAGGATTTTAAGGGCATTATTGATCTACTTTCCATGAAAGCTTTCAAAGCGGAAGGAAAGACACCCGAAGACATCCCTGCTGAACTCCAAAGCGCAGCCGAAGAAGCCCACATGACCCTGGTTGAAGCAGCCGCTGAAGGAGATGACTCTCTCTTGGAGAAATATCTCGAATCTGGAAAACTCGCCCCCGAAGAGATCATCAAGGGACTTACGGCTATTGTACGTAAAGGGGATTTCATTCCAGTATTGGTAAGCGCAGGCGAGAAAGAGATCGGCGTTCTCCCTCTCCTCAATGTCATGATTGACATCTTCCCCTCTCCCGACCAGGTGGCAGGCAAGGTGGCAGATGGCGCAGCAGGAGAAGAAACCCTCACAGCCATCGACAGTGAACCGCTGGCAGCCTATATCTGGAAAACTACTGCAGATCCCTTTGTTGGCAAGCAAACCTATTTTCGAGTATTTTCAGGCATGATCAGTGCCGATTCACGAGTTTGGAACTCATCAAAAGAAACCGAAGAACGTTTAGGAAATTTATATGCGCCGCGTGGGAAAGAGAACATGCAGGTCAAGGTCATTCATAGTGGCGATATTGGTGTCTGTCCAAAATTGACCGTTACTGCAACCGGAAATACCCTCTGCGATAAGGGGCATCCGGTAAAGATACGCATTCCTGAATATCCCACCTCTTTATATCAGGTAGCAATTTTCCCGAAAACTATGGCTGATTCGACCAAGATCAGCCCTACCCTCACTCGCCTATGCGAAGAGGATATGACCCTGTCATGGCACCAAGAACCTGCAACCAATCAGACCATTCTGAAAGGTATGGGTGACCAGCATATTGATGTGGCAATTCGCCGCGCTGAATCAAAGTTCCAGGTAAACCTGGAAACGTCCATTCCTAAGGTGCCCTACAAGGAAACTATCACCAAGAAAGCCACTGCCATGTATCGCCACAAAAAACAGTCAGGCGGTTCCGGTCAGTTCGGCGAAGTTCACCTGAACGTTGAGCCATTAGAAGGCGATGCTTTTGAATTCGTCAATGCTGTATTCGGTGGTGCGATCTCTTCCAGCTACATGCCTGCTATCGAAAAAGGCATCCGCAATGTGATGAAAGAAGGCATTCTGGCTGGTTATACGGTTACAGGCATCAAAGTCGAAGTTTTTGATGGGAAAGAACATCCGGTTGATTCCAAACCGATCGCCTTTGAAATCGCCGGTCGTGAAGCATTCAAACTAGCGTTCAAAGATGCCAGCCCCGTTCTCATGGAACCGATCATGCTTGTTAAAGTGATTGTTCCAGAAGAGCATATGGGCGATATTCTCGGTGATATGAACACCCGTCGGGCACGAGTGCAGGGCATGGAAACCGAAAAAGGACAATCCACTGTCACAGCCAATGTTCCTCTATCTGAAATGCAGCGTTATACCACTGATCTGCGATCCATTACTGGTGGACGCGGTGTTTTTGACATGGAATTCTCCCATTATGAAGTTGTACCGGCGCACATCACCAATGTGATCGTCGAGAAGAAAGCCAAAGAAGACGCTGAAAAAGAAGAATAACGCTCAGGCAATGGCAATAAAGAGGAGTTGAAGGCAACTCCTCTTTTATTTAAAAAATAGAAATCAAGTAAAATAATTCAATTAGTGTCATGTGATTACGAGAGCGCACTTATCAAGCAGGCAGGATTAATTTTTAATGAAAGTATCAGTTTTTGGCAGCGCACATCCCAAACCTGGGGACACAGAATATCTGGAAGCATATCGACTGGGCAAATGCCTCGCTGAGCGTGGCTACATTGTCTTGAACGGCGGGTATGTAGGAACCATGGAAGCGGTTTCCAAAGGAACTGCGGAAGCCGGTGGGCATGTGATCGGAGTAACCTGTGATGATATTGAACGGTGGCGTAACGATAAGCCAAACCCTTGGGTGCATGAAGTAATGCACCATACCGATCTGTTCGGCAGGATCAGTGGCTTGGTCAGGAATTGCGATGCAGCTATTGCATTACCGGGCGGCGTTGGCACATTGGCTGAAATCGCTTTAACCTGGAATATGATCATCTTAGAATCCATCCCCGTTCCCTATCTGCTGTTGGTCGGCGAAGGTTGGAAAAGAGTGATGACAACGTTTTTTGATGAAATGCCCTGCTTTGTTCCAACTTCGGTCAGAGAATACATCCGCTTCTGCCTCAATATCGAAGAGGCAGTTGCACAACTGGATAATTTTTACGTAGAGAAAATGAGGAAGCATGGCGAACGAAAAACTAACCCCTAGAGACGATAATTTCTCAGATTGGTACAATGAAATCATCCAAAAAGCAGAAATGGCTGATTATGCACCTGTTCGTGGTTGTATGGTGATCAAACCGTATGGCTGGGCATTATGGGAAAACATTCAAAAAGCGCTTGATAAACGCTTCAAGGACACCGGGCATCAAAACGCCGCTTTTCCCCTCTTTATACCGATGTCATTTCTTGAAAAAGAAAAGGAACATGTTGAAGGGTTCTCGCCAGAACTTGCGGTCGTCACCCATGGTGGCGGTCAGGATCTGGAAGAGCCTCTGGTGGTACGCCCAACCTCTGAAACGATCATTGGACACATGTATGCAAAATGGATCAAATCGTATCGAGACCTGCCTGTGCTCATCAACCAATGGGCTAATGTGGTTCGTTGGGAAATGCGCACGCGGCTCTTCCTGCGCACTTTAGAGTTTTACTGGCAAGAAGGGCATACCGCACACGCCACAGCACAGGAAGCGGAAGAGGAAACCCTGCGCATGTTGCATGTCTATGAAGATTTTGCCGTCAACGAAGCCGCGATTCCGGTGATATGCGGCATGAAGAGCGAAACGGAGACATTTGCTGGGGCACTTCATTCCTATACGATTGAAGCCATGATGGGGGATACCAAAGCGCTGCAATCAGGCACTTCGCATAATCTTGGGCAAAATTTTGCCAGGGCATTCGATATCCAATACCTTGATGATCAAAATCAACTCCAATATTGCTGGACAACCTCTTGGGGTCTTTCTACACGCTTTATTGGTGCTATTATCATGACACATGGCGATGATCAAGGTCTCATGCTACCGCCCAGGTTGGCTCCCATCCAGATCGTGATCGTTCCCATCTTCCACAACCTCGAAGAACGCGAAGCGGTCATGCAATATGCGCAAGAGATCATGACTGAACTATCTGATTTTCGGGTTAAGTTGGATGATCGTTTCGAGCAAACCCCCGGTTTCAAGTTCAATGATTGGGAAATGCGGGGGGTGCCACTTCGTATCGAAATAGGACCTCGCGATGTTGCCAACAACAAACTGGTGATCGCCCGGCGTGACATTCCGGGAAAAGCCGGGAAAGAGGTTATGGATCTTGACGCACTCCATCCCAGAACAGCGTACTTGCTGGATAAGATCCATAGCTCCTTGTTGCAACGAGCCACATCCTTCCGCAATTCCCACATCCACGAAGCAGCGACATACGATGATCTGAAGAAGAGCGTTGAAAATGGCTGGGCTTTCAGCTATTGGTGCGAAGGAAAAGATTGCGAAGTCAAAATTAAGGAAGATACAAAGGCGACTACCCGCTGCATCCCCTTCCATCAAGATCACACACAAGGGACATGCGTGGTTTGCGGCAAAGAGACTGCAACGAAAGCCTATTTCGCCAAGGCATATTGATCGGAACCAATGCCCGCTGTTGATTTGACCGTCTTAAATAGCCGACTTCAATCCCTTCAGCTTTTCAGAAGTGACGCGCGCATCTATCTGCAAAAACTGGAAGATCTGTTGAGTATGTATTCCTCCGAGAAGACAAAGTTAGGAGAAACCACACCCTTCCAAACCCTTCTTCGTCGCCTCTATGTGCCCGACCTGGTACTGGAAAAAATCATCGAGACATTTCCGGCGCTCACCCATGATTTCCTCGAGAATGCGATTGATCTATTAGATACCTTATGGGATCGAGAAGAGTTGGAATATAAAATACTTGCGGTTAACTTATTATTATGCCTGCCTGTAGAAAAAAGAGAAGAGATCAGTAAAAGGCTTCTGCAATGGGTCAGCTCTACCGATGAGGAGTTGCTTCACAGTGTAGTCCTTGCACAGCTTCCCTTCTCACACAAAGAAAATTCAACCAGTATACAAACCTTCATTGAGCACCTGATGCATATGGATGACCCTGAAATGAGAAAATTGGCTTTTCACATCCTGGCAAGGGTTATAGAGCAGAAACATTTTTCTGATCTTCCCTGGGTCTTTAATATATTGGCTCCATTCATTGAAGCCGCTTCTCTCCAAACCTATGGGCAGTTAAATCCGGTCATGACAGCGTTGATTAGAAAGTCAGAAATTGAGACGATCGCTTTCTTGTATGAAATATGCACGCACGCTAACAGTACGAAAGCAAGGAAATACGTCCGAAAAATCATCCATTTTTTCACCCCTGAAAATCAAAAATATCTTATAGAAGTCTTATAGAAGAGAACCGGCACAAACTCTTTCAGCATTGACTATCTGGTATAATAATGCACATGACTAGTCCCTTCGGCGGTCAGATAAGCACTGCCCAAGAGGAGACTTGCTGAGAAAAAGGAGATAGCAATGTCATGACAATGACAAAAGAAGAAAAACAAAAGGTTATTGAGAGTTACAAGCAACATGAAAATGATACCGGCTCGACAGAGGTGCAAGTTGCCCTCCTCACGAACCGTATCAACCAACTTACGGAACACTTAAAAATACATAAACATGACGAGTCTTCCCGGCGAGGGTTGCTCAAGCTTGTAGGTCAACGGAGAAGTTTTCTTACATACTTAAAGAAGAAAGATTACAAAAAATACGTTGCGATAACCGAAAAGCTAAATATACGAACAAAGTAGGAAAAAACCCATCTGGAGTAGATGGTTGAAGAAAAGCCATCTACTCTTTTTATGGGAAAATCCCGCGAGTTGGGCATTGAGAGTTGACGAAAAGGTATTTTCTTTAACCCTCAGTTCCTAACTATGCGGGGGAAAGAGAGTAAAAATGCAACAAAAAGCTTTTAGTTACAGTGGCACTATCGGTGACCACGAATTTACGTTCGAAACCGGAAAATTGGCAGGGCAGGCAGGCGGCGCAGTAACACTGAGGGTTGGCAATTCTGTTCTTTTCGCCTCCGCCACAATGTCGAACACAGTTATTGAAGGGACCGATTTCTTCCCACTTAGCGTGGAATATGAAGAGAAAATGTATGCGGGTGGTCGCATCCCCGGTGGGTTCTTCCGCCGTGAGGGACGACCAGGCGATGATGCAGTACTGGTCGCTCGCCTGACTGATCGCCCCCTGCGCCCTCTTTTTGACAAGAACATGCGCAATGAAGTGCAGATCATGATGTTTCCGATCTCTTCAGATGGTGTAAACCCACTGGATATCATGGCTATCAACGCCGCATCAGCCGCCCTGGTCATTTCTGACGTTCCCTGGGCTGGACCAGTTGGTGCAGTGCGCGTTGGGCACATTGATGGAAAGTTCGTTGTCGACCCAACTTTTGAACAGATGCAGATATCAGATCTTGACCTGCGTATTGCAGGAACAAAAGATGCCATCTTAATGGTGGAATGCGGGGCAAATGAGGTCAAGGAAAACGACATGATCGCCGCCATCAGTTTTGGTCATACCTCCATTCAATCGATCATTGCAGTTCAAGAAAAAATGGCTGCGGAAATTGGAAAAACGAAACGGGATGTGCCACTGACCAACATTGACCAGGCTTTGATCGAACAGGTCTATGAGAAGGTCGCCACCAAGATCAACGATGCGCTTGACAAACCACACAGCAAAGCTGAACTGGACGCTGCCATCGATGCCATCCAAGAAGAATTGCTGGAGGAATATGCAAACGAAACCGATGAAGACCATGCAAAACTTCTGCATGACGTCAAAGAAGCGTTTCATGATGCCTATCAAAAGGTCGTCCGAACGCGCATTTTGACCAAAGGAATTCGCCCGGATGGAAGAGATCCGAAACAGATCCGACCCATCTGGTGTGAAGTGAATGTCAGCCCACGCGCTCACGGTTCAGGTCTGTTTACGCGTGGGGAAACACAGGTAATGACCCTGGCTACCCTCGGAACACCCAAAGAAGCCCAGGAGATCGATGATCTGACCCCAACTGAGTCAAAGCGTTATATCCATCATTACAATTTCCCGCCCTTCTCTACCGGAGAAGTGCAGCGCCCGCATCGTTCTCGCCGAGAAATCGGACACGGCGCGCTGGCTGAAAGAGCACTGGTACCGGTACTTCCTGCTCAATCCGAATTTCCCTATACCATGCGGCTTGTCTCCGAGGTTTTTTCCTCCAACGGTTCCACCTCCATGGCATCCGTGTGCGGTTCCACCCTGGCATTGATGGACACCGGTGTGCCGATCAAAGCTCCGGTCGCCGGCATCGCTATGGGCTTGATCAAAGAAAATGAGCAGTACGCCGTTTTAACCGACATTCAAGGTCTGGAAGATCACCTGGGTGATATGGATTTCAAAGTCGCTGGTACCACCGCGGGCATCACCGCATTGCAGATGGACATCAAGATCAAGGGCATCACCCCTGAGATCATGTCTGAAGCGCTTGCCCAGGCACGCGAAGCTCGATTGGCTATTCTTGATAAGATCACTGAAGTGATCGCAAAACCGCGTCCTGAGTTGAAAGAGTTTGTGCCACGCATTACCACAGTCAAGATTCCGGTTGATAAGATCGGTGCATTGATCGGTCCTGGCGGCAAGAACATCCGCAATTTACAGGAAGAGACCAGAACCCAGATCGATATCGCGGAAGATGGCACAGTGTTCATTGCTGCCGTAGATAAACAAGATGAAATGAACGCACGTTCTCAGATCGAGAAGATGATCGAAGTGCCCACTATTGGTCATATTTACACCGGCAAAGTCACAAAGGTCGTCGATTTCGGTGCATTCGTCGAGATCTTGCCAGGAACAGAGGGGCTGGTCCATATTTCACAGCTCAGTGTAGACCGTGTGAAGTCCGTTCAGGATGTGGTCGTTGAAGGCGATGAACTCTCCGTCATGATCACCGAGATCGACCCTCGCTCCGGCAAGATCCGCCTTTCTCATGTGGCTGTACTTGAAGGTTGGAGCGTGGAAGAAGCGCGCGAGCATGACAACCATAACAATAAAAGCGGTGAGAGAAAAAGTGGCAGCCATAGCGGAAAACGCACTAAAAGATAAGATTAAGAAAAGATGAGTGAAAAGAGCTGGATTTGATCCAGCTCTTTTTTTATTTTGCGGTTGGCAGATAAGGCATTGGGGGACCTTCTATTTTGAGCAGTTCCGCCAGGGCTGCCCGCATGGCGATACGGTCATCCCACAAATACTCTGTCTTCTCAAAACACATAGATTGCTCATGCCCCTTCCCGCATGCGACCACCAGGTCATCTGTCTCTGCCAGTTGTAGCCCCAGCCGGATAGCATTCCCCCGGTCAGGTTCGATAAAAAAGTCTTTCCCCAGCGCTCCACCCACCTTTTCAGCAGCCAGTTTCATTTCTGCAAGAATATCCTCCAGCTTTTCCGTGCGCGGGTCTTCTGCGGTGAAGATGCATAAATCCGCCTGCTTTACACCTTCCGCAGCCATCAGTTTTCTTTTTTCACGGTCACGCAGACCTGCCGATCCGAATATCACAATAATCCGTCCTTTCGTAATCTTTCTCGCTGTTTCAAGGGTTACTTTTATTGCATTGGGTGTGTGCGCAAAATCCACCATGGCTGTAAAATTCTGCCCCAGGTCAATCCTTTCCATCCTTCCCGGAATGTCTGGCAAAGCAGCTATGCCAGCACTGATCACCTCGGGTGCAATATCCAGACCGATCGAAGTTGCGCCCACGGCTGCCATGATATTCGAAACATTATAGGAGCCAATGAGATTACTGTGTATGGAGACCTTCTGATCCCTGATCGCAAGCTCAACCGATAAGCCATTGGGGGAATGCGCTTCATTTAAGAGGCATATATCTGCACTATTTTCTCGGCTATACGAAATACTATGAACCGTATCGCCGGCAATTCCCTTCAAAATCTTTTGCAAAAAGGGGTACGACTGATCATCCTTATTTAACACCGCCAACCGTATGGCTCCAAGCTCTTTGGACTTCGTTTCCGCCAGGAATGAGATCAGGCGGGCTTTGGTAAGCACATAATTCTCATACGTACCGTGATAATCAAGATGTTCGTGTGTAATATTGGTGAACACACCAATATCATATTCGCAGGCAGCCACTCGTTGTTGGGCTAACCCGTGCGAGGTGGTTTCGAGCACCACGTGCGTTAAGCCACAATTCACCATACGAGCCAGGAGCTTCTGAACCATAGGAGCTTCGGGTGTGGTTACATGAAAACCAGTGTCAACGGTTTCATCTCCAATAACAGCATTCACGGTCGAGATCATTCCCGTCTTGAATCCAGCCTGCTTCAGGATTTGATAGATCAGGTTGGTGGTGGTGGTTTTTCCATCGGTGCCGGTCACCCCAAGCACTGTCATTCTGCGAGCCGGGAAACCGTAATATGCAGCAGCCAGATAGGCTAATGCTTTCCGTCCATCATCCACCCATACATACTGGTCAGGTAGCATCTCCAACCATTTCTGTTGCGTGCCCGCTATCATCACGGCTCCCCGATCGAGCGCTGATCGAATGTATGCGTGCCCATCCTGATATTCCCCTTCGATAGCCACAAATACACTCCCTTTTGTCACCTCCCGCGAATCAAACTCCACACCGGCAACCGGTAATTGTGGCAAGGTAGTCGGAGCTGCCAGTATTCCCGGACAAGAGGAAAAAATCTCGCGAACAGTAACGGATGATTTCATGGCTTTGATTTTTGGTCAGGTCCTTTCATTGTTTCTGGTGAACTTGTGAATTTTTTCTTGATCAAACTGTAATTTGCCCATACCGAAAGTGGACCAGAAATTATGAATCCAATCAGCATATAGGTTGGCGTGCTTCCCTGCCATTGGTCAATCAGATAGCCAATTCCAATGACCGTCGCAGTGATAGCAACAGAAATCACGGCAGATATCAGGTAATGTTTTCGCATGACTTTTTGGTTAAGTTAATGACTGGAACATCCTCGTCAAGGCCTTTCACAAAGGCAGATTATAACATTCAAACACGTCTGTTGCGCTTGAGGTGGTCTGAAAGATAAAAGCCGATGCTGATCACCCCCAAGCCGATCCAGATTATCTGCCAACCTCCAAGCTTTAACCCCAAAAGGGGACGAATTTTTATTTCAAGCGGTAAAACAAGCACCGGTATGGAAGAGTCGCCCCCTTCTTGAGGCAAGATAGAAAGCCATACTCTACTCTGCTCAATTTCTTCAGCTTGAGGATCTACCTCCCATTGAAGCAAGCCAGTTTGCGGTAATTGGATTGGCAGCAGGATATGTTCTCCTGGGGTGGTACCCACATTGTTCATTTCCAAATATGCTTCCAAAACAAAAGATGGAAGATCATTGTTTTCTGAAGTGGGTAATTCTGCGCGCTCGATGAGCGAAACCTGGATAAAAAAAGATTCCCCATACCACACCCATTCAGGGTGACGAAGATTTATTTGATAGGAGGCAAGCGCATTGGTAACCGATTCCTGCCAGGCAGGGTCAACCTCACTTTCAATAAAACTCTCGGGGAATTGATACCTTTTCTCAACGACAGGTCCTTCAAAACTGGTGACGATCAGACACATACTGGAGACAAAAAAGATCACCCCTGATATAAATCGTAAAAAGGTATTGTGTTTTAGAATTTTCATTATTTACCATAAAAAGAAAGAGTATTTATTACACACGCGGTCTAGCAAAAATGTTGATACACTAAACCATAGAATTATTGTAATAGGAGAATAGAAATGCAGCCACATCCACCAGAGCCTTTTAGAATCAAATCCGTTGAACCAATACGCTTGATCTCCTCTGAGCAACGAACAAAAGCCATGCAGGAAGCCGGGTACAACCTTTTCACCTTGAAAGCTGAAGATGTCTATATCGATCTGCTTACCGATTCAGGCACCGGCGCAATGAGCCAGAATCAATGGGCAGCCATCATGCAGGGTGACGAATCTTATGCAGGTGCCAAGTCTTACTATCACCTCAAACAAACTATGCAAGAGATATTCGGTTTTGATTATTTCGTTCCAACCCATCAAGGGCGGGCAGCCGAGAACATCTTGTCGACCATACTGGTAAAAGCCGGAGCAATCATCCCATCAAACATGCACTTTGATACCACCGACGCAAACATACGCGCTCGGGGTGGAGATCCAACAAATTGCGTAATCGGTGATGCTTTTATCGTCCAATCCACCAATCCATTTAAAGGGAATATGGACATCGTCAAATTGGAAGAATTGATCCGCAAAGTTGGACCCCAAAGAATCCCCTTCGGGTGCATCACAATTACGAATAATGCCGGCGGAGGGCAACCGGTATCATTAAAGAATATCCGAGAGACCAGCCAACTCTATCATCAATACGGTATTCCCTTTTTCATCGATTGCTGCCGGTACGCCGAGAACTGTTATTTCATCAAAAAACGCGAACCCGGTTATGAAGAAAAATCACTGATGGAGATCGCCAATGAGATCTTTGCAACAGCCGATGGTGCCTTTATGAGCGCAAAGAAAGACGCCATCGTCAATATTGGCGGTTTCCTGGCAGTTCGCGATGCCGATCTTTTCCAAAAGATCAGCAATGAATTGATCTTGCGTGAAGGCTTCATCACTTATGGCGGTCTGGCAGGTCGCGATCTAGATGCGATGGCGGTTGGATTGCGCGAAGGTCTGGACGAAGCTTATCTGGCTTATCGCATTGGGCAGACAGCATATTTAGGCAGCCGATTGATCGAAAACGGCATTCCGATCATTGAACCGCCCGGCGGGCATGCCATCTACGTTGATGCAGGTTCATTCTTGCCACACATCCCCCATGCTGAATTCCCTGGTCAGGCGTTGGCTGCCGCCCTTTACCTGGAAGGAGGGATTCGTGGTGTCGAGATTGGATCTGTCATGTTTGCCCACCCTGATCCGCAGACAGGTGAAGTGATTTTCCCGAAACTGGAATTGGTGCGGCTTGCGATTCCCCGCCGTGTATATACCCAAAGTCACTTGGACTATGTGGTGGAAATATTAAAGAAGGTCGGTCAACACCGTCAGAGTATTCGAGGGTATCGAATTACCTACGAGCCAAAGTTATTGCGGCATTTTACGGTGAAGTTCGCCCCTCTTTCATAAAGAAGATTATCGTTTTTTCGCATCTTCCCAAAAAGCGTCCAACTCAGCAAGGGAAAAATCTGCAAAGGTCTTCCCGCTTTTTTGTACGCAATCTTCAATGTATTCAAAACGGCTCGCGAATTTTTCCGCTGCTTCGCGCAAAACTGATTCTGCATCTTGCCCATACCATCGGATTAAATTGACCATCGCGAACAACACATCACCTAATTCCTTGGCACGTTCTTCATCACGATCAGCTTTTTCCACTTCTTGCAATTCTTCATCAATTTTTTGTTTTACCGGTTCGATCGACTCCCAATCAAACCCCACTCTTGCCGCTCTTTTTTGATACGCTTGCGCCAATGAGAGAGCAGACATGCCTTTTGGCACTGAACGCAAAAGCCCCTGGGCTTTGTTATTCGCTCTTCTTTCCTGTGCTTTGAGGACCTCCCAATTCTTGATAACCTCATTCGCATCAGAAACCGCTTTATCTCCAAAAATATGTGGATGACGGAAGATCAACTTTCGTTCAATTCCCGTAATCACGTCTTCGATGGTAAAGTCATGGTTTTCACTCGCTATTTGTGCATGCAGCACGATTTGTAAAAGCAAATCACCCAACTCTTCCTGTAACCCGATCATATCGTGTGAATCGAGGGTTTGAAGGACTTCATACGTTTCTTCCAGCAGATTTGGGCGCAAGCTTTGATGCGTTTGCTCTCTATCCCACGGACATCCCCCAGGAGCACGCAAGTGAGCAATAAGTTCCAAAAAATCGAGAAATGAGTTCTTGTCTGTTTTCGCGGGGACCAAGACGGCAATAACCCCGTCTTGGGGTCCTCTACTCCGCGCGTCTTGAAGGGTCATTTCAAATTTAATAAAACTTTCCTTTCTATCCGCCCCCTGCTTGAAAAACAGCAACGCGTGATCTGCAGGATAGTTTTTCGCTAAAAGTTCAAAAGCGAAAACCAGATCCTCTTTTTTTACAAAGTCGGTGAGCAATGCATTCTGATTGCTGAAAAATGGTGGGAAATGTCTCCCGTTTAAAAGGGATGCAGGGATGATGGTTACATGATGTTTTGTCGATTCCAAAACCGTATTGAGCAGATCAGTATTCAAATCAGCTTTCCTTAATTGTTTGATTTTATTGTTCGAAAATTATACTACCCGCCTTGTACTTGCTGATGGCGGGTAGTATTTTTATGAAAGATAAGAAAAAAGTGGTTTTAACGTTTTGTATAAGTAGGTGCCTTGCGTGCGCGCTTCAGACCAGGTTTCTTGCGTTCCTTTTCGCGCGGATCGCGGGTGAGAAGGCGGTTTTTTCTTAACACCGATACGTAATCAGGGTTCATTTTCGCAAATGCACGAGCTAAACCCAATTGTACCGCTGTGGTCTGCCCGTTCACCCCGCCACCAGAGATAAACACGCTCACATCATATTGCGCCTGGTTTTCTCCGGTCGCTTTAAATGGCGCCAGTATGGTTTCTGTATCACCATAACGGGTGAAAAATTCTTCTAAATTCTTTTGGTTGATCATAAAATTACCCGAACCTGCACTAAGGCGAACGCGTGCGGTTGCGGTTTTTCGACGTCCAATTCCTTCATAGTACTGAGCCGACATTCTTATCTCTCCTTCACTTCACTGGTTTTGGATCTTGCCCACTGTGCGGATGCTTATTTCCTGCGTAAACATGCAGACGTTTTATAACCTGTCGTCCAAATTTATTATGCGGGATCATCCCCCAGACTGCTTTGCTCAACACCCGCTCCGGATGTTTTTTTAACATATCAGGCATGTTGACAGCTTTTAATCCACCGGGGTAATTCGAGTGAGTGTAGAATACCTTCTCTTCCATGCGTTTCGGGTTAATAACGATTTTTTCCGCATTGATCACAACCACATTATCTCCCATAAGCACACCGGGAGTAAAGGTAGCCTTATTCTTTCCCAGAAGTATATTGGCAATATCACCAGCCAACCGTCCTAAGCTTTGACCGCTTGCGTCGATCAAAACCCACTCAGTTTCTGGTTTTCCTTTTATAACAAAGGTCTTTTCCACTTTTTCTTTCTCCTAATAATTTCACTTTTGTCATTATTCGCTATTATCGCGAAAGCGGACTTTCGTTAGCGTCAACCCACGAGCGGGGGCAATGCCGGGGGTTATTTTAACGGCTTCTCCGCCTAACGCTCTTTGAATATCCTGTGCAGCCATCTTGCCCTGCCCAACCTTGACCATTACATATACAATCCTGCGAACCATGTGGTAAAGAAACGCATTCGCACAAATCGTATATTCATAATCGGCGGCTGTTTTCTGTTCCCAATTGGAAGCCAGCACCTCTCTAACCGTACTGCCATCGTCTTTCAACGCTCTGCCGAACTGCGAAAAATCATGTTTTCCGATGAACAGTTTGGCTGTTGCTTGTATTGCTGACCAATTCAACTCCCGGTCAATCCGCCACACGGTTCTTTCTTTCAGGGGTTGCCGGACATCCGAGATGGTGACTGCATACGTATATTCCCGGCTAACCGCATCGTAACGGGGATGAAAACTATCTTTGACCAGTTGTATGGACTGAATCGCAATATTGGGCGGCAGGTTTGAATTTATGGCTGCCTGCAAATCTTTCAGCGAGTGTTCCCAATCGAAGAAAAAGGTAACAACTTGACCGGTAGCGTGCACTCCTCTGTCCGTTCTTCCGGCAGCTTGAATGGTATCTCCCTGCCAGCCAATCTTACGCAGCGCAGATTCAAGCTCACCCTGGATGGTACCGCTTTTGTTTTGTCGCTGAAATCCACGATAGTCCGTACCATCGTAAGCGATAATAAGTTGGTAATGTTCCATTCCCTTACGGGACAAATCCAATGATTACTTCTTCTCGTCCTCGACGAGTTCTAAAAGTACCATTTCGGCATCATCGCCTTTGCGCGGACCCAATTTGGTTACACGGGTGTAACCGCCATTTCGATTTTCAAAGCGCGGGGCAATGTTGTCAAACAATTGTTTCACTGTAGCAGCGTTGTTCAATTTTGCTGCAACCAAGCGGCGTGCGTGAACCTTTTCAGCATCGGTGCTTTTGCTGCTGTTCTTCGCCACCGTGATCAATCTTTCGGCTTCACTACGAACAGCCTGTGCTTTTGCACGGGTTGTTTTGATCTTATTATAAGTAAATAATTGCTTAATCAAGGTACTGCGCAATGCTTTGCGATTCCCTGAATTTCGATTAAGTTTTTTTCCAGCAACCTGATGTCGCATTTCTTAACTCTCCGATTCCGTTTCATTTTCTGCGGGTAAAAAGCCTTTTTCGATCATCTTGTCACGCAGTTCGGTTAAACTCTTCTCACCGAAATTTCGAATCGACATAACAGCTTCTTCGCCTTTATCCAGCAATTCCAATACATCCCCCACGCTAGTGATCCCAGTTCTCTTAAGCGAGTTGAAAACGCGCACTGACAGATCAAGATTTTCTATTGGCGTATCAGCAGCCTCACTGCGCAGATGATCAACAACGGCTACTTCTGGCTCTTTGGACACTTCTAGCAATTCCTCTTCAATACCTGAAATCAGACTTAACTGTTCCATCAATATCTTTGAGGCATTTCCTAATGCTTGTTCTGGGGTAATTGTCCCATCCGTCCAAATATCCATAGTGAGCTTATCGTAATTTGTGCTTTGCCCAACGCGAGCATTAGAAACATCAAACCCCACTTTCGCCACCGGGCTGTAGATTGCATCAACTGGCAATTCACCAATAGATTTATCGCCACTGCGTGTTGAGGCAGGCGAATATCCACGCCCCCTTTCCACTGTCATGTCCACAGCAAGCTCTGCTTTAGGATCATCTACCGTAAAAAGGTATAACTCTGGATTCACGATCTCAACTTCGGAGGGAACCTGGATATCTGCCGCCGTCACCACCCCCTCGCCTTTCACATCCAGGTGCAAGTGGGCAATATCCCCTTCATGCATGATGATCCGAATTTGCTTGACCTGCAGTATAAATTGCAGAACATCTTCACGCACTCCTGGAATATCTGTGAATTCATGCAGCGTATCAGAAATGCGAATCGATGTAACCGCAGCTCCTTCCAAAGACGAAAGCATTACCCGTCTTAACGCATTTCCGATGGTAACCCCATAACCACGCTCCAGGGGGCTGATCAAAAACTGTCCATAATTACGGGATTCTTTTTCCCTTTCCAAAACTGGAGTAACCATTTTTGTATGAGCCACAGCACTTCCCTCTTCCTTTTATGTATTGATCGTTTTACCTTGAGTAGTATTCAACAATCAATTGTTCATCCAGGTTTCCATCGATTTCGCCACGTTCTGGATACCGTAAAACCCTACCAGTAAAGGTTTTCAAATCCCTTTCAATCCAAAGCGCACAATTCTTTTTCTCAGCTCTTTCTGCAAGATCCTTGAATAAACCATTATCCTTTGATTGTGGTCTAACCACAATCACATCACCAGGTTCCAAAAGCATGGAGGGGATGTCAGTTCTTTTACCATTTACGATGAAATGACCATGTGAAACCATTTGACGCGCTTGCGGTCTGTTCTCTGCCAACCCCATGCGGTAGATGACATTGTCAAGACGCATTTCCAGGGTTTGCAGCAGGTTTAGACCAGTCAAACCACGCTTCTTGATTGCAACAGAGAAGTAACGGCGGAATTGCTTTTCCAACACACCATATATCTGGCGGGCTTTTTGTTTCGCGCGCAATTGGCGACTATAATCAGATAAGCGTCCTTGCCTGCCTTGCGTAGTACGCCCATGTTGCCCTGGTGCATAGGCACGCTTTTCGAGGGCACATTTCGGCGTATAGCAGCGCTCGCCTTTTAAGAATAATTTCTCGCCTTCCCTTCGGCATAATTTACATACTGAGTCAGTATATCGAGCCATTCTTTCAATCTCCTAGACTATACGCGTCGTTTCTTCGGTGGACGACAGCCATTGTGCGGAACGGGAGTAATATCTTCGATCGATGTTACTTTTATTCCCATGGATTGAATTGCACGGATTGCAGATTCACGACCAGGACCAGGCCCTTTGATGATGAGGTCGATCTGATCAACACCCATGGCAACTGCCTTCTTCATTGCTTCCTCAGCAGCCATTCGCGCAGCGAACGGGGTGCTTTTTCTTGAGCCTTTATACCCTACCGCACCGGAACTTGACCAGCAAACAGTGTTCCCTTGTGAGTCAGAAACGGTAATGATCGTATTATTGAACGATGCAAACACGTGCACTGTTGCCGAAGATAAACTTCGCTTTGTTTTCTTTACATTTGATTTGCGTGAAGGTTGAGCCATATTTCCTCTTGATTCCTCTTATTTCTTTGCAGCTCCACGGCGGCGTCCGCGACCGGCGACGGTATGCTTTGGACCCTTTCGGGTGCGAGCATTCGTGCGCGTGCGCTGCCCATGAACAGGTAAACTGCGACGATGGCGCAGCCCTCGATAGCAACCAATTTCGACCAAGCGCTTGATGTTCATTTGAACTTCACGGCGCAAATCACCTTCGACTTTATAATTTTTTCCAATATAATCGCGCAGAGCACTGACATCGTTTTCGGTCAAATCTTTCACACGAATATCAGAACTGATCTTGGTAGCATCCAGAATAGTTTTTGCCGTTTTTGGACCAATACCATAGATGTACTGCAATCCAATCTCGACCCTTTTATTTCGGGGTAAATCAACACCTTCGATTCTCGCCATATTTTTCTATCCCTGTCTTTGTTTGTGTTTCGGGTTTTCACAAATTACATATAAAACGCGTTTTCGTTTCACAATTTTACATTTCGCGCATCGTTTACGAATAGACGGTGATACTTTCATCTAAACTCCTTTACTTCCGCAAAGTTTTTATTATACTCAACAAATTACATTCCGTCCAATCACACAAATGCTCGAACGGTCTTCAATAAGGCTTCGCTTACCTTCTCGATCGGCTGCGTTCCATCAACCTCAACCAAAAGGTTCTTTTCACGATAAAAATCAATCAGTGGTGCGGTTTGTTCGTGAAAAACAGTCAGCCTTTTTTCGATGGTTTCCCGCCTATCATCTTCTCGTTGATAGAGAGGCGATCCATCGATATCACAGAAACCAGGATTCTTTGGAGGGTTGAACGTATCATGATAGATGTGCCCAGCAGCCTTGCATGTCCATCTGCCTGTTAATCGTTCAAGCAAATCCCGATCGGATACCACAATATACGGTACACAACGAATTGCACTCCCTTTTTCTTTTAAGATCTTATCCAATTCATTCGCTTGAAACGGAGTGCGAGGGAAGCCATCGAGTAGTGCACCTGAATTGCAATCAGGTCTCGATAATCGTTCAGCGACCATGGAAATAGTGATATCATCGGGAACCAGTTTTCCACTATCGATGAACGCTCGAGCTTGTTTACCAAGTTCAGTGTTATTTTTAAGGTTTTCGCGAAAAAGGTCACCCGAAGAAATATGGGGAATAGAAAGTTTTTCCGAAATGATTTCGGCTTGCGTTCCCTTTCCCGCTCCAGGAGGACCTAATAAGACCAGAAAAACTGCCATTCCGTTACTTAACCCTTGATTAATTTGTCTTCATAACCGTGCAGCTTTAACTCAGTTTCAATAACATTGAATGTGTCGCGCACGGTGCCAACCACAATCAGCAAACCAGAAGTGGTAACCAGGAACAGACCTGATTGTGAAGCAATGCCTTCTTTTAAGAAAAGCTGGGTAATATAAGGAGCTGTGGCTACCACCGCCAGGAATAGAGCTCCAACCAGGGTTATCCTGCGTTGAACTTTCATCAGATATCGTTGGGTCGGTTCACCGCGCACAACACCTGGGATCTGGGCTCCCTGTTTTTTGAGATTTTCACCATAATTCTGTTGTTCAAAAAGTACTTCCGTGTAGAAGAACGTTAACCCTACAACGAGCAAAAAGTACATCAGTACATACCAAACACTGCCTGCAGTGAACACGGTAGAAACACCGGCAAACAGGTTTGCTACCCATTCAGTTTTCGAGTTAATGAAGAATTGAGACAGGATAGCAGGCAATGAAAGGATGGTCTGTGCGAAGATCAATGGGATCATGCCAGCCATGTTGATCATCAGCGGAAGACTGCTCCGCACAGGCATTGACATTCTATTTCCAACGCGCCTCCCAGGGAAGATTACAGGCACTTTTCTCTGCCCTTGCTGCACATAAACGATCGCAAAAATGGAGACCACAAGGATCGTCAACATGATCGAGAGCAGCAACGCCACATTCTCACCCGAGGTAATAATCTGATAAACGCTCTGTGGAATCCGAGAAACGATACCGGCAAAAATGATCAGAGAAAGACCCTGGTTGGGAATTCCATACTCAGAAATCAGTTCACCAAGCCAGATGCCAAGCATGGTACCCCCCATCATGCTGATGATGGTTGTCAGCGTTGGAAAAATATTCTCTCCCTTCAATCCAAAATCATAGGTGAACAATGGGGATGTGCCCGCCAGCTGACGGAAGATCTGTATCTGCCCAAATGCACTGAGTGCCGATAGCGGGATCGTAAGAAGGATGGTATATTTTTCAGTTAGCTTGCGACCCTCTTTTGGATTATCCTGGATCCTTTTCTGCAGTGAAGGAATCAACGGAACAAGCAGTTGAATGATGATCTGGGCGGTAATGTACGGATATACACCCATTGCCAGAATGGAAAAGTTCGATAACGTTCCACCGGAAAGAAGATCAAAAACATTGAGCAAGTTTCCAGCCGCACTCGTTGACGTAAAGATCGATGCAATCACGCTGCGGTCTACACCTGGAACCGGGATATTCGCTGCCAAGCGGTATAACGCCAAAATGAAAAGGGTTATGAGCAACTTTTTTCGAATATCTTTAGACGTCCAAAGGTAGCGCCATGCTGATTTCTTCATTTTAGAACTCCTTATTTGCAGCTTTTTAAGCTACAATTTCTACTTTTCCACCGGCTGCTTCGATTTTTTCACGAGCTGATTGAGACACCCGGTGTACTTTTACAGTCAGCGCTTTGTCAATGCTACCGCGCCCCAACACAACAATGGGATTCTGTTTTTTATGCAAAAGATTATTGTCTGCCAAATTTTCAGGGGTAACTTCTGCGCCCGCCTTATAGGTTTTAGCCAGCACTTCAATATTTACTTCATTGTATTCAACTTGAGCAGGTGGGGTGAACCCCTCACCACGTCGAAACGGCAAGCGACGATAGAAAGGAAGATTACCACCCTGGCGATATAAATGCCCGCCAAAGCCCGCCCGTGAGCGCTGACCTTTCGTACCGCGTCCGGCAGTTTTACCCTGACCGGCTGCGATACCACGACCAACGCGAGTGCGGTTCTTTTTCGAACCTGGATTGGGTTTTAAGTCATGTAACTTCATTTTTCTTCCTGCACTTCGATTTTTACAAGATGATTTACTTTTGCAAGCATGCCGCGTACTGTAGGGGTATCTTTTTGCTCTATGGTTTGACCAACGCGGTGCAGACCGAGCGCTCGCAATGTGTCTCGATGCTTCGTCGTATTTCCAATAGGGCTTCTCACCAATGTAATCTTCAAGACTTTTTTAGAGGATGGTTTAGCCATTTTCTCTCCTTTCCCAGAAAGGAGCCAATTCTTTTGCGGGTTTACCGCGCATCTCAGCCATATCGGCTGGTGAATACAGTTGATCAAGCGCTGCAAAAGTCGCTTTCACAACATTAAGAATATTTGCGCTCCCGAGGGATTTTGTGAGAATATCACGAACACCGGCTGCTTCCAAGACCGCACGCACGCCACCGCCCGCAATGACACCTGTGCCTTGGGAGGCTGGCTTTAAGAGAACGCGCGCCCCACCGATCTTTCCGAGCACTTCGTGTGGAATGGTTGTCCCTTGTAAAGCAACTTTTCGCATATTCTTATAAGCATGGGCAGTTGCCTTTTTCATCGCATCAGGAACTGAATTCGCTTTCCCAACTCCCAGCCCAACAGTTCCATTATTGTCGCCGGTAACAATAGCCACACGGAATTGAAATCTGCGCCCACCTTTTACAACCTTGGCAACACGTTTGATCTCAACAACCCGCTCGTCATATTCTTTTTCGACTGATTGATATGCCATTTTTTCGATTCCTATTCTAAGCCTCGCCGCTGTTAGAACTTCAAGCCAGCTTCTCTGGCTGCATCAGCGAGCGCTTTCACTCTACCATCAAAACGATACCCACCGCGATCAAAGATCACTGAAGTGATCTTTTTTTCTTTCGCGCGTGCCGCAACCAGTTTTCCGACTTCACTTGCTTGTTCGGTCTTAGTTTTTCCCTTCAGTTTGCCTTTCAACTCTTTATCGAGGCTAGAAGATGACACAAGTGTAACTCCTTTATCATCATCGATCACCTGAACGTAAATATCAGACAAACTGCGAAACACACACATACGAGGCTTCTCAGCAACTCCGTAGACATCCTTGCGGACTCTGCGATGCCGTTTAAGCCTTGCTTCATTTCTTGATTTTTTTGCCATTGTTCAACCCTTCCTGGAATATTTTTCTAAGCACCAACTTTTGCCGATTTACCAGGTTTGTGGCGCAGACGCTCATCAATATAATGAATACCTTTCCCCTTATAGGGTTCTGGCGGTCTTAGTTTTCTGATTTCCGCGGCAACCTGCCCGACCGTTTCTTTATCATACCCATTGACGGTAATGGTTTTTGCTTTTTCGTCCACGTCAAAGCTGATCCCTTCTGGAGGAACGACCTTTATAGGATGAGAGAAACCGACATGAATGGTAACATCTGATCCGGTTTTTTCAGCTCGATAACCTACCCCATCTATCTGCAGGACTTTTTTAAATCCAGTGTGCACTCCGGTGACCATGTTTTGCAGCAGTGCACGCGTTGTTCCATGGAGCGCACGTATGCTCTTTTCATCCGAAGTTCTTGTAATCACTATAGAATCGTTCTCTTTCTTGATATCCATAAGATTAGAGAAAGTGTTTTGCATGGTTCCGTTTGGACCCTTGACAGTAACACTCGACCCATTTAGTTCAACCTGTACGCCTGCAGGTATAGTTATTGGCATTTTTCCAATTCGTGACACCGTATACCTCCTACCATACCTTACATAAAATTTCGCCGCCCACACCATTCTTCTGGGCATTTTGACCAGTCATGATCCCTTTGGGGGTTGACAGAATCGCGACGCCCATTCCAGAGCGCACCCAGGGAATTTCTTTTTTGTGCGTGTAGATTCGGCGACCCGGTTTACTAACTCTGACAAGTCCAGTAATAACAGCTTTGCGCTCCCGGCGATCTCCAATGTACTTCAGGTTGACGCGTAGGATCTTTTGAGGAACCTTGGGTCCATCAACGATTTCATAGCCTGAGATGAAACCTTCTTCTTTCAAGATTCTGGCAATTTCTACTTTCATTTTCGAAGCAGGCATCGCAACCACGGCTTGATTGTTTGTTGCACCATTCCGGATGCGAGTCAGCATATCAGCAATAGGATCATTTACACTCATTGATTACCTCCGGGTGGTTTACCATGATGATTTTGTTACACCGGGGATCTTGCCGTTCAAGGCTAATTCCCGGAAACAAATCCTACAAATTCCAAAACGGCGTATATATCCGCGTGGTCTCCCACAGATCTTGCAGCGGTTTCGCACCTGTGTAGGATATTCTCTTCTCATTTCACGATATTGCATACATTTTTTTGCCATCTTTATACCTTCCTGAAGGGCATTCCCAACATACTCAGCATTGCCAATGATTGTTCGTCATTCAGTGCAGTAGTAACAATCGTTATTTCCATGCCCCTGACCTTATCGATCTTGTCATATTCAATCTCAGGGAAGATCAATTGTTCTTGCAATCCAAGTGTGTAATTACCTCTTCCATCGAACGAATTACGATTGACTCCGCGGAAGTCACGCAAACGCGGAAGAGCGATATTGATCAAACGATCCATGAAAGCCCACATTTTTTCACCGCGCAGCGTTACTTTCGCACCAATCAGTCTACCTTCGCGTAATTTGAAGTTGGCAACGCTCTTTTTCGCTTTGTTAATGATCGGTTTTTGCCCGGTGACTGCCATCAGATCAGCAGCAGCAGCATCCAATGCTTTTGGATTGTCCAAAGCCTCGCCCAAACCAATATTGACAACGATTTTTTCGACTTTAGGAACCTGCATGATATTCGATATAGAGAATTCCTTCATTAGGGCGGGAATTGCTTCTTTTCGATATTTCTCTTTTAATACATTCATCGTATTCTCCGCTAATCCAATTTGGCGCCGCACTTTTTACACACCCTGATGTTTTTATCATCTTCGCGGATAAATCCAACACGGGTCGGTTGATTGCATTTTTTGCAAATCAGCATCACATTCGATATATTCATGGGCGCTTCAAGCTTTACAATTCCGGGGTTTATACTTCTACCTTCAGATTGAACCTGTTTTTGATGTTTTGTGCGGATATTCAAGCCCTGGATCATGACCTGCTTGCTCTTGGGGAAAACCCGAATCACCTCTCCTCGTTTTCCCTTATCTTCGGTTCGACCAGTGATCACCTCTACTTGATCGCCACGTTTGATTTTTAATCTCATTCCCATCTCCTACACTCTCTAACCTATATCACTTCTGGTGCGAGTGAAACGATTTTCACATAACCATGTTCACGAAGTTCACGTGCCACGGGTCCGAAGATGCGGGTTCCCCTTGGATTCTGAGTTTCTCCGTCTAAAATGACCGCTGCATTATCGTCAAATCGGATTGTTGAACCATCTGCTCGCCGCCATTCTTTTGAACAGCGTACGATAACAGCGTGAACAATTTCACTCTTCTTAACGCCACCTTGAGGGGTAGCAGATTTTACCGTGCCGATCACCACATCGCCGATACGTCCATACTTCTTGCGTGATCCACCCATAATGTGTATCACCAAAATTTCTCTGGCGCCTGTGTTGTCAGCAACCTTTAAACGAGATTCTTGTTGGATCATGGTGTCAGCCCTCTTTTACGATCTCTTCGTCGATTTCTGATTTTTTCAAGATCTCTTGAACAACCCAGCGTTTTTTATGTGATATTGGTTTACTTTCAACAATCAAAACCTCATCGCCGATTCTGCTTCCCAACTCATCATGCGCCATGAATCTCTTCGCAGAATGGACAACCTTTTGATAAAGAGGATGTCGATAAGTGTGAGAGACTTCGACCACAACGGTCTTCATCATCTTGTCGCTTGTCACGATTCCCTGTAATCTTCTTCTTGCGGTCATTTCTCACCTTCTTCAGCTTTTTTTGTTTCACGTTCTCGGACTATCGTTTCTAATCGAGCGATATCGCGACGAGTCATTTTTAGCTTACTGGTATTGCTTAATTGCCCCGAAATGTGTTGAAAGCGCAATTCCATATACTCTTTTTTTGCGTCGAATATTTTTGTCTTCAACTCTTCATCAGAGAATTTTCTAATTTCTTCGATCTTCATTTTTATTCTCCACCAACATTCGACCGCGCAATGACCTTCGTCTTAATCGGCAGTTTATAAGCGGCTTGTTTCAGTGCATGTTTTGCGGTTTCTTCATCCACGCCGCCTACTTCAAACAGGATACGACCCGGTTTCACCACTGATGCCCAGAACTCCACATTTCCCTTTCCCTTGCCCATACGGCTCTCAGGGGCACGCTGTGTAATGGGTTTATCAGGAAAAATGCGAATCCAAACCTTTCCACGCCGTTTCAGATTACGAACAATCGAACGTCGGGAAGCTTCAATGTGCCGTGCAGAGATCCAGGCTGGCTCCAGCGCCTGTAAGGCATACTCACCAAAAGATATCTCCACTCCGCGCGTTTCTTTTCCTTTCATTCGCCCGCGCATCTGCTTTCGATATTTCACACGTTTTGGCATTAACATGATAATTACCTCTTTCCAGTACGATACGCCAGGTTATTCGCTAACGTAAACGCCTTCAGTTTCTTCCATTGGTTCTTCAGTGCCTGGCATGATCTCGCCTTTGTATATCCAAACCTTGATACCAATCTGACCATATGCCGTCAGAGCATGCTCACGAGCAAAATCAATATTTGCGCGTAAGGTCTGTAGCGGCACTCTCCCTTCACGAAGCCATACCGAGCGTGACATTTCAGCACCGTTCAAGCGACCCGCCACCTCCACCTTGACACCTTCAGCGCCCTGGCGGATAGCTTGTTGGATAGCTCGCTTCATGGCGCGGCTATAGCTAATGCGGCGCGTGATCTGCCCGGCGATATTCTCGGCGACCAATCGAGCATCACAATCAGGATTAACGATTTCCTTAATTTCCAGATCGATCTTCTTTCCAGTAAGCTCTTCAAGACTCTTTCGAATACCTTTTACCGTTTCACCCTTGCGACCGATGAGAATACCTGGTTTGGCAGTGTTTACAACGATCTTGATCTTACTGGGAAATCTTTCAATCTCTACGAAAGAGACCCCTGCTTTTTCAGCCATCTTGCGTACCAATCCGCGAATCTTGAAATCTTGGTGCAATTGATCGATATAATTTTGTCCTTCAGCATACCAGCGCCCTTCCCACGGCTGGTTGATTCCTAAACGAAATCCAATTGGATGAACTTTTCGACCCATAATTTCTCCTACTCTTTCTTTTATGCCTTTTCCTGCAGAACGACCGTTACATGAGAAGAACGTCTCAAGATCGGTTTGAATCTTCCACGGGCACCGAACCGCCGCCATTTTCTAATAGGAGCCGCATCTGCGGAGATTTCACGAATGAACAATTTTTCCCGTTCAATTCCGAAATTATTTTCAGCATTGGCTATGGCTGATTCAATCAACTTGCGAACCGGTTCTGAAGCCGCTTTTTGCATGAATTTCAGGTCTGTGATTGCTTTTTCAACTTGCTGTCCACGTACCACATCAATCACAAGCCGAACCTTCTGCGGAGACAATGGGCAATATTTCAATTCAGCTCGTACGTCCATGATTTCATCCTATTCTCTACTCGCAGATTTTTCTGACATATGACCGCGAAAATGCCGTGTGGGAGCAAATTCACCGAGTTTATGACCAACCATGTTTTCTGTAACATAGATTGGCACATGGCGGCGCCCATCGTGGACCGCAATTGTATGACCTACCATTTGAGGGAAGATCGTACTTGCACGACTCCACGTTCGCACCACCTTCTTTTCATTCTTGGTGTTCATTTCCTCAATTTTTTTCAGTAATTTTGGATCTACGAACGGTCCTTTTTTTAGCGATCGAGACATTTTTCCAAGCTCCTTAATCTTCCACTCATTTATCGCTTCGCAGCATGTCTGCGGCGAACGATATACTTGTCGGTTTTCTTATTCTTTCTTGTCCGGTAACCCAGAGTTGGTTTACCCCAAGGAGATTTTGGACCGGCCATTCCGATAGGCGAACGACCTTCCCCACCACCATGCGGGTGATCACGGGGAGTCATCGCACTTCCGCGCACCGTCGGGCGAATACCCTTGTGTCGTTTTTGCCCTGCACGACCAAGTTGCATTTGGCTGTGTTCAAGGTTGCCAACCTGACCTATTGTGGCAGTACACTTTTGACGAACAAGCCGTACTTCACCAGAGGGTAAGCGCAATTGCGCGTACTCTCCTTCTTTAGCCAGCAATTGGGCAGCGGCACCGGCTGAGCGGACTATCTGTCCGCCTCGCCCCTCGGTTAGCTCCACATTATGGACCATGGTGCCGATAGGAATATTGGCAATTGGTAAAGCATTACCCGGTTTGATCTCGGCATTGCTTCCAGACATAACGCGATCACCTACTTTTAGACCCAAGGGGGCAATGATGTAGCGTTTTTCACCATCAGCATAGGTCAGCAAAGCTAAGCGGGCAGATCGGTTAGGATCATATTCAATCGCACTAACGACAGCGGGAATTCCAATTTTTGCTCGTTTGAAATCAATAACACGGACCTTGGTCTTGTTACCACCTCCGCGATGACGCACGGTGATACGCCCATACATGTTGCGCCCTGATTTTTTACTGCGCGCAACAACCAAATTCTTTTCAGGTGTGGTCTTCGTGATTTCTTCAAAAGTCAATCCCGCTCGATGGCGCTGACCGGGAGTAACTGGTTTATAGATTTTTACACTCATTCCTCAACTCCCTCAAACATAGCAATTCGATCTTCAGCGTTCAGCGTTACAATCGCTTTCTTATATGCAGAGTTTCGTATTGCAACCCGACGACTGCGCGCTCTTCTTCCGCGTTTTGCTGGCACGTTAATGATATTGACATTTTGAACATGCACATTAAAAGCCTTCTCCACCGCGTCTCTTATATCAACTTTGGTTGCATTACCATCCACTTCAAAAACATATTGATGCAATTTACCGGATTGATAAGCAGTTTTTTCTGTGACCAGTGGTCGCTTTAAAATATCGAATGGTGTTTTCATCCTATTTTCCTTTTCCTAAATAATCTGCAATCACTTTAATGGATGATTTTTCCAAGACCAAGCGATCATAAGTCAAAAGATCGCGAATATTCAAGTACTGTGCGAGCAAAACTTTAACATCCCGCAAGTTCTTGGCAGAAATAAACACGTTCTCTTTTTTCTTATCGGGCATAACAAGCAATGCAGTGCTATCACCCGTCCACTTCTGAAATGCCTGGGATAACTGCTTGCTTTTCGGTTCCTCCAGGTTAACATCCTCAACCACGATGATCTCACCTTCGCTGGCTTTCGCACTTAATGCTGACCGTAAAGCCGCGCGGCGCATTTTCAATGGCATTCTTTTGTCGTAACTACGCATATGCGGGGTGAAGATCTTACCGCCACCAACCCACTGAGCTGCACGGATTGAACCCTGGCGCGCCCTGCCAGTACCTTTCTGCCTCCATGGTTTCTTGCCGCCACCGGCAACTTCTCCGCGCGTCTTGGTTTCATGGGTACCTAAATGGGCATTTGCCATTTGTCGAACATAGGCTTGATGCATCAAATCAATATTGATCGGGGCTTCAAAAACATCTTTTGGAAGCTCTACATCGCCTACTTTCTTTCCTTTGAAATCAATTACATCTACCTTCATGATTGGCTCCATTTAAGCGGAATCTCGCATTCCGAATTTTCTCTACTGTTTCCTTGCCTCTTTGATAACAACCAAACCACCTTTGGGGCCCGGAACAGATCCATTGATCCCTAGAAGGTTTTTTTCAACGTCCACAAACGCCACCGCAACATTTTGCGATGTTACACGATCATTGCCCATGCGTCCTGGTCTGCGAGTTCCTTTATAAACACGCCCGGGTGTAGTACCTGCACCGCTGGAACCTGGTGCTCTTAAACGATCAGATGCACCGTGCGTTTTTGGTCCTCCGCGGAAACCATAGCGTTTCACAGAACCTGCAAATCCACGACCTTTGCTAAAACCAACCACATCGACATGATTACCCACAGTGAATTGACTCACGTCGATCTTATCGCCCTCTTTCACGTCGATCGTTTTTGCCCGAAATTCTCTCAAATAGCGAACCGCCGGAACCTCACGATTTTTCAGGTGACCTTTTTCTCCGCCGCTCAATTTTTGTTCGGAAACTTCTTCATATCCCAGTTGAACTGCCGAATATCCATCTCGTTCAACCCGCCGAATCTGAGTAACAAAACATGGCCCAGCTTCGATTACTGTAACCGGAACCGCATTGCCATCCGAATCGAAAACCTGGGTCATGCCAACTTTTTTCCCAATAAGCCCTTTGAACATATTTTGTTTTTCTCCTTAAAATTTGTTATCAAGACTGTCAGCTTGGGCAAAGCTGCATCATCTTTCAGTGATGTAGTCAATAATCTCTTAGCCAACTTGGACTTTTTTCAGTCGCTAACAAGAAAATTCTTGCATCACCTTTTGGGTGTTGCCCAAAACCGAATTAATATACCATAAATTGATAAAATTTACCAGTTCTCGAATCTAGATCTTTATCTCGATATCAACGCCTGCTGGCAAATTTAACCTCATCAACATATCGATCGTTTTGGCATCTGGTTCCAGAACATCAATGATCCGATTGTGCGTGCGAATTTCAAAGTGTTCATGAGAATCTTTATCAATAAATGATGACCTTCTCACGGTAAATTTTTCAATTTTCGTCGGCAACGGCACAGGACCCACCACTTTTGCTCCGCTTCTCTCAGCGGTTTCTACAATTCTTTTTGCAGATTGATCAAGTACTCGATGGTCATATGCTTTCAATCGGATGCGAATTTTTTGCTTTGCCATGATTTTCTACTCCAAGATTTCAGTGATGACGCCAGCGCCGACGGTGAGACCGCCCTCGCGGATAGCGAAATTCGAGCCCTGCTCCAGAGCCACAGGGATGATCAGTTCGACTTCCATGTTGGTGCGGTCGCCAGGCATGACCATTTCGACGTTCTGCGGCAGGGTGATGTTGCCGGTCACATCCATGGTGCGCACATAGAACTGCGGGCGATAGCCGCTGAAGAACGGTTTGTGACGCCCGCCCTCATCACGGCGCAGCACGTACACTTCCGCTTTGAACTTGGTGTGGGGGGTGATGCTGCCAGGTTTGGCAATCACCATG
>Ga0228535_1000964_pt1 | contig 58500 bp, 51 predicted proteins | sample SJ1metagenome_FD_168457 | JGI IMG/M metagenome (GOLD analysis project Ga0228535, IMG submission 168457) | Enriched culture of PCE-dechlorinating microbial communities from Ithaca, New York, USA - SJ1 | ecosystem: Engineered > Modeled > Simulated communities (microbial... > Unclassified | place...
GCATGGAGCGGGATGGGATTGTACTTGATTTCAGGTACAATAGTCTGTTTGGTTGAACCGCCGTATGCCGAACGGCACGTACGGTGGTGTGAGAGGTTGGGGCCTAGCGGCCCCCACCTACTCGATTATTATATACAGGTGTATCCTGATTTTGGAGGAACGATGAAGGTACTGGTAGGCATGAGCGGAGGGATTGACTCTTCAGTCGCAGCTTACTTATTGAAGCAGCAGGGCCACGAGGTGATGGGCGTTACGATGACTATCTGGAATAAACGCTCCCATTTGACACGTCCGTTGAACTCCACCAGTTGCTTCGCTCCGGATAAAACCGAAGACATTCGCGCCATCAAGAAGATATGTGAGAAAATCGGGATCGAGCATCAGGTGCTCGAACTCAGTGATCTCTTTGAAGAAATAGTGCTGTCCAACTTCAAGGCGGAGTACATGGATGGAAGGACACCCAATCCCTGTGTCTGGTGCAACGCAAAAATCAAGTTCGGAGCAATGGTCGAGTATGCCATGCAAAGCGGCCTTGTCTTTGATAAGTTCGCCACCGGTCACTATGCCAGGATCTTCGAGCAAAACGGCCGGTATGCAGTCGCAAAGGCAGTGGATTTGAAGAAGGACCAATCGTACTTTCTCTATCGCCTCAACCAAGAGCAGCTTGCCAGAACCCTTTTCCCCCTTGGTGGAATGACCAAGGAGGATGTGCGCAAGATCGACGTCGCCCAAGGGTTTCACAAGGTGTATCAGGAGGAGAGCCAGGACTTCTATGATGGCGATTACACCGACTTGCTGGACATTACCGCTCGTCAGGGAAACATTGTCACTAAGCAGGGCGAGGTGCTGGGCCGCCATGAAGGCATCTGGCACTACACCATAGGCCAACGTAAAGGTTTGGGTATTGCAGCACCAAGGCCGCTCTACGTGCTTGAATTGAGAGCCGATACCAACGAGGTTGTTGTAGGCTTTGCTGAGGACACACTGCAGAGTACCGTAACCGCATCTGATGTTGTCTGGTCGAAGGTCTCTTCCTTGGAAGGTGAAATGCTGGTGCAGGCAAAAATCCGTTCCACCGGCTATGCAACCGAAGCAAAAGCCCGCCAGAACGCAGACGGGACCATCACGGCAATCTTCAGCGATGAAGTGAAAGCCGCCACCGTCGGTCAGTCGCTGGTGCTGTATGACGGAAGCACGATTCTCTGTGGAGGCATCATCGTACAAGCCTGTTGAGTGTTGCTCACCTCCTTGTTTCAGACTATGATGGAGTGACAAGGAGAGAGCAATGCGAGTCATCATCCAAAACGATTATGAGAATCTGTCCCTTTGGGCTGCACGGTATATAGCCAATAGAATCAGGGCCTTTGAACCGAATGCAAATCGACCATTTGTCCTTGGCCTTCCTACGGGATCCTCCCCGCTTGGTACCTATGCTGAATTGATCAGGCTCAATAGGGAAGGATATGTTTCCTTTGCCAATGTCGTCACCTTCAACATGGATGAGTATGTAGGGCTTGCTCGTGAGCACGAACAAAGCTACTACACCTTCATGTGGAAGAACTTCTTCAATCACATCGACATCAAGGCTGAGAATGTGCACATTCTTGATGGAACCGCCAAGGACCTGGAAGAGGAGTGCCGCTTGTATGAAGAGGCAATCGCCGCTTTCGGCGGTATCGAGCTGTTCCTTGGAGGCATCGGGGCGGACGGGCATATCGCCTTCAATGAACCCTTCTCCAGCCTGTCCAGCCGCACCCGCATCAAGAGCTTGACCTACGACACCAAGGTCATGAACAGCAGGTTTTTTGAACACGACATGAACAAGGTTCCCTCCCAGGCTTTGACGGTCGGGGTTAAGACGGTGACCGACAGCCGTGAGGTGATCATCCTGGTCAACGGTCACAACAAGGCACGTGCCTTGCAGGCCACCATCGAGGGAGGCGTCAGCCAGAGCTGGACATGCAGCGCCCTCCAACTTCATCCGAAGGCTGTCATCGTGTGCGATGAAGCGGCCTGCGGAGAGCTGAAGGTGGATACCTACAAGTACTTCAAGGACATCGAGAGTGAGAATCTCTCGGTCGCGGCAATGCTTAAGTAGGGAAACAGAGAACAGGCTCAGCGATACACGCTGAGCCTGGTTTCTCTAGAAAGCCATCGAAACCCCTACATAGGGACTGAGTGTGAATCCGTCGACTGAATAGTCTTGGGCAAGTGAGAATCCTCCAGAGCTCATTTCAACTGATCCGGTTAATGGCAGGATTCCTTGGATACCAACATTAAAGAAAGTTGTTTGACTCAATGCGTAATTCAGCTCTGCCATGAAAGTGAATGAATACAACGTAGTGATGAGTGTCGTAGCAGGTGTGGTGGAGTTGTCAGTATCTGAACTGAGTGCAAGCATAATCCCTGCGACACCTTCAAAGAAGGCATCTCTGTTGATGGGTTGTTGAAAAGCAACACCTATCGATGCATCCCATCCAATCGGTTCATCAGACACATCTTGCGCCGTTCCATCAATTTTCATTGAGGTGGCCTTGCCGAATCTTGCCATATAACTCATACCGATTGAGCTAGAGGACGAGAAATATGAAGTCCCTTTGACGTAGGCCCCAAGGCTAGTCCCTTTTATATCGACTGATGAACTAAGATTACCAATAGAAATTGAATCAATGGTTTCAAATGTGTAAAACCCACCTACAGAGACTTTGCTTGTTGCTCCAAACATAGGAATGGATGTGAGCAAAGCGATGATTATCAAGGCAATAGTCGTCTTCTTCATGAAAAACTCCTCAATCAATAGTGATATAGTTTTGCTAATAGCAATTATAACCATAGCTATTGGTGATTAATATTTCAATGGTTATTATTATATCTTTTTACATTGATATAGAAAATATCCAAAGAATTACACTTCATGGTCCGTACGTAAGATAACGAACTGACTCAATTACAAATTCCCCGATAAGTGAGACACTGCGTGTATGATTTTTGTAGTCGGCTCTGCTTTTGCTTGAGGTATAACTCGGACAAGAAACAGCAGATTGTCTAGGCTTCTGTATAGTCCAAGCGATATTCTATACAAACCATGTTCATTGAGCTATGGCAACGCAAGCAGAGTACAGTAGTGTAGTTGCTGAGAAAATTATATGAACCCCAAATTTTTAAAGAATAATGAGGTCTGTTGAGGGTTCTTTGCTGGTCTCATTGGAAAATAGTCTCTGTTTATGTGGAAAAAGCTTATAAGCAACACATGCTTGAAGCAATTCGCTTACATATGCGTGTAATAGGTATAGATAATCTGACACGGATGTTTTTTGACATGAAAGACTTTCGTGGTGTTTTATGAATACTACTGAATAGAATGTTTAGAATGTCTGATTTGTTCCATGTATCAATATCCCAAAAAGGGAATTTATATATTGATTATTTCTAAAAAGGGATTATACTATATGCATATGATATCAAGAAAGTATTTGATTGAGTTTGGAGCTTGTCACCCAAATGTCAAAGAAGAACTGGATACTTGTTTTTATATGGTTGAAAAGAATGAATATCCAAGTCCCATATCCATCAAACGGGTATTTGGCTCAGCAGACGTTATTGCGGGAGACAGAATAATATTCAACATCAAGGGTAATTCATATCGGATCATAGTGAAGGTAAAATATTCCACACAAACTATGTTTATCAGGTTTATCGGAACGCATGCAGAGTACAGTAAAGTACATGCGGAGACAATATAATGAAACCAAAAATCTTAAAGAATAATCATGATTATGAAATGGCACTTAAGCATATAGCATTTCTGATGGATGCCCCTGAATCGGCAGAAATCAATGAAGAGATTGAGTTGTTCACTTCATTGATCTCGTTCTATGAGGAGAAGACTTTCCCTGTTGATCTCCCAGACCCGATTAATGCGATCCTGTTTGTAATGGAACAGAGAAGTCTCACAAGAAAAGATCTTATTCCTATTCTTGGAAGTCAGGGAAAAGTATCAGAAATCTTGAATAGAAAACGGCCTCTTAGTCTATCCATGATCAGAAAGCTACATGAAGCATTGCATATACCAGCAGAAATTCTTCTCAAGGATTCACAGCGAAACCAGATTCCTGAAAAACGATTTGTATATGATAACTTTCCAGTTCCTGCTATGTTTGCGTTAGGGTATTTCCCAAATTACCATTCGATTTCTCAAGTTAAAGAATACTTTGAGGAAGCAATGTCCACCTTGTTCAGTCAATTTGATGGCAAAGATACCCAGCCGATGTATTCTAGGCAATCAAAAGAAAGCTTAAATCCAGATACTTTATTGGCATGGCAGGCACATATCCTGAGGAAGATCTCCACAGATGAGATTGATGCATTTTCATTGGAGGCTCTTACTAGCTCATTCTTCGAGGAATTGCTTTCATTCAGTATGTATTCCAAAGGTCCGTTATTAGTGAAAGACTACCTTCAATCGTATGGAATTCATTTTGTGATAGAGCCGCATCTCCCTAAGACATATATAGATGGTGCAGCATTTAAATCTCATGATGGCAAACCTATAGTTGCGCTTTCTTTGCGGTATGATCGAGTTGACAACTTCTGGTTTACACTCTTGCATGAGTTGGTTCATGTCAAAGAACATCTCTATAGAGGGCCGGATGACAGAGTCTTTTTCGACGACACCTCATCCAGCTCTGAGGAATGTGAATCGCAACTGGAACAAGAAGCAAATCAATTTGCCAGGGAGTATTTAATCCCATCAACGCTCATAGATTGTGATGAATTGGGAGATTCCTCTGTTTGGTCTGCATCCAGAATACTTGCAACATCAAAAGAGCTTAGACGTTCTCCTGCGATACTTGCAGGTTGCATACGATATGAAACCGGAAACTATGCTATTTACTCTGATATGTTGGGCTCTGGAGGTCTGAAACACCTTTTTCAGTGACTTGGCTCATGGGCATGTTCGATATATGCTTTCTTAAAAACCTCGAAGATGTGTTCACTACACCTTTAATAAGGGCCGGATATCAGAGCCTGTCTTCTTTACGCAATCCCATCTCACCGGCGACCTTGATGGCCAGTTGTGGTCTGTCAGTCATGATTGAGTCAACTCCAAGGTTATAAAGCCTTCGCATCTCAGCTTCATCATTGATGGTCCACACTTGGATGACAGCCCCGCGGGCGTGCATCACCTCGACAAACTTTCTGGTGATGACCTCGATGCCCCACTGGCGTACCGGTACCTGGAAAATTACCTTCGACCTGGCAGTTGTCCTTTTAGGCAGGAGATGCAGTTTCTGTAAAGCGAGCAAAGGAATCACTTCTTTTGTGGTGATGCTGGTCTGGATTCTTGGTTCACGTTTTCTGAGAAGTTTCAGATTGGAGAGATGGAATGATGCAGCAACCACGCGTCTGGTTGCATGCTCGTCCTTGATCACCTGAATAAAGGCATCGACGATGGCTGCTCCTTCACTCTTCAAATCGACATTGAAGCACATTGCCGGACAAGTTTGCAGAGCTTCTTGAAGCGTACACAGCTGTACACCCTTGCCCCTGAATGGATAGGTTTTTCCCTCGTCGGTGGTGAACGTATAGCCGGCATCGAATGCCTTCAATTCTTCAAGTGTATGGTCCTCGACACTGCCGCTGCCGTCGGTGTTGCGGTCCAGGGTGGGGTCGTGCCAAATGACCAGGTGCCCATCCTTGCTCAGGTGTACATCGGTCTCGATTACATCCACGCCCATGTTGCAGGCACTCTGAAAGGCCGGCAGGGTGTTTTCAGGAAAGTGAGCGCTGTCGCCGCGGTGAGCGACCACGCGCGGCATAGGGTCAAAGAAAGACTTGAACATCGTCGTCCGTCTCCTTGTGCGCCTTGATGCGGGACATCTTTACAAAAACCTTCTCCATTTTCTGGATTTCGCTCTCGGTCAGACCGGCGCGCACGAACACATCCCTGAGAAACCTGAAAGTCCACAGCTTCTCCTGGGCCAGCTTGAAATATCCAATACCATCGAGGGCCTCACACGAGGCGAGGGCGGCCTGCTCGCACCTGTTCTGGGTCACCGGGTTTGCCTGTACAGGAAACGTCTTGATGGTATCGAAGAGTGTGAACGTGACAATCTGTACGGCTTGGGAAAGGTTGAGGGAAGGAAACTGGTCGCTGGTAGGGATGGTCACCACCTGTGAACACTCGGCAACCTCATCGTCGGTCAAGCCATCCGACTCCCGGCCGAAGACGATGGAAACCAACCCTTCACCCGTTTTCATCACGGTATCGGCCAATTGGGCCGGGCTGAGCGCGCTGTTTTTGCGGAACTTGCCTCGTCTGCGGGTGGCCGCAACCGAGAGCACGCTGTCAGCAAGTGCTTTCTTGAGCGTAGGAAAACGCTTTGCATTGTCCCACACATCGCTGGCATGGAGGGCGAGCGTCCGTACACGGTTCTCGTCGTACTCGCGTTCCCCGACAAGGACCAGGCGAGTGATGCCCATCGTCTTCATGGCTCGACACGTAGAGCCGATATTTGCCCCATCCTGCGTGTCCACAAGTACAATTTGAATCCTGGCGAGATTGCTTTGTTGGTCCATGATTCCAGTAGTAACAGATATTGCAGGTTTTTCCAAGCTAGTCTATAGTTGTTGCATGACAGAAACTTCGTCCGGCAGCAACAAGTATTCACACATCTTTCTGGGGATACTCGCAGTTTTAGCCATCCTTGCAGCGTTGAAGCTCTCCAAGGATGTTACCATTCCGTTGGTTCTCTCCTTCTTTTGTTTTCTTTTATTCAGCCCGCTGCTGCGTCGTCTCGATAAGTTGCATATTCCCAAGATCATCTCGGTAACATTTGTCATGGTGTTGCTTCTCTTCATATTCGTGCTGGCTGGTTGGTTTGTAATCATGACAGTGGACACGTTGGTACGTCTCATTCCCTTCTACGCCGAGAAAGTGGTTTCGCTCGACCGGCTTATTTCCAGCAGGGTGTCCGAGTTCATCGACCTGCCGCTGGGAACCAGTTTCCTCTCCCTGTTGCCGGTGAACTGGTCCAGTCTTGCGATCAGCAGCCTCACTTCCATATCGAATAAGTTCCTGGACATCACCAAGGTGGCGACCTTGGTCTACATCTTCTTCCTCTTTCTGCTTCTGGAACGGCAGAGTGTCATTCCCAAGCTGCTTGCGGCAGTGCCAAAGAGCAAGGGGATGAAGATTGCTGTGATGTTTGAACGCATCACCCGCCAGATTTCCAAGTATTTGATTCTCAAAGCTGTAATCAGTGCCTTCACCGGCTTGTTCTTCTTCCTGACTGCAGTTGTCACCGGTCTCGATTTGCCCATCCTTTGGGGTGTCTTGGCTTTTATTTTCAACTTCATTCCCTCCATCGGATCGGTCATCATCACCACCCTGACCATTTTCATGGCCCTGATCCAATTCGCTCCCGACTGGACGAACGTGATTTATGTCGGCATCCTTACGATCAGCACCCAGATGATTCTGGGAAACATCATCGACCCCCGACTGCAGGGAGGCCAGCTCAATCTCTCTCCCTTCGTCATTTTGGTCTCCTTGTCCTTGTGGGGGTTCATTTGGGGTATTCCGGGAATGTTCATCTCTGTACCGCTGACCAGCGTGCTGCAGATCCTGTGTGCGAATATCAAGAGTCTCAGGCCGGTCGCCATTCTCATCTCCAGCGGGAAGAGTTACCAGCGCGAGAGTGCCAAGCAACGTGCGCTGGAACGGTATTTGCGCAAGCAGGACAAGCTCAAAAGGGGAGAGCATCCATCGGCCGCCCATATGGCCGAGGCGGAGGATGCCGAGGCGACCAACGTATACCACAAAGGCGATTTCGTACTGCCTGAGAGTTTCGGCGATAAAAAATGAACGGCTTTCCTTCCTTGACAGAAGAGAAGGCGGCTTCGTATCTGTGGCCCGCCTTTACCCTCGACGAAGCCTCGTTGCATGAGTTTCGCTCGCGCATCCTTGCATTCTATGAGTTGCACGGTCGTCGCTTCATCTGGCGGGAAACCACGGATCCTTACCGCATCTTGCTCTCCGAGGTGATGCTTCAACAAACCCAAACTTCGCGAGTCCTCCCCAAGTATGAGTTGTTTCTCACGCTTTGGCCCACCTTCGCTGATTTGGCGGCCGGTTCGCTCGATGCATTGCTCTATCACTGGAAGGGACTCGGGTACAACCGAAGGGCATTGAATCTGAGAAAGAGTGCCAAAATGACCGAATCCTGGGGCTGGACCATTCCCGACGATCCTGCCTTGATCGCGACCCTGCCGGGTGTGGGAAAAGCAACAGCCGCTGCATTGCTTGCATTCTGCTACCAAAAGAAGTCCATCTATCTGGAAACCAATATCCGCAGGGTCCTGCTTACCTGCTTCTTCCCGCACCAGGAGGCGGTGAAGGACCGACAGCTTGAAGAGCTGCTTGGCTTGCTGGCTGAGGGAGTGACGGATATGAAGAGCTGGTACTATGCCCTGATGGACTACGGGGTGCTGCTCAAGCAACTGCTTCCAAATGCCAATGTACGCAGCGCCCACTATACAAAACAGAGCGCCTTCGAGAATTCAAACCGCCAGATCCGCGGGCAGTTGATCCATCTGCTCTCCGACACCGGGGCGAAAGAGAAGGATCACATTATCGCTTTGCTCTCTTCGTTTGATGAGGAGCGCATTCATGCCTGTCTTCAGCAACTGCAGAACGAAGGATTTGTGCAGGAACAAGAGGGTGTATACCGTATTGCTAAGGATTAGCCTTTTTGTCGGCAAATAGATTGCCTCCCATGCCCAGGAGCATCAAGAGCGAACCGAGCAGCAACGGCAGGGAAAAACTGTCAAAGAAGACGGTATCGATGGCCAGACTCATGAGAATCTGGGACGAAGACAGCAGCAGGGCCGAGTAGACTGCCGGAATCTTGACGATGACGTAACTGGTGCTCACAACCACGAACACGGCAAGGGTTCCCCCTGAGAAAACCAACAGGAACGGAAGGCCGGCGGTGGTGGCCAGACCTCCTAGCGTTTGTTCGCCCTGCAGGAGGAAGTAGAAGACCAGCCCTGCAACCAAACCGCCGATGAAGTTCTGATGACTTGCCCGAATCGCTCCCTTGTAGATTGCCAGCGTGCTGTTCAGTACCATCTGGGTCATGGTCAATGCTCCTGCAAGGATGCCGAGCAGAATGAAAAGCAGGGCGAACGTACCGTCGCCGCTGGCAGCCATGATGAGGATGCCAACCAAACTGACAGTCAGACTTACCGCCTTGACTTTGTTCAAGGAGCGTTTCTGCATTCCCATCCAACCAGTGAGGTCAAAAACAAGCGAGCAGATGCTCTGCCCGAAAACCGTTGAAGCCATGGCCAGGGAAGCACCTGTGTTGATGACTGTGTAGTAGTTCAGGTTCAGGATGGCCAGACCGAACAAGCCGTTGAAGTACAGGTACCAAGGAGCTTTCATCCTCGGACCCCTGATCGCAGGTTTGTTTCTGCCCAGCAGCAGGATAAGCGTAAGGACGGTCAAGCCGATGGTATGGTTGACGATCAAGGAGACGCCCATGGTCGTCGCCTGCCCGTAGAGGGTGTTGGCAACCACCATGATCGAGATGACCATTCCGGTCAGGACATCCAAAAAGAGGTAGAGTGCAAGGTTCATGGGTGCATTGTATCCTTTCCCGCCTTGTCATGCCAGCACAACCTACCTACAATGTGTGCATGTCAATACCACCGATCGACCGAAGCAGTCTTGTTCGCTATCAGCAGATCTTGCTGAGCAAAGCGATGCCTCCCCACAGTCTGGGCAGGCTCTCCGATCTTGCCTTGGACCTGGCAATGATCCGTCCACGTCCGCTCAAGCATCTCTCGCTGTTGCTCTTTGCCGCCGACCACGGCATTGTCGAGGAGGGGGTGACTCACAGCCCGGTGGAAATAACCTATCAGCAGTGTTTGAATTTCGCCAGGGGCGGGGGAGCCTGCTCGCTGTTTGCCTCCCAAGTCGATGCGGCACTAGCGGTCATCGATGTAGCAGTCAAGCATACCTTCAGCATCTCCGACAACGTGGTGGATCGGAAGGTGGCCTGGGGCAGCAGGAACTTCCTGACGGCTCCCGCCTTGGAACGGGAGGCCTGTCTCAAAGCCGTTGAGACAGGCAGGCAGTTGGTTCTTCAAGCTCATGAAAGGGGTTGTGATGCCATCGCCTTCGGGGAGATGGGAGTAGGAAACACCACCAGTGCGTCCAGCATGGCTGCCGCCCTCACCGGCCTGCCAGTACCCTCTCTTACCGGTAAGGGTTCCGGCTTGAGTGATGCAGAGCTTCTGCACAAGATTGCGGTGATCGAGCAGGCTCTTGTCCTTCATCCGCAGCGGGCGCCTTTTGAGGTGCTGTGCAACCTTGGAGGCTATGAGTTGGCGGCAATAGTCGGTGGTATGTGGCAGGCTGCAGAGCTTGGGCTTCCGATATTGCTTGATGGTTATGTTGTGAGCAGTGCCGCCTTGGTGGCGGTGAAACTTGAACCTGCATTGGCTGACTACCTGATCACCTGCCACCGTTCCGCAATGCAGGGTCATCAGGCAATCCTGGATGCCATTGGATGCAAGCCTCCTTTGCTGGATTTGGCGATGCAGTTGGGCGAGGGTACCGGCGCTTTGGCCGCCTGGCCCTTGGTTCGCCTGGCAAGCCGCATTCTCTTTGAGATGACCAGCTTCGAAGAAGGCAATGTAACCAATAGTACGGCACTTTTGGCACAGCTGGGGGTGGTATGAAGGTACCGCACCTGCGCATAGGAACGACCAGCTACATCCTGGCCGACGACATTCTTCCGAATGTCCGCTATTTGGCTCCAATGGTGGACGATATCGAGCTGGTATTGTTTGAGAGTGAAGAAATGAGCAATCTTCCTTCCAAGGAGGTCGTTGAAGAGCTCGCTGTCCTGGCCCGGCAGCATGACCTTACCTATACGGTGCATTTTCCATTGGACATCCAGCCAGGTAGTGCTGATCCTGCTCTTCGGTCGGCGTGTGTAGCTTCGATCCTTTCCATCATTGCATTGACCCGGAACCTGAAACCTTTCGGCTATGTGCTGCACCTCACTCCCGAGCTGTATGGAACTGTACCATCGCCGGAAGTGGAGCGTTGGCATGACTGCCTGGGGAAAACGTTGCAATCACTGTTTGAGCAGACCGACGTCAGTCCGAGAATGTTCTGCATAGAAACGCTCAGCTACCCATTTGCCTGTGTGCAGGACTTGGTTGAACGCTACGATCTTTCAGTAACCTTGGATATCGGGCATGTCTGGTTGATGGGCTACGACAGCCGCAAGGTCCTCGATTCCTTGTTGGAGAGGACCCGCATCTGTCATCTGCACGGAGTGAAGGGCAAGACCGACCATCTTGGTCTTGATCAAGGAGATGCGGAGGCAATCGAGTATTTTCTGAAGAGGCTTGTGTTGCAAGGCCAGAGGGACAGGATTGAACGTGTTCTTACCCTGGAGGTTTTTTCTGAGGCGGAGTTTTTTGCCTCCCTCTCCCTCTTGCAGGAAAGCCATGCTATGATGAGATGAAATCGGGGAGGGTGCCATGGCTACCATTGACTTGAAAAAGAACCAGATAAAGGGATATCCGCTGCATGCCGGCAAGGGGACGATTGTATCAACGGCCGGGAGCATCAAGATTCACACCCGCATCAAGAGTCAGGTAAGCCTGATAATCGGTGGTGGGAGAAGCGGAAAGAGTTCCTATGCCCAGGACTACGCCCTGAGTGTCTGCGAAGGGACTGAGTCGCGGGCCTACATCGCTACCGCCGAGCCGATCGATGAGGAGATGAAGCAGCGGATTGCCGCTCATCAGAAGGACCGTGGCGACCGTTTCATCACCATCGAGGAACCCCTTGACTTGGCGAAGGCCATCAAGGACCTGCCCCCTTCGGTGGAAGTATGTGTGATTGATTGCCTTACGGTATGGTTGGGTAATCTTCTGCACCATAGTGGAGTTCCTTCCAAACGGTTTGAACAGATGGACGCCCTGTATGAGGTGCTTCACCATCCGCCGTGTGAAATTCTGCTGGTTACCAACGAGACCGGGCTGGGTTTGATTCCCGCGGATGCAGAGAGCAGGGCGTTCCGCGATCTTGCCGGTTGGATGAATCAGGATATTGCCGAAATCGCCCAGAATGTCATTCTGCTCGTTGCAGGCCTGCCCCTTGCATTGAAAGGCTCCGTGTTGTGACCTCTCTTGGCTTGAGTCTGGCAATCAGAACCCTGACCCGGTTTCCTGTGCCCGGAAGGGGCGAGGAGGCACCGGAGAAAAGCTTGTTTTGGTTCCCTTTCGTAGGCGCCCTTCTTGGATTGTGCTCATATGGTGTCGCGTCTCTTCCGTTGGCCGGCACCGTTCGCGCCGCCTTGGTGCTTGCTCTCACCGCTTATCTGACACGTGCCTTCCATCTCGACGGACTTGCAGATTTCGCCGACGGGTTGGGTGGGGGATGGACTCGTGAACGTGCGCTTGAAATCATGCGCGACAGCCATAGCGGCGCATTCGCTGTCGTAACGCTCATCGTTGTTCTTCTTGTACAATACTCCTGTCTCACGATCATTGTGGACGCTCTTGCACCCGCTCTCATACTTGCACCTGCCATCGGAAGGTTGATGCAGGTCATCGCAGCTTCCTTTCTGCCCTATGCCAGAAGCGGGGAGGGCACTGCATCCCAACTGGTGAGAAGGGCGACCAGGAGACACAGCCTTCTCCCGCTTGTACAGGTGCTTGGCACCTGTCTTGTCTTGTATCTCTTCTTTGACGAAGCGCTCGCCCTGAAGGCTTTGACGGCGCTTGGGTGTGCCCTGCTGATGAGCCTGGTTGTGATGCAGGTGGCAAAGCGACGGCTGGGCGGAGTAACAGGCGATGTATTGGGAGCGGTTGAGGTGTTGGGCGAGAGTGCAGCCCTACTTGGCTTCCTTCTCCCTCTTGCATGAAATTTGCGTGTCGGTAATACTACCTTACACAACATGAGAGGTAGGGTGATGGATATTGTTTGTCTTGATATGGAAGGGGTGCTCGTACCGGAAATCTGGATCAATGTTGCCTTGCGCACCGGCATTGAAGAGCTGAAGATCACCACGCGTGAGGAACCTGATTACGACAAGCTCATGGCCAATCGCATCAGGATTCTCAAAGAGCACAACCTGCGACTTTCCGACATCCAGGATGTAATCGCGGGGATGGGGCCGCTTGAGGGGGCTTACGAGTTTTTGCAGTCGCTCAGGGCGATGACCCAGGTGGTGATCTTAAGTGACACCTTCACCGAGTTTGCGCAGCCTCTGATGCGTCAGCTCGATTACCCGATGATCTGGTGCAACAGCCTTGTAGTTGATGAACAGAATATGATCGTCCGTCACCGGATGAGACTGCATGACGGGAAACGCAAGGCGGTCCAGGCAATGAGAAGCCTCAACTATCGAACGTTCGCAGCAGGGGACTCCTACAATGATTTGAGCATGATCAGGGAGGCTGACGGGGGTTGCTTGTTCCGGGCTCCCCAGAACATCCTAAGCGAGTGTCCCGACCTTCGCATCACCAATACCTATGAAGAGTTCCTCTGTGAGATCAAAGGGTTTCTGGGGACATGAAACGCGAGAGACTGACTCCCACCATCATCCTGCTCATCCTGTCCATGCTTGTCGGCTTCTCATTGCTCTACAAGCTCTCCAAGCCTTCCCTATTGGTTGCAGCCGTGTTAGGATTGGTGGTGATCGGCATGTCGGTTGTCCTTCTTGTCCAAGCCGTGAAATTCGATCGTCAGACGAGAGGGCGGGAGAAACGTAATGAAGAGTCGGCTAAGAAATGAACTTATGGCAAACCAAGCGTGGAAAGAGAGGCGGACAGTAGTCTTTCTCAGCGACTTCGGAACCAGCGACGGGGCGGTTTCAGCCATGCACGGGGTGGCCGACGGCATCTCCAATACGCTTCGCTTGGATGACTTGACCCACGATATTCCCCAGTTCAACATTTGGGAAGCTTCCTACCGCCTGGCCCAGGCTCTCCCGTATTGGGCTCCAGGTACGGTGTTTGTCTGCGTCGTCGATCCAGGGGTCGGTTCGGATCGCAAGAGCATCGTCGCCTTGACCGAGAGCGGCCACTTGGTGGTCACCCCTGACAATGGGACGCTCTCCCATGTGGCCGATCGAATCGGGCTGATCGAAGTCCGTACCATCAATGTCGAGGACAACCGCCTGGCAGGAAGCCAGCAGAGCCATACGTTTTTCGGCCGTGATGTGTATGCCTATACAGGGGCACGCCTCGCCTCGGCTCAGATAGAGTTTGAACAGCTTGGACCGGTTCTTCCCAAACTGGTGAGGTTGAAGATTGAACGTGCACGGCTTGAAGGTAGGACCCTGATAGGCTCCATCGATATCCACGACAGCCGCTACGGCTCGCTATGGACAAATATCGGTAATGAGTTCCTTGAACAACTGGGCGTAGACTGGGGTGACCAGCTGCAGGTTGTGATCACCAAGGATGGAAGAATCGTATATGGCTATCATCTCACGCTTTGCAAAGCCTTTACCGATGTCCAGAAAGGAGAACCGCTGATCTACGTCAACAGCCTGCTCAAGCTTGCAGTTGCGGTCAATCAGGGAAGTTTCGCAGCAACGTATCAAATAGGCACGGGTGAAGGCTGGAAAATTACATTTTCGGTGGTATCATGACAAACATATTTGTTATTCAGGAGGTTCTCATATGAATACATCCAAAGGCATGCAGGCGGTCAAGGCTGTAGTTGTAATCGCCATCGGTGCTGCACTGTATGGAGTAGGTGGTCTGATCAGCATCCCGGTGTTTGCCAATACGACCATCAAGCCGGCGATGGCGGTTCTGGCGCTTTTTGCCGCTGTCTACGGGCCGGTCATCGGCTTCTTGGTCGGCTTTCTCGGGCACTTGCTCACCGACCTCTTTGCAGGTTGGGGTGTGTGGCTTACCTGGGTGCTCGGAAGCGGCATAGTAGGAGCGGCAATCGGTTTGTTCGGGAGAATGACGGAACACTCCATTGACAAGGGAGAATTGAAGCGATCAGCAATCGGTCTGTTCATCCTGCTCTCCTTTTTGGGGAACTTCATTGGATACATGATCAGCGCCATCCTTGATTATCTCATCTTTGCCGAACCCATGGACAAGGTCATCACCCAGCAGTTGATCATAGCTTTCTCCAATACCATCGTCATCGCAATCCTCGGCACGCTGCTTCTCTTGCTCGTTGTAAGACGCACTACGAGTAAGATGAATCTGCAGAAGGACAACGAGGCATAAAAGGAGTACGAGCGGGGCCTTGCGGCTTTGCGTGGATACATGCAAGAAGATCTCATCACGTTTACAGACTTCAGCTTCACCTATAAGGGCCAGACGGAAGCCACGCTCCATCATATTAATCTTCGGATCAGGAAAGGCGAAAAAATTCTCGTCGCCGGTCCTTCAGGGAGCGGGAAAAGCACCCTCGGCTACGCCGTCAACGCCCTCATCCCTCACGCCTACAGCGGGAAGGTCGAGGGCAGGGTTGTTGTATGCGGTTTGGATATCCAGCATTCGGACATCTATGCGGTCAACAAGAAGGTCGGAACGGTGATGCAGGATACCGATGCCCAGTTCGTGGCCCTCAGCAGCGCCGAGGACATCGCCTTCTCTCTGGAAAATCAGTGCATGGACCAACAAGACATGCAACGTCTGGTGACAAGCATGGCCCGCATCGTCGATATGGAGGCCTTTCTCTCACACAGCCCCCAGGACCTGTCAGGCGGGCAGAAGCAACGAGTCTCGCTTGCCGGGGTGCTCGTCGATGATGTGGAGGTCCTGCTCTTCGATGAGCCGTTGGCCAATCTCGATCCTGAGACGGGGAGGACCGCCATCGCCCTGATCGATGAACTGGCCAAGACGACTGATAAGACGATCATCATCATCGAGCATCGTCTGGAGGATGTCCTATCCTGCCCGGTGGACCGAATCCTGGTGATGCAGGAAGGTTGTCTGGTATCGGATACGTCACCGGCCGAATTGCTCGGCTCGTCTCTTCTGCCTTCACTGGGAATCCGCGATCCCCTCTATCTCGGGGCCTTGAGGCTTGCAGGCTGTGACCTTTCAACGCTTGGCGATGTGAGTGACCTCAAGAGCATGAGTGTTGAGCGTTGTGCTGCACAATTGTCGGCATGGCATACAAAAAGCCGGGTCGAGCATCCACGGGCGGAACGGGCGGTCCAGTTGAGGTTCAATGGCCTGAGCTACTCCTATGATGGCATGACCCCGGTTTTACAAGGTCTGGATGCGACCATCCATGAAGGAGAGATGGTCAGTATATTGGGAAGCAACGGGGCGGGGAAATCGACACTCGCCCAGCTTCTGATGGGGGTGCTCAAGCAGGACAGCGGGGATATTTTCTTTGAAGAGCATCTCATCAACGACTACTCAGCCAGCCAGCGATCTTCGATGATCGGGTTTGTGATGCAGAACCCCAACCATATGATAAGCTGCGACCTTGTCTATGATGAGGTGGCATTCGCATTGCGTCAGAAGGGCTATCCGGAAGCGCAAATCAAGGACCGGGTGATGGATGTGCTGGGACTGTGCGCCCTGCGTCCCTACCATCACTGGCCGATTTCCGCCCTCAGCTACGGCCAGAAAAAGCGGGTGACCATAGCATCGATCCTGGTCACCCAGCCCAAGGTCCTGATTCTTGATGAACCTACCAGCGGTCAGGACTATCAGCGTTATACCACCCTGATGGAGTTTCTCAGCCACCTCAATCGTACCATCGGGCTGACCATCCTGTTCATCACCCACGATATGCATCTGGCTTTGGAGTATACCCATCGTTCATTGGTGTTGCATCAGGGGGTGCTTCTTTGCGACAAGCCCACCGGCGAGGTTTTCAGTGATGAGGCTGTACTCAAGCAGGCGAATCTGAAAGTAACCAGCCTTTATACACTCGCAAAGCGGTGCGGCATTGAAGATATTCCGTCATTCATTGAAACGTTCGTTGAAACCGAAGCCAAGACTCGTGTTGCTTCAGCCGATGCTCGCCCGATTCCCTGGGAGGAGCAAGCCCGGTTCACGGCAGAGCTGAAACAAAAACCCAAAAAGAGAGTACAGAAGGGCGGCCGAAAATTCGGTTTCACCCTGACCTATGAAGATACAGCATCGGCATTGCATGCGCTCAACGGGGTGACCAAGCTGGGAGTGTTCCTGCTATGGATCATGTTCAGCCTCACCACCTTCGACTTGCGGTTTCTAGCCTTCGGGACGGCTTTTTCGTTCATATGTTTGCTCGCTTCAAAAATTCCTCTGCTCAAGTTCAAGCCCTATTTCATCGGGATGGGCACGGTCATTGCATTGAACGCCCTGTTCATCTATCTTTTTTCCCCCGACCAAGGGACGCTGTATTTAGGTTCCAGGACGGTTCTTCTCGGATCGGAGGGTGCAACGTATGCCCTGACACGTGAGACGCTGTTTTATCTGGTTGTGGTTTGTCTGAAATACTTCTCGATTTTCCCCATGGCCCTATTGTTTGTCAGTATCACCAACCCTTCTCAATTCGCTTCTTCCTTGAATCGTCTGGGACTCTCCTATAAGATCAGTTACGCAGTAGCCCTTGCGCTTCGCTATCTGCCGGAGGTCTCATCCAGCTACCTGCACATTCTTCATGCCCAGATGGCACGCGGGGTGGATATCTCAAGGAATGTCTCCTTGGGCAAGAGACTCTCATCGGTGAGCAGGCTTCTCGCTCCATTGGTGCTTTCCAGTCTTGACCGGATCGAGGTGATTACCAATGCGATGATCCTCAGGGGGTTCGGCCGAATGGATACGAGGACCTGGTACCTCAGTCAGAAACTGCGCGTGCAGGATTATCTTGTTCTTGGATTTGCGTTTGTCTTGGTTGCAGCCAGCCTTTGGGTACGGTTTTGGATGAATGTCATGTTTTGGTATCCCTTTTAGGACAAAGGTCCACTAGTAATGCAAAAAGTGTGGTAGAGAGCTTGACAGATGGCCGGGTTATCCCCATCTTATATGGAATAAAAATCCAAGGGTCGAAGTTTGACTTTTGCAGGAGGCATATGGTGTCCGACACGTTTGTACTAGAGATGGAAGATCAGCTTATTGCCATGAGAAAGGAATTGCTGGACAAGTTGACTGAGGATAACAGTGACTTTCGGGAGATGGTCAATGCCATGGGCATTAAGGACAGCATCGATGTTGCCGCGGATGATATAGCCTTTAAAAAAATGGAAGCGATCAACAAGCATGAGGCTAATCGCCTGCGTTCGATTGAGAATGCGCTAGCCCGTATTCACAACGGCAAGTACGGTCATTGCCTGAAATGTCTGAAAAAGATTCCTGAAGAGCGGCTGCGGGCAATTCCCTATGCTGTACTCTGCGTTGATTGCAAGAACGCCGAGGAAGTCCCAGGTAGACGCTAAAGATCGCTTTTGAACAAGAAAGAACAGAAGATTATCCCGCTGTCGGGTCTCTTCTGTTCTTTTTTGTTGCTGGATGCTAGAGATACGGATTGTGCTGTTCCCGTGCAATCGTACTTGCAGGCCCATGCCCGGGAAGGATCTGCACTTCTTCGGGGAGAGTCAGCAACCGTTTGCAGCTTTCAATGATGAGCGAATAGGAACCACCTTGCAGGTCAGTGCGGCCGATGCTTCCGGCAAACAGGGTATCGCCGGTAAACATGAACTGACCCTCCTCATGATAAAAGCAGAGTCCTCCAGGGGTATGCCCCGGAGTTGCCAATACGGTAAGGCGGCTGTCTTGCAGAAACTGTCCATCATGCAGAAATGCGGTAGGTTGGGGAAGATGGCTCAGCTCTGTTTCATACTTGTCCCAAAAGCTCTTGTCGAAACAGACTTGTTTGAGGTTGTCGTATCCATCCGGACCCAAATAGAGGGAATCCTCTTTGCTGACCAGAATCTCCAGCTCGGGCCAATGTTTCTTCAAACCGCCAAGAGCTGTGATGTGGTCCCAATGGGTATGGGTCAGAAGGATTGCTACCGGTGTGACATTACGCTTCTCCAGGCTGCGGATGATGACACTCTCGTCACTGCCTGGATCAATGATCCAAGCGCTTGAGGTCTCCTCATTGCCAAAGATGTAGCAGTTGGTCTGGTAAGGTCCCACCACAAGTCGTTCGACAAACATCAACTACTCCTTATTGGAATAGCTTACAGCGGCGGTTCTGCCCTTGATGTCCATTCCATTGAGCTTTGCGATGGCCTTTTCACAGTGTTCCTCACTCATGCTGATGAAAGAGTACTTGTCGTGGATACGGATGCTGAAAATGTCATCGCGGGTGATTTCAAGTTCGGTCTGCAAGAGCTGACTGAGCTCTTTTGCATAGAGGCGTTTCATTTTTCCGATGTTCAGGTACAGGGTGCGTGCGCCTTCGGGCAGCGCCTTCTCTTCCCTGGCTTTTTCCTGGGCCGGGGCCTGTGCCTGCTGCTCGGCCTTGGCCGGCGCCTTGCTCTCCCGCTTCACTCGTGCCGGTTTGGCTGTTTCTCTACCACTTGCCCTTCTGGGATTGTTCGCCTGCAGGATTTCACGCAGGAGATAGGCCATAAAATAGCCGCGCAGAGTAAAGGGTACGTTCTTCTTGATGAGCTTCTTCAGTTTTTCCAATTCATCGGGACTGGGGTCGGCCTTGACTTTTCCTGCCAATAATTGAATGGTGCCGGTCAGCAGGTCTTCTTCGTTCGGGGTGCTCTTGTTTTCATTGTCCATGAGCAAGTCTCCTTGATAGTGTTTTGCCTCGCTTTGGGTGCCAGCGGCGGGCTTTTTTGTTTCCTGGATACGTAGCTGCACCTCTGACTCTTTCCGACCGGCCGCGGCAGGGAAGAGGTAGGAAGGGCGAGCTGTCTCCTTCGTCATCTGCAAGAAACAGGCTGATGGCGAAAGCAAGCGGATACCGCCAGGCGGTCACACTCATTAGGAGGAAGGTGCATGCTGGCACATACACAAGCTTCCCTCCAGCCCTGTCCTCGGGAGGAACACATATGCATGAGGTAAAGGTCCCCATCCCACGGGCAGTTTGTAGTCAGAATACTCAACCTCTTCAAGCTTTGTCAAGGAACGATAGAATAGTGCGAGGCTTGGTTTCTCTCTTTGCGTAGAATGCCTTGGGTGTGGTACTATCCGGATATGGGTAATTTGCAGGCGGACATCCAACAAAAGCAGAAGGAGATTGAACAGCATCAAAGTGATGTCTTTTCCCTCTATGCAGATTTGGGCAGGAGTGTTGCACTTGTGCAGCAGATTTCCCCGCTTCCATACGCTGCAGGCGAGTATCAGCTTTTCTGTACCCAGATGGATGCCTATGAGAGTGCAAAGCATTCGTTTGAACAGATTTCCGGATATATCGCCCAAATCGAGGATCGCTCCAGGAAAATAAAGGAGATCGAGAAGGACATTCGCCTGCTGGCCAGGCCGTTTGCACGGGTGTACGCCCAACTCGGGGCGATAGCGTATGAAGCATATGGTTCGCAGACCCTGGCAGAGCATGTAGCGCAGGCTTGTTTCCCGTTTTTCGAGGAGCATGCCAAGCGAACCCGGAAACTGGAGAATCTGAAGCAGTCTCATGTTGGGTTTCTAGGGCGTCGCCTTATCGGCCTTCAGCTGGATTTGCAGCGGAAAATTCTTCCCGCTTTATTGGCGAAGGCCGGAGCACGGCTTGTGGCAATCGGCTGTGAGAAGGACCTTCCTCTTTCGGGCAGGCAGTCCTTGCTCGACGAGCTGGAAGGGCTGAAAGAGCGAAGACGGGAGTTGAGTCAGGAACTCGAATTACACCAGAGCGCCATGGCCAAATTGCAATCGGAGGAGGTCCAGAGCCCCAAGGCCCGCATGGAAGAGCGGGCCAATGTGATGAAGATGGAGCAGAAGGCGGCTGAGAAGGCAGCCTCATCGTATGGCAAAGCCTTGTATGAAACGTTGCCCGAAAGTGTGCACTCCGACCAAATCGGCCAGAAAGCCATTCAGCTCATGGATCAGATTACGCTGCATCATAAGCGGATTAAAAGCCTGCAACGGGAGATCAAGCAACTGGAGAATCTGATTCAGGTGCAGGAATTGGAAGCCCAGATTGAGCTGGAGAATCAGAAAATCGAGCTGCTCCGTTCCCAAATCGATACCTGCAATCGACAAATCAGCCAGATAGCTGCCTCCATTCACGAGAAGCAGAACCGTATCACCATCCTGCTTCCTCCTTCCATGGTACACACAGATGGCTGAGAAACCCAAGGAACCTACGCAGCTGACCTTGGATTTGGAAGAGACCAAGGCAAGTACGTCTGCGAAGTCCAACACCTCTTCGTACAAAGTGGTGTTGAAGGATGATGCTGCACTAACCCCATCGCATCCTGCCGTGCGCCGCAAGCCTTCGGTGAACACCCGCAGTATGACGGTAAAAATTTCTTCCCGCAATAAAACGGATGCCCCTGCTACGAAACCCAAGAGCAGTACACAGACAAAGCAGGGCGGGGTATCTGCACGTACAAGAGTACAGACAGTCAGGACGGCGGAACAGCCGAATCCGCATTTGGTCCAAACTCATGCAGTGAAGGGTAAAAGCACTACGGTTGCTAGACCGAAGGTGCAACCGCCTCCGATTGGAAAACGCAAGGGGTATAGAAAATCGAAAGCCGCAATGCTTCTCTTTCCCCTCTTGGCGGCTACCTTGCTGTTCTGTATCGCAATCCTGTGGTGGGTGATCTCAACCCAAAGAGACGAATACCATGTGGTGATGAGCCCGCTAGTCGAGGACCGACCGGTAATCGCCTTGAATATCGAGCGCGGCATGACCGCTCGTTCCGTAAGCTTGCTCCTACAGCAGTCAGGGGTGGTTGAGGACGCCCAGGCATTGCTCGCCTACATCGTAGAGAATGATCTGGCTACTATTTTAAAGACAGGTTCGTATCTGATGAACAACACAATGAGTTTCGAGGAAATCGGGAAAATGCTCACCGCAGCGCCCGAAATGGTGCAGCTGACCATCCCCGGCGCCTTTACCCTGGAGACCATCGATGCATATTTGGTCAACCGACTGGGATTTGAGCAAGGAACATTTCTGCAATCTTCTCACGATCTGGCAACCGCTTACGGACTCAGCTTCACCGAAGGTTGGCTGCTTGGCGGCACCTACTCGGTGAATAGGCAGCGAGCCGCCAACGATTTGGCCTTATCCATGCACCAAGCCATGCTCGAGGAAGTTCGCAAGCACCTCTCCTCCCCGTTGTTGGAGCAATACTCCATTGAGGAGTTGTTGATTGTTGCTTCCATGATTCAGGCCGAGACTCAGGATGTAAGCCAAATGCCGGGTATTTCTTCGGTGATTCACAATCGGTTGAAGAATAATGAACCGCTTGGAATCGATGCAACCACCCGCTATGAGTTGAACGACTGGGTCAATCCCATTCCAACCCATGCCCTGGAAACAAAGACTCCGTACAACACCCGTCGTAGAGTCGGCCTACCCCCGACAGGAATCTGCAGCCCCACTTCCGATGCAGTGCAGGCAGCGTTCCATCCTGCCGATACTCCGTACTTCTACTATCTGCACGATACAGACAAGCAGATCCATTTTGCACGTACCTATGAGGAGCACAAGGAAAATATCAAACTGTATCGCTAGTCTGTTCGGTCCTGTACAGGATGAACGAATAGATTGCCGGAACTATGACCAGGATTGGTATGCCGATTATGAAAAGGGGGGTTGCATCCAGGTTGAGCAGCAGCCCGAGGATGAAGGCGATACTTACAACCGTCCAGAGCCAACCGGCAAAGCGGTGGGTTTTCCTCCAGTTGTACTCGCTGGCCAGTGTCCAGGGAATCTTGATGCCTATGGTGTAATTCTGTTTGCATTTCGGCAGATAGTTGCCGATGATCAGTAGGAGTATGGAGACGGCCATCGGCACGACTCGTTGTACTTCAATCGGTTTTCCTAAGGCGATCAAAAGGGTGAGGGGAGTCAAGAAAAGATTGAGTGATGCAATGAGCCAACGGGAGATATGGTAGATTCTCTCTTTGGGATCCCTCTTTGGGTCGGCTTTCAAGGCAACCTGCAGCACTACGTTCAACAGCGTGAGCAACAGTGGGAGACCAAACGCAGCAAACGCCTTGGAGGCAAAGTTGTCCGGCACTCCGGCAGCATTGAAGTGAATCGCCACTCGGTCGGGCAGCTCTGCATATACCAAAGCCGAGAATACGAGTGGCAGCAGGCAGACCAAGGTGGTAATGACGAGTGTTCGGTCAAGAAGAGAGCGTGGTTGTTTCATCAGATCCTCCAGTAAACTGCGCACACCAGAGCATGATTTCCTCGAATACCGAGGCGTTCAGTTCATAATAAATGAAATTCTTGAATTTGCTTTCCGTTATCAAGGAAGCTTTTTTTAAAAGGGAGAGGTGGTAGGATACCGTGGCGGCTGAAAGATTGGGGAAATTTCCTACAATTTCTCCTGCACTGAGCCTGCCCTTTTTCAGCAGGGAAAGCATCTCACGCCTCTGAGGGTCGGAAATGGCTTTCATGGTTTCTGAGAACCCCATGGTTACTCCTATTTCGAAATAATTCTAAATAGATAGTAGTCACGGCTCACATGTTCGTCAAGTGGAGACGATTCAGCAGGTACATTTTATACGTTTTTGGACAAGGAAAATCCTCCTTGGCTGAGGTTCATCTGTGTTAAATTTCCATTCATTACTAAATGAGGACTTTTCCTTGTCGGGAAAGTTCAGAGCCTGCATACCCTTTATATGACCTGAGGGTTGCTATAAAAAAAGTACACACTCTCTTGAAAGCAGTTGTGTACTTCTTTTATTTCTTTGCAGAATAAACATTTAACTACCGGCGATCGGAATCGAACCGATACGGATTACTCATCCATCAGATTTTGAGTCTGACGTGTCTACCAATTTCACCACGCCGGCATCAGCGAGATTCATGCTATCAAATCCGGTTGGAAAAAGCAACACAGTTTTAAAAATTTAGCGGTAGATTGTCTTTTCACTCCAATTGTTTTAGAGTAAAGCGTACACGGAGGGAATTGTGAAGAGTCTTAAGAAATTCCTGGCCATGCTTTTATTGCTTTGTATGGCCGTTTCCACATTGGCAGGTATGGATGCAGATGACATTCTCAGTGCCGACCTTCCTGTAGCCTATGGTGATGTGCAGTTCCGCCAAAGAGTTCTTGAACGAACCAAGGGGGAACGGTCTCCTGTCGGACTGGTGCTCAGCGGGGGATCCGCCCGCGCCTTTGCCCACATCGGCGTACTGAAATACCTGGAGGAACAGGATATTGTCGTCGATTTCATCATCAGCAACTCAATGGGAAGCATTGTCGGTCTGATGTATGCGGCCGGACTCTCCCCTGATCAGATTCTGGAGAGCATCACCGGTGTTTCGATTCAGAGCCTCTTCGATACCACCCTGCCGTTGCAAGGTGGATTCTTGGACTCGGCCCGATTCCTTGCCAAGGTTGCATCCATTCTCGGACCCGACCTGAAACTGGAAACCCTTCCCATTCCCATTATCGTCATCAATGAGGATTTGGTGACCAAGCGGCAGATTCATATCAGCGAGGGGGATTACTACACCATACTCAGAGGCAGCTTTGCCCTTCCTGTCTATTTCCCGCCGGTTGAATTCCGCGGTCATCTGCTGCTTGACGGCGGGGTGACCAATATTGTACCCGTGGACCTGGCGTACGAGTATGCCGATTCAGTTATTGTTTCTACGACCTTCTACGATGTGGATACGCTGAATCTCAAGAATCCGTTGACTGTATTGAATGTTTCCTTGGATATTGGAAAGCGAAGAAGGGGAGTGGAGGAGCTCAAGCGTTCCCTCGACGATGTCATCTGGATTCGCAACGATGTTGAAGACGTCTCCTTCATGGAGTTCTCCAAGGTGGATTATCTCGCCCAAAAAGGGTATGAGTCAGCACTATTGCAGGAGCAGGCTCTCTCGGGTGTGTATAAGAGCGGAATCAGTGCCGATCTTTCTCAGTTGCGATTGCAGCTTCAAAAGACCATACAGAATGGAAAAGCCCAATACGACCTCTTCAATCATGTACCGGTCAACGTGCCCTCGCATTTGCTTGGAACAGGCCTGGACAGTGATTACTCAGACTTTGACACCTCTGCGCTCAAGGACGACACAACCCTTGGTTTGAAGTACGTGTGGAAGTCGGACAATCTTTCGCTGTCAGCCAATGCAGGGTATGCCTTCAATTTTGTTACCAATGACCACTTTGCAGCAGTCCCTGCTGTAAGAACCCAGATTGATTATCATCTGCTGAAGCATTTGAAGGTGACCGGTTATGCCTCCCTGCTCTTCGATGTTGCCAAGAAAGCCCCGATGCTTTCTTTCGGAGCGGTGCTCGAAGGCAGGCTGTTTACGCTTCGAAACAAGCTCAGGCTTGGGTTGATGCAATCCTTTGAACAGATGAGCAACTTTCTGAATAGTTCCTACCCGGAGTATTGGAATGGTACCACATATCTCTACACCATCCGTCTCGAAGGGGTTCTGGCCGATCAGAAAAAGCAGGGTTGGAGCTTTGCCGATACTTCGGCAGCTTTGAACTACCAGATTCTGGGCGATTATTCGATCAACCGCTCGTTCCTTTCGGCCAGAGTCGAGTCGGAGCTTGTACAGAATGCATGGGACATGTTTGGTTCTGTTGAGAGCTTTGCACGCTTCGCCTTGGATGGCAACGGGGAGGTACCTTTCTTTACCAGTGATGGGTTCAGGACCACCAATACCCTGATCAAGGCTCAAGGCCACGATTTGAGTCTTTCAACCAATCCCGCAAATCATCTGGTTGGCATCAACCTTGCCATCGGATACAGGCCCTCGTCGTTCAGGCCGACCATGGCCGAGCTTTTCATATTCCAGAACTCCTCGGTGGCGGTCTACACCGATCTGCTTTGGCATCAGAAGAGCTTCAAGCCGGCTCTCTCCCTGGGATTGGAAGTGCAGACCGACATCTCACTCATTGGTATCCGCACCCTTCCGGTGACCCTTTATGGAGGCTGGGATCAGAGTGTGAATACCTTCGTGTGGGGTTTCTTCTTCAATGTAATTTTTTAGGTCTCCTCGAGATTGTGCTTTCTGATGTACTCAAGGTCCTCTTCAGTCAAGTCTGTATTCGGCAGCCTTTCTTCAGATTTCTCAACCGCTTGCTTGACCCGGGGTTTCTTAGGCCGGGCGGCAAACCCTTGAAGCGTTTCTGCGTCTTGGGAGGCGAAGGAGCCCTGAAGAGGTTTCGGCACTCTTCCTGATGCCACATTCACCGGATCGGCATCGATCTCCTTGGCTGTTCTGAGTCTGGTTTCGGGCGTTTCAAGCCTGCTCAACAGCTGCTGGATCTGCTCCTGCTTCATGCCCGAAGTGTTGGAGAAGCGCGCCTTGAGTGCACGCTTGAGCAAATCGATCGCCGCCTGCACTTCTCCATAATGAATGTGAACCTGTGCATAGTGGACATAGGGTTCGGGAAATCGCGGATTCTTCTCTATCAGAGATGAGAAGAGGGCTTCGGCCAGGTCCCATTCACCTTGTACGATGTGCAACCATCCACGATTGTCCTTGATGCCGGGGCTGGTGTTCTCCATCTCCCCCGACTCATCGATCAACGCCTCTGCCTTCTGCAGGTCCCCGTTCTCCAGGGCGTAGGTGGTGTAATTAATGAAGAGATTCTTATCGCGGTATCCGCTTTCGTAGACCTCCTCCACCGTCCGGATTGCTTTTTGCAAGTCACCATCCATCCAATAAGCCATGCTGACCATGGTTTTGGCGATGTTGTCCAAGTTGGAATCCTTTCCCTTTGATGTTGCCAGATACTGCTCCAGAATGGCCTTGCCCTCTAAAGCATCACCTCTCTGGAGGAACATGCTTGCAGAGGTGATGACAAAGGATTTTTGCAGCCCCGCCTTGATGGCTTTTCGGTAGAGCGGCCATGCCTGGTCCCACTCCTGCTCGTTCTCACTGGTGATCTTGCGGTTGGCCTTGACGTAATAGAAAATGCTTCGCTTCAGATAGAGCATTCCTGCGATAAAAAGACCAAGCAAGAGAATTTTGCTGTATGTCGGGATCTTAAGGGTGAACACTATGACTGTGACCAACAGTGACATCCAAAGTCCCCAATTCATATTCCGTTTCATGCGTATCGGCCTCCCCTGTACGGTTGTACTCTACAAGGATTGGAAGGTGGTTGCAAGAGAGGCTTTGTTTGCCGTATCGTATCAGCATGGAAGCACGTGATATTCTCGTACATGCCTGTTGCGGTCCCTGCAGTACCGCCAGCATCGAGCGTTTGCTCGATGAGGGGTGGAATCCTGTCTTGTACTTCTCGAACAGCAACATTTTCCCTGAGGAAGAAGCCGAGAGGCGGTATGAGGCCCTGCTGGAGGTTGCCAAAGTGTATCAGCTTGAGGTGATCGCCGAGCTGTATGACCACGAGAGCTGGCTCTCTTTTATCAAGGGCTCTGAGAGGGAGCGTGAAGGCGGCGCACGATGTGAGAAGTGCTTTACCTACAACCTCGGCCAGGCGGCAGGCAAAGCCCGAGAGCTCGGCTTTACCCATTTTACCACCACCCTTACCGTAAGCCGTTTCAAAAACAGCAAACTTATTTTCTCCGTTGGGCAGCAGTTTGAAGGGTTCGAGTGTATCGATTTCAAAAAGAAAGGTGGTTTTGACAGGAGTGTACAGCGAACCCGGGAGCTGGGAATCTATCGACAGCACTACTGCGGGTGTGAGTTCAGCATGCAGTAATGTACTTTGCCTCCTCTCCCTTCTGATGGTATACTCATCTGCCAGGAGGAGGTGGATATGTTGCGAAAACTACTGAAGTTCTTCACAGGAAGACTGTTCATCTCTTTTGTTCTCATCTCGCTTCAGATTGGTATTCTGGTCAACATCTTCTCCTTTGCACAGAACAGTGCATTGTGGATTCAATTTCTATCAGCGCTTTCCATCTTCATGACCTTGGTCGTCATCACCCGCGACCTGAATCCTGCGTATAAAATCGGATGGATGCTTATTTTTATGGCGATTCCCGTCTATGGCGGCCTTTTCTATCTGCTGTTCGGCAACCGTAAGCTCAATACTCGATTGCGTGCACGCCTTGAACAGCTCAACATTTTCTATCAGAAAGGTGTGGAGGGTGGAACATACAGCGAGCTTTTACCAATGAAAGCCTTGTCCAGCTACTCTCCAACCCTCGCCCGGCAAGCCCAGTATATCGCTAACATCACCGGCTTTCCTGTGTGGGGGAATACCGATGTCGAGTATTTCAGCTCCGGAGAGGCTTGGGTCGTTGATGTTCTTTCCGAGATGAGGAAGGCGAAGTCTTTCATTTTCATGGAGTTTTTTATTATCAGCGAAGGGGAGGTGTGGGACTCTTTCCTTGCTGTGCTGCTACAGAAGCAGAAAATGGGTGTGAGAGTGTGTCTCATGTATGACGACGTCGGCTCGATTTTGGACATACCTTCCCATTTTGACCGCAGACTCAGGTCCCTTGGATTGGAAGTGGTCGCTTTCAATCCGCTGCGAGCACATCTGAACAGCAAGCTCAACAGCCGCGACCATCGCAAGGTGTTGGTCATCGACGGGAACATCGGATACACAGGCGGCATGAACATCGCCGATGAATATGCCAATCGGAAGCTGAAGTTCGGCCATTGGAAGGATACTGCGGTAAAACTGCGAGGCGATGCAGTTTGGAGTCTTTCCCAGATGTTCCTCCAGCTTTGGGCTTTCTCGACTGGAAAATTCGAGGACTTCGCCAAGCACCGGCCTACCTTGGCCTCCAAGACCGATGGCTTTGTGCAGCCGTTTGCAGACAATCCGTTGGACAACGTGAATGTGGCTGAAAACGCCTATATCCAGATCATCAACATGGCGAAGCGGTATGTGTGGATCACCACTCCCTATCTGGTTTTGGATAATGAGATGCTGACAGCTCTCAAAATCGCCGCCCAAAGCGGGGTCGATGTGAGGATCATCACACCCCATATGCCGGACAAATGGTATGTCTTTGCAGTCACGCGCGAGAACTACCGTCCGCTTCTTGAAGCGGGAGTGAAGATCTATGAGTATACACCGGGCTTTATCCATGCCAAAATGTTTGTCAGTGATGACAGGGTGGCCATTATCGGAACCATCAATATGGATTATCGGTCGTTCTACCTGCATTTTGAGAACGGGGTTGCCTTCTATGGGTCCTCGGTGATTCGCAAGGTGTACGAGGATATCAAGCATACCCTGGCGATCAGCGAACAGATATCGCTTGCTTATATGAAAAACCGGCCTTGGTATATCCGTTTGGTCGGTCTGATTCTCAAAATTGCCGCACCGCTGATGTAGGAGGAGTGATGAGGTTTCTAAACTACGGGTCAGTAAACATCGACCTGATTTTTACCGTCGATCATATTGTGAAGGGTGGGGAGACGCTGCAAAGCACTTCCCTTAATAAAAGTGCCGGTGGAAAGGGAGCCAACCAAAGTGCAGCCTTGGCTAAGGCGGGTGCTCCCGTCTTCCATGCAGGCAAGGTCGGACAAGACGGAGGTTTCCTGCTGCAGCTGCTCTCTTCCTACGGTGTTGATGTATCCTGCATCCGTACCTATGAGGGTTCGACCGGTCAGGCTTTGATCCAGTTGGATGCAAACAAACAGAATGCGATCATTCTATACAGCGGCGGCAATGGTCAGATCACCACGGCTGAAATCGACCAGACCCTCCAGCACTTCGGCTCAGATGATGTGTTGGTGCTTCAGAACGAGATTGTTCATACCGATTACCTGATCAAGGCGGCCGCGCAACGGGGGATGAAGGTCTGTATGAATGTGGCTCCCTTCGACCCGTCGGTCCTTACACTTCCGCTGGAGCTCGTCGATTTGTTGGTTGTCAATGAAATCGAGGGTGCAGGTCTCGCAGGCATGCAGGAAACCCCGGATTTCAAAGCCATCCTTGAGAGGTTGGTAACACGCTTTCCTAATTCACAGATACTTCTCACGATTGGAAAACAAGGGTGCTGGTATGCCTTCAAGGATTTGAGGATTCATCATGACATCTACGATACCGAGGTCGTCGATACAACCGCTGCCGGAGATACTTTCATCGGCTATTATCTTGCATCGATAGCCCGAGGCCATTCGATTCGTCAGGCCCTCCAATATGCAAGCAAGGCGGCCGGCCTTGCTGTTTCCCGACCTGGTGCCATGGCATCGATACCCCTTGCCGACGAGGTATTTTACTACTAGCACGCAAAGAGTCCATTACAGCATACATAAAAAGAGAAGCCAGTGATGTTTCCCGCAACACTGGCTTCTGTCTATTTGCAAGCTTGTCTGTCCGGACGCGCTTTCTGTGAGCAACTCAATTGGCAACTACGAGCAAGGTCCTGTCCATTCCCTGCTCGAATACCGAGTAGGTGAAGTTGTAGGCGTTGGAAGCCACCTGGAATCCGAACTCGTCGGCGGTGAAGGTGGTTCTCTCTGGGATGTAGGCATGAAGCTTAAGCACTACGGTGTCGTTCACCCCTGCAGCGAAGAGAGAGGAAGAGAGCAGGGCCATCAGGATGATGGTGAGTGTAATGGTTGCTAACTTCTTCATCTGCTCTCTCCTTCTTGTCGTTGTTGTACTTGAAGAATACGTAAGATGTGAGAAGAAGTCAATACTGTAAATAGTATAATTTATTATAATAAAAGAAATTAGAGAATGTCATATGTGCGAAGAAGTTGCATATAACATCTACCAATAACATCTCACATATCACAAGTTTTAACCGGTTTAGCAATCGGTTTGCATCACTTGTGACAGAGAGAAATCGCGAGAATTTGCAGGCATTTGGGGGAGTGAGAGAAAATTGACCTATGGCACACCATCAGCTGTGACAAGAGACATGAACGAAGAAATAAACTGCTTCTGACAGGAGAGCGGTGAGCAAAGTGGTCTGAACTTCTATCAAGTTCAGGTGCCTAAAAGTTGCAGGTGTGTCTTCCTGTAGGCAGAGGGACTGGCTCCTGTGGATTGCTTGAACCGCTTGGAGAAATGAAACTCCGAACAGAACTGCAGTTTGTCTGCAATCTCCTTGACCGAGAGGTTGGTGCTGGTGAGCAGAGCCCTTGCCGCCTCCAACTGCAGGTTGGAGTAGTATTGCATCGGGGTGGTATTCATGCGCTTTTTAAAGAGACGGACAAAGTAGGAGTGGTCGAGTTGGACATGGTTTGCGATCATCTGCAGATCAACCTTGTCAAAGACATGGCGCTGCATATACCGGATTGCCTTCTCCAGACGGATGTTTTCTCCCTTCACCTCTTCGATTTTTGTTCCGGCTGCAAGGTTGTACAGGAGTCCCAGCACTTGATGGCATGCACTGATGCGAAGCTCGCGGGTCTGGCTCAGTCCCTTGTCCCTCACCTCCTCGAAGAAGAACCGCCAGTTCGTTCCTACCTTGATCGGGTTCATGGCTTCAAGGCGTTTGGCAAGCTCAAGTTCCTCTGGACAGGAGAGCAGTGTAGCGTAGTAGGTAAGGCTCTCCTCCACGCTGGCTTCGATGCTGTGGATGGTCTGTCCGGTGGTGACGAACAGCGAGCCGGGGGAGATGACGTAACGGTTGTGGGCATTTGAAAATGTCCCGCTGCCGCTCACAAAGTAGTGCAGTTCAAATTGGCCCTTCTCGTGGCTGTGCACCCGCTGGTGCCACAAGAGTTCCTGCTCTTCATGCATCTGGAAGACGAAAACTGCGTCCAATAGTTCCATAAGTCAATAATACATATGTTTTTCCAATCTTGTCTATGGTAATAACCCCTCTCTTGGAGGATGCTGTACCAAAGGAGACGGAGTAATATGCAAGTTGTTGCAGGAATTGATACTGGAACGCAGAGTACCAAGGTGCTCTGTTATGACATTGATACGAAGCGTGTTCTGCTCACCGTCAGTGCGCCCCACGAGATGTTCAGCTCGGATGACGGGACTCGTGAGCAAGAAGCCGTATGGTACCTGGATGCCATCAGGTCCTGTTTCGATCAGATTGAACCGGCAGTAAAGAAACAGATCATCGGCATCGGTGTCTCCGCCCAACAGCACGGCTTTGTTCCTGTGGGGAAAAACGGGGAGGTGCTGGCGCCTGTCAAGCTCTGGTGCGACACCTCCACCAAGGCACAGTGCGATGAGCTGACAGAGAGGCTTGGAGGCGAACAGAGGGTCTTCTCCCTGCTGGGCAACCAGATTCTTCCAGGGTATACGCTTTCCAAGATTTTGCATCTGAAGCAGCATCGCAAGGATGCCTATGACAAGCTTGCGCACATACTGCTGCCCCATGACTACATCAACTTCTACCTTACCGGGGAGTACAGCGCCGAAGCCGGTGATGCCTCCGGTACTGCGTTCTTCGATGTAGAGCACAAGAGGTGGAGCCGCGAGGTTCTCGAGGCTGTCGATGATTCGCGGGATTTATACAGTCTGCTGCCTCCATTGGTGGAAGCCGGCCAACGTTGCGGCAGGGTTCAACCTTCCGCAGCCAAGGAACTGGGTATTCCTGTCGGGATTCCTGTTTCCTGCGGGGCAGGGGACAATATGGCCGGTGCCATTGGAACGGGGTGTGTCGGCAAGGGCGACCTGACGATGAGCATGGGAACCAGCGGAACCTTGTTCGGTTACAGCGACAGCTGCATCACCGACCGCAAAGGTCGTCTTGCTGCATTCTGTTCGTCCACCGGCGGCTATCTGCCGCTTCTCTGCACAATGAATTGTACGATCACCACCGAATCGGTTCGCTCGCTGTTCGGCTATGACGTCAAGCAGCTCGACCAACTGGCCGCACAAGCTCCGATCGGATGTGAAGGCGTTGTGATGCTGCCCTTCTTCAACGGCGAGAGGGTTCCCAACCTGCCTCATGGAAAGGGTGTAATCGCAGGCCTTGACATGAGCAACATGAAGGTGCAGAACATCGCCCGCTCGGCCTTGGAGAGTTCCATCTATGCAATGAAGGGTGGACTTGATGCTTTTGGAGAGCTGGGGTTTGTTCCACAACGAATCATTCTGACCGGAGGCGGAGCGAAGAGTCCCATCTGGCGCCAGATCGCCTGTGATGTCATGCAGCTGCCGCTTGCCGTGCCCAAGGTTGCTGAGAGTGCCGCTTTCGGTGCTGCACTGCAGGCCCTGTGGACGGTACAGGGGTCGAGTATTGTGGATCTTGCCAGGGAGCATGTGCTCTTTGACGAGTCGAAGTCATGTACACCGGATAAGGAAGCGGGCAGGCGGTATGACGCAGCCTATGCCCGTTATCAAGCGTATGTAGAGGCGATGACGCCTCTGTTTGCATAGGAGGATACAATGCAGTATTTTGTCGGAGAACAAGAGTATTTCAAAGGAATCGGCAAGATTGAGTTCGAAGGAAAGGGCAGTAAAAACCCTTTGGCTTTCAAATATTATGATGCTAAGAAGAAAATCGCCGGAAAGACGATGGAGGAGCACCTGCGCTTTGCCACCGCTTACTGGCACAGCTTCTGCGCCGATGGTACCGACCCGTTCGGCAATTCCACCATCGACTTCCCGTTCCGCAAGGCTGACAAGTATGCGAATGCCATCGCCAAGGCTGATGCAGCTTTCGAATTTTTCACCAAGCTGGGAACTCCGTTCTACTGCTTCCACGACATCGATGCCTCCCCGGATTACGAAGCGGTGTCCGAGTATGAGAAGACCTACCACAAGATTGCAGATGAGTTGCTGGTCCGTCAGCAGGCCAGCGGGATCAAGCTGCTATGGAATACCGCCAATGTATTCTCACACCCCAACTACATGAATGGGGCGGCGACCAATCCTGATTTCAATGTCGTGGCGCGTGCCGCTGTACAGGTAAAGAACAGCCTCGATGTGAACGTCAAGCTCGGTGGTGCCAACTACGTCTTCTGGGGTGGCCGCGAGGGCTACATGAGTCTTCTGAACACCGATATGAAGCGCGAGCAGGAGCACCTTGCAAGGTTCTTGACGATGGCCAGGGACTATGGGCGCAGCATCGGGTTCAAGGGAACCTTTCTGATCGAGCCCAAGCCGATGGAGCCGACCAAGCACCAGTACGACTATGATGCCGCCACCACCATCGGGTTCCTGAAGAATTGGGGGTTGGAACACGACTTCAAGTGCAATATCGAAGCAAACCATGCAACCTTGGCCGGTCATACGTTCAGCCACGATCTGCAGGTCTGTGCCGATCACGGCATGCTGGGCAGTGTTGATGCAAACCAAGGCGATTCGATCAACGGCTGGGATACCGACGAATTCCCGACCAACATCTATGAGACCACACAGGCGATGCTGGTGATCCTGAGAAACGGCGGACTCGGAAATGGTGGTTTGAATTTCGATGCGAAGAGAAGGCGCAACTCAACCGACCTCGAGGATTTGTTCATTGCTCACATCGGCGGCATGGACAGCTTCGCCCTGGGCCTTGAAGTCGCCGGGAAGATCCTGGAGGACGGTGTCATCGACTCCTTCGTAAAGGAACGCTATAGCTCTTTCGACCAGGGAGAAGGCAAGAAGTTCGAGGACGGCAAGCTTGGTTTGGCTGAACTTGCTGAACTCGGCCGCTCAGCCAAGATTGAGAAGAAGAGCGGAAAGCAGGAGTACTTGAACAACCTGTTGAACTCCTATTTGTTCGGTTAAGAGAGCAGCGGTGCGAGGATGAAATAGCTGAGCACGCTGATCATAACCGATAGCGAAGAGGTGAAGGAAGCGAGTTTTCCCTGATCGGAGATTTTCTCGGTGAATGCCACCGAGCTGGTAGAGATCGGGGAGAACACCGCCAGAGCCAAGGTGACGCGGATGACCTGGTTGAACTGGGTGTGTTTGAGGAAGTAGTACGCAAACACCGTCGCCAAACCGTATCGGATGATGAGCAGCACGACCGATTTTTTTATCCATCCCTGCTGGAAACGTATGTCCAACATGAACCCGATCATCAACATTGCGATGATCGGGTTTGCTTTTCCTATGGTCTGCATCCAATCCTGAAGGAATCGGGGAAGGGTGAGGTTGGCAAAGGAGAGACTGATCATCACCAGATAGGTGATGAAAGGAACCGAGGTGAACAACTTCTTGAGTAGATCCTTGGTGTTGGGTTTTGATCCTCCTGCCGTAGTGGAAGCCAGCGAGTAGGTGAAACCGGTGGTCATCAAGGCATTGCCCAAATCGAAAAGTGAGGCTGCAACCAAGGCAGGGGCTCCGAAGAGCGCTTGGACGAAGGGGAATGAGAAGTTGCCCACGTTGTAGGTCGACCCGCACAACAGCGCATACCCCTTCAAGCCGTTCGACTCCTTTCTCATGCTGAAATAGGAGAGAGTCATCATCACCACATTGGCCAGGATTCCATAGAATATGAGCACCAACAACGAGTAATCGAGTTTGAATGTGTTGAAGCTTGCCACAATTGCTGCAGGCAAGGTGATGTTCAATGTGATTTTTGAGAGGGTCGCTCCTTCTCTTTCCGTAAAGAGCCCGATCCGCTTGAGCATATGTGCGAGGGCGATCAAAAAGAGAAAGAGTGCAACCTGTAACAATGAATGCGCCATACGGTGCATCCTATCTTCTACACAACGGGGAGCACAAGAGGGTTTATCTCAGCTTTGCAGAAAAAGCAGGTCCTCCTCTGTCAGGGTGAGGTCGGCTCCTCCCAAGGTCTCGGTGATCTGTTCAATCCTGCTCGAGCCTGCGATGGCTATCGTAGGATTTTTCTGACTGGTCAAGTACGCCATTGCAACAGCCGCCGGGCTTGCTTGCAGACGTTGACACAATGCTTGTACTTTTGGAGCCAAAGCAAGATTTCGGGGGGTAAGGAACCTGCGTTTTGCGGTGGTGCTGAGCGTCTCCTCTTTTCCGGCGAGCAGCTTTGAGAACAAACCCTTCGCCTGGGGGGCGAAACACATCACCGGCATGTTCTGCTTCTCATACCACGTTCTCTCTTCCTCGGTCATGCAGACCAAGGTGTCATCCCCCCATGTCTGGGGTGTGCAATGGGCGAGGCTCCATTGGATTTCGCTGATCTCAAAGGGCGCCCTGCCATGCTCTTTTGCCCAGATGTTGGCTGCTTCGATGCGATCAGTTTTCCAGTTGGAGACTCCAAGGTGTTTGACCAGCTTCTTGTCGATTAAAAGGGATGCAAGGTCGATGATCTCATCGGCCCCCATCAATGGATTGTCCCGGTGGAAGAACCAGATGTCCAGACAGTCGGTCTTCAAATGGTCTAGGCTCTGGCTGATGTCCAACATCATGTCCTTCTCGTTGATCCTGCTGTGGTTCATGTCTTCCTTGTACGGATGGCATCCTTTGGAGGCGACCGTCAGTTTCCCATACAAGTTGTTTGCATGCAGCCACTTGCCCAATACCATCTCGCTGGTCGATGGGCCTCCTGCCTTGTCCTGTCCGTAGATATGTGCGGTGTCCAGCAGGGTGCCGCCCTGTTGGAAGTAGATATCAAGTTGCTCCAATGCAGTCTTTTCGCTGATTGTTTTGCCGTAATGGTCGCAGCCGAGCGATATTTGGGAGAGACGTTTGCCGAAAAAGTCGAGATATTTCATCAGATTTCAATTCCCAGGAATCGCTTTACCAGGATTCCAATCACAAACGATATGGCAGCCACACCGAGGCTGATGAGTGCCATTTCCAGGAAACGCCTGCCGAAAGGAAGATCCTTGGCAACCGATGTGTAGTAGGTGAACAGCATGATGATCACCACCACTGCGGCAAGCATGAGAACCAGGGCGAGGACGTAGCTTTCCAAAAGCAGGTAGGGCAGGACCATGAATGCAACGGTGAAGAGGTAGGCGATACCGGTGTACATACTGCTCTTTGCCGCATTCTTGTCACCACTGTTCTTCGCCGAGAGATACTCGCTCGAAGCCATGGAAAGGGTGGCGGAAATTCCGGTGATCAGGCCCGATAGTGCAATGAGGCGGGTGTTCTGCAAGGCGAAGGTCAGACCAGCCAAGGTTCCCGAGAGTTCGACCAGGGCGTCGCTGAGACCAAGCACCATGGAGCCGATGTATTGGAGTCGTTCTTCGTCGAGCATGGCAAGCAGTTGCTGTTCATGCCTGTCCTCGTCCTCGGAGATTTGCTTTGCCTGCGGTACCTCTGCTATAAGGGAGGCATAGCCCTTGGTAGCCTTATCCTCTCCTTTTTCCATTTTTTTCAGGACGAAGGTATAGCCGAGCAGTAGGGCGAGCATACTGTAGAACCATGCCTTGATCCTATTGGGTTTGACTTGCTTTCCCGTCATTTTTTCCCAGATTCTGGCATGTCTGAGCTCTTCTTCACCAATGCGCTGAAGTATTTCACTGTTGTGCTTGTCCTTCACTCGTTTTGCAAGGTTCTGATAGATCAGATGCTCGGTCAGCTCCCCTTTTTGAAGATAGAGAAGGACCTGTATGGTTTTCCTGCTTATTGATTTCTGTTCCATTGTGCTTGCTCCCTCGGCCAAGTATACCCACCCTGTTTCGTTTTGGAAATAGCTTTGCTTGACCGCACCGGTTTCTCTTTGTAGTATTGAAGGAGGGCTCAGGAGGAGACATGGATACAAACTATGAGGACTTGATCAAGATTTTTGCATCAACCACCGATGTGAAGGACATGCAAAAGCTGCTGGAAGAGATGTTGACTCCAAATGAACTCAAGGACCTTCTGCTTAGGTGGAATTTGATGAAGGACCTCTATAAGGGCCTGCCGCAGCGTGAGATTGCAACCTCCTATGGTATCTCCTTGTGCAAGATCACCCGCGGATCGAAGATCTTGAAGCAGAAAGATTCGTATTGCAAGAAGTTGCTCAGCGATCGCTACGATGACCATCTTCACATATAGGAAGAGAAAGAATAGGAGTTCCTCATTCCTGTCGTATGTGCTACGATGGTTGAAGATATCTCCAAGCATATGTGAAGAAGGTTCCATATCGATATGAAGAGTTCAAAACGTTCCTTGCTTGCTTTGAAGTTGGTTTGTGATGCCCTGGCTATTCTTTTCTCCTGGTTGCTTGCCGGATACTTGCGTTTCTATATCATTCCTGGAGGTGTTCGCGCCTCTTTTGCCCTGTTCGTCCAGATTTCAGTATTGGTGGTGACCTATACGCTTTTTTTCATCAGTCGCAACGGGTTGTATGTTGAGGATTTGGAGCACTCGTGGCGCAAACAGACGAACAAGTTGATCTTCAGTGCTTTCGAGGGGTTTCTGTTGCTGGTGATCACCCTGTATTTCGGATTCTTTGCAAAGGTGAGCCGTCTGGCGATCGGGTTGCACTTCTTTCTCATCATCATTTTTTTAGTTACCGAGCGAACCCTCCTATCCGCTTATATCAAGAGCTGTTACCGTAAAGGCAGGTATAACCGGAAAATTCTCTTGGTTGGATATGGGGACAATCTGCAAAACTATGAGCGGGCGCTTCACAGCAAAAGCATTCTTGGCATCAACCTGGTCGGCCAGTACGACGGACAGGGAACGGCGATCGAAGGGTGCCGTCAGTTGCATGCCGATTCACTTCGCACCGTTGTAGAACAGACCCAGCCCGACCTTGTGGTTATTTCCTATCCCGGCACCGAGTATGAGCGGCAGCAGGCCATGGTTGCCCAAGGCCTTGATTTGCTCAATGAGAAAGTGGTTCTGCTTCCATCCCTTCCCGAATCGTATATAGGTACCCAGATTTCCGACTTCCGTTGGATCCCGATGCTCACGCTCAATGCTGCCGATATCGGTGCTTTCCAACGGATGGCCAAGCGTTTGTTCGATATTGTGGCTTGCAGTATCGGAGTTGCAATAATTTCTCCGATTCTCCTTCTGCTGGCTGTCCTGGTGAAGCTCTCTTCTCCCGGACCGGTTATTTACAAGCAGAGGCGCGTGACGCGGGATGAGAAAATCTTTACGATGTACAAGTTCAGGAGCATGCGCAGCGATATTGCAGAGGGTACCGCCCATTGGACGGAGGAGAATGATCCAAGGGTTACCAAAATCGGAAGGTTTTTACGCAGGACCAGCTTGGATGAGCTTCCACAGTTGTTCAATGTGATCGGCGGTTCCATGAGTTTGATCGGTCCGAGGCCCGAGCGTCCTGAGTTGGTGGAGAAGTTCAATACCGAGATTCCCGGCTATAGGATGCGGCACCGTGTGAAAGCCGGCATCTCCGGTTGGGCCCAGGTCAATGGCTGGAGAGGAAATACCTCGTTGGAACGGCGTATTGAATTTGATCTTTTTTATATCCGTAACTGGAGTATGCTGTTTGATCTGAAGATTGTACTGTATACGTTCTTCAGAGGTTTTGTGAATGAGAATGCATATTAGGTTGGAGAGGTTGATGAATAGAAGATTTCTTGTGATATTGTTGCTCTGTCTCGTTGCTGTGACAGGGCTTTATGCTGCCAATGAAGAGGTTCGCAAGTCACTTCCTCACCTCACCGAAGAAGAGTATCAGGCCCTCGAAGCAGGAGAGATGGTGTATGGGCGTACCATCGATGGTGGAAGAATCAGCCAGTATTTTGTACAGGGGACGGAGGCCGCAAAGCGAGCTGTTTCGGCTGAGCAGGCAGAGAGTGGTTTTTCCATCGGTGCGGTAAGTTACATCCCCTATAGCGCAGCATTGAAAGCAAAACAACCGGTCGATCGTCAGTTGGCGATTTTTAATGCCATCAGGGCCATTTCCACTCAGGAGGGCCTGACATACATCTCTTGGCGCGCCGGCAATAAGGAGAAAGTGCTCATTGAAAAGTCCTCTTACATGGAAGACTCAAAGAATTTGAATAACCTCCTGCCTGATCCGGTAGCAACCGTATTTCCCTATTCGGAAGAAAGTTTTGTCTATCAGCGGGACTCCTCGTTTGGAGGGAACAGGTACCTGCATACGTATACCAACACCGACAAGGAGATTTTTGTCGAGATCAGCAACATCAGCAATCTGAAGGTGCTTGGGTTGTTCACTGCCGTGAAATCGGGGCAGTTATCCATCAATATGGGAACCTATCAGTTGCAGGATGGTCTGTTGCTCGTTGCCCTTACCAGTGTACGGGACCGCAAGCCTGAGGTTTCTGTGCTTGGTCTTACCGTTGATTTGCCTTCTGCATTCAGAAGAAGGATCGTTGCACTTCAGAACTGGTTTATAGACCAGCTTGCCACCATAGATTGAGAATCAGGACTTTTTCATGAAACATACCCGATTGCTTTTCGTTCTTGTACTCTGCTTCTTTGTTCTTACCTCCTTAACGGCGGCTGTGCATACTTCGGTTCCCGTTGACCATGCGGTATATCGAATTCTTGATGTCGCCCAGATCCGCGGTCTTATTGACAATCAAATTGATGTCAAACCGTATAGTGCAAGCAGGATACTGAGCTTGCTTCAAACCATTGCAAGCCGACCTGAAACGTTGAGCAAGTCCGAATTGGAATATATACAGCAGTTGATTGCCTCCCTCAAGGCTTCATATGGATATGAACCTTCCGACCTCCAGAGTCTTCTCACGACCGGGTATCTGCGCTCATACGATGCGCAGAAGGGGTTAGGCGCTTCATTCGGCATTACTGTCGATACACAGCAGACTTTCAGCCTTTCAGAGAAGGGGGAGTACGACAGCAGAAACGCTCTCGTTGCTTTCTTGAAATCAGACATCGGTTCTCATATTTCTTTCAACATGGATTTTGGTTTGGTGTTCGATAAGCTTAACAACCGAGTCTTCCTTCCTGGTGAATTCACCATTCCCGGCGAAGGGTTTTATATGCGGCTCACCGAAGGAGGCAATACTCCTTCTTCCATACCGTTTGAGAAAATCAATACCAGTTTGGTCCTCACTCCTGAGTTGTCCGCTTCTTTTTTTGATGGCGATGTCCTGCTTCGCTGGGGTACGATCAAACGCGATTGGGGGCCGGGTCTGAACAATCTTATGCTTTCAGCCGATGCCCGCAGTTTCGATGCCATAGATATCCAGCTTAATCTGACTTCCTGGTTCCGGTACTCGGTGATGAGCGGATCGTTGGGCAAGTTCTCTCTGGACAATATTGATGGTGAACCGTTTCTCTCCGATAGATATGGAGCCAAGGAAGACCGGGTGAACTACCGGTATGACAACAACTTCAGCGCTCACCGCGCAGAGCTTGATATCGGTAGGAATTTTACGTTCGCCATCTATGAATCGACTGTCTGGCAGAAGCGTTTTGAGCTGAGCTACCTCAATCCCTTCACCGTCTATATGTTCCAACAAAACAGCCTCGGGGACATGGATGATGTATTTGCCGGACTGGATGTTTCCTACACCCTCCCATCCAAGGCGCGTCTCTATGGTGCGATGGCCATGAATGAGATGAATGTGGTAGGCAACCCCATAACCATGCTCAAGGCCCCCAGGAACATGTTTGCCTTCCAGGCCGGAGTAGTAGTACCGCTTCCCATCGGCACCTTCTCATCCCTGACCTTCCAATGGACCTATATCGGGCCGTTTGTGTATACACACTATCCGATGCGCAAGTTGACAGGGTCATTCGTCAAAGGAGATTTGGTTACCGATAAAACCATTATCACTGATACCGGTAGAACCGTTGTCTATTCTTCAGTACCAAAAAAGTTGGCTTTTAGTGCAAAGGGCGCTGATCCTATTGCTGAAATTGATATCAGTGATGCAGCTGTTGCAACTTGGTATACACAGGGTGGCAAGACCTACACACTAACCGATGACGGTAGAACAATGATTGAGAAAAAAGGTGATGATTTCTTGATCTACGAAACCTATGCAGAAACCAACTATGTCAACAAAGGTGAGAACCTCGGCTATCCACTTCAACCCAACTCCCAGGAGTTCCTGCTTCAGCTTGACCTCGGGCTTCCAAGGGGTTGGACAACACAATTTCAGGCCAAGTATCAGGCACGAAGCGGCCAGTATGGTTATTCACTTGACCAGTTCATGCTGTACGCAATCGATGACCAATATCCAGAGAAGGATTTCTGGAACCATGTGTTCAACCATACCCTGTCGATATTGGTCTCAGGAACCAAGAAGCTGGACGATATGCCTATCTCACTAACAGCTTCCTACCGCTTTATCGCAGACTGGGAGCGGCCGATAGACGAAAGTACTGAAAGGTTCGATGGCTTGACTACAAAATTTGGAGCATGGCAGGATCCTGTCTTCAATCACATTGTACAGGTGGGAGTGAAGATTTTTTATTGATTGAAGAGGGGAGAGTCGAAAGATTCTTCCTATTTTTACTGAAAACTGTAACGTAGTGGATTGCTTCTTGGATTATACTCTATATCACTATGCGTACGAAAAATGGCAGGCTATGTTCTTTTGTTGACACTGTCGATGAAAGTGATATATCTTGCCATATAGTATTAGTATAATTATTGAATGAGGACATATGGGTAATCTGAGAAATAAGGTTGTTCTTCTCTTTCTTGTTTTCCTGGTTGGCTTTGGAGGAATTCTCCAAGCAGGCGAGGCACTGATAACAACCGATCAAGTAACCGGCTATGGAATAGCTGACTATGAGTTCTCTGTGGAAGGAAAAACAACCAAATTCGCCCTTCGCAATGCAATTGTTCCTTCCGAGGGTGATGTCGTATACCCCACCAAGGAAGCCTTCATCGCCGCCCTTGATGCGAAAAGGCAGACACTGATAAACAAGCAGTTGTTCCTGAATGTGGAGTATGAGTATACCTTTACTTCCTTCATAGATGGCATAGCCTACTACTCTGTTACCTACTTTGTGGAAGATTCAAAGACCTTGTTGGTGCTTCCCTACCCGAAATTTGACAACGACAAGACGGGGTTCCTCTTCGGCCTGAAAGCAAAGGATACAAACCTGCTCGGCACCTTCGGCGAACTCAATGCAACTGTGTACACCTCCCAGAATGACGGAACGCTTCAGAGCTGGGACAACCGCGAAGACCACCTTGAGCTTGATATTTCCAAATTCACTCTCTTCGATACTTCCATCAGCCTGAACTTCGTATATGAACGGAGAAAGACAACCAATCCCTTGGGAATCTACGACTACGACCTCGATTGGACGGGAATCAAGTTTCTGGGGACCACGTTGAACATCGAAACGGAAGGGAAGTACGATCCTACTCTCCCGGCTCAAGTCTTCAACTATGATGTGAACTGGACAGGTTTGAAGCTTCTTGGTACAAGCATCAGCCTCGCCACATGGGCGGATCTCAAACCTGCCACCGATCTTTCCAATCCAGATCCTACGCTGTATGGATTTTCATTCAGTTATGGTCCCTTCAACCAGAATGAGGGACGCTACACCCTCAGCTCCTTGGTCCAATGGGAAGGCAACATTACCAATTTCACCACCGAAACCACACTGGCCCAGCATGACTTGAAGTTCTTCACCCGGCCTCTCTCCTTCAACCTCAGGGTAGAAACAAACCAGAAAACTACTTCGGAAACAGTCGATAATGTACTACTCAGTTCTACGCTGAGAACCACCTTTCGGTTGCCGCTGGGCCTGACGTGGGGTACTTCGGTTACAGGAGCTGTGAACTTTGTACAAAACCAGAATCCGCTGCAACGCTATTTTGAGTATGTGAACACTCTTGGCAACGGCGGGCGCATCAACTATCTGTCCAGTCTGCACAAGTTCCGCAGGGGCTTGGTATTCTCCTTCAAGCATGTGTATCGTGATTACCCCCAAGCTGAATATTCCCACCTCGACTATTGGTATATGGAAAGCAGTACAACCTGGTTCCCGTTCATTGCCTGGAGGTTCAATCCATCCATCAGGTTGACCGGATTCTATGCCGATGGGAAGAAGTACAAGTTCCTGCCTTCAGATGAGGATTTGAATGTTGCCGACTACTTCAGGGGTTACCTCTCACGCTCGAGTAAAATTTCTGAAGTTAATACCCAACTCTCGTATGGTGGAGTCGTGAATCTGAACATGACCGTCGACTTCATCGATTTCGGCTTTGCCAAATCGTATGCCAACCCATTTCTCGATATCGGAGTATTCAGCAACCCGTCGGATCCCGACGGCCGTACCGTCCTTGCCAGTGCCGGTATGGAAGGGTGGGGCGTCCTGAAGCGCTTCCCAAGCCATCCGATGCGCGTAGCCTTGGGATTCAATCTCTTTGATGTTTACGATGCACTGCAGGGCCGTATGGAGCCGATGGATGTAGAGTGGGAACTGTCGGTCAGCTTTGAACTCTACTTCTGATTTTCTCGAGTGCCATCATCAAGGCCGGGAGTATGAACAGGGTTGCTGCAGTGGTGACCAATAGGGCGAATGAGAGCAATAAGCCGAAATATTTGACCGGGATGAAACTTGCGAACAGCAACATCATAAGGCCTGCAATCAAGGAGATGCTGGAAAGCAGGATGGGTCTGCCTGTCTCTTCCAATGTTTGGGAGAGCAGCACTGCATACTCCATGTTTGGATGATCCTTCTGCCGCAGTTTGAATCGTATGAGAAAATGAATTGCTGCATCGACACCAACCCCGATGGTAATCGATGCAAAAATCACCGTCACCACATCGAAGGGTATATTGAATAGAAACATCAACACATAGTTGCACATGATTCCCGTCATGGTGGGGATGAGGGCGAGCAATCCCATCAAAGGACTGCGAAATTGCACCGTCACCAAGAGGAATACGAGAATCAAGGATATGATCAGCGAGCGGTCTTGGTCAGCCTTGATGGTGTTTCCCATGCGCAAGGCATCCACTCCGATACCCCAGTCATCGATGGTGATGCCTTCAGGCAAAAGATGTACTCCCTCTTGGATGGAAGCCTGAAGATTCCGTACGCTTTCCAAGCTCTCCCAACTTTGGTAGCGGCTGTCGTAACTGCGTACCGTGATGGTAATCCTCGCTCCATCGTCACGAATCAAGGAGGAGAGCATGGGAGTTTCAAATTGGGATGAAGCAACCTTGAGCAGTCTGGAGAGCATGAGTATGAGACCCGGAGTATCCGGAATTCCATACGTTCCTTGGTATATCTCATTGAGGGCGGCTGTATAACGGGGAAATGAGAACAGATGGGTAATATCCTCATTGGTGGCAAGCAGGTGGCTTTCAAAAGCAAAAACCTGTTTCAGCACCTCGGGCTTAAAGAAGTAATCCTGTTCATCGTCCGGGGCTGTGAGGGTGATGTAATGGGGATCCGAACCGCCGATTTTTCTGGCGAATGCTACAGAACGCTGAATCAGAGGATCGTCCTTTGGGAAGTATGTCAGGTAATCGGTATCCAGTCTCACGTCATCCCTTACAGCAACAAACCCGATCAGTAACAATGCCATCAGTACCAATGCAATGGGCCAGGCTCGTACAAATGCAATGCTGCAGCGGTGCAACGCCTTGGAGATCCTGCCGTGGGTGAATCGATGTAGATGCTGTTGCTTGGGATTCGGCAGGATGGCAAGCAGTGAAGGAATATAGATGAGTGACAAGAGGGCACAGAAACTGATGCCGATTGAAACGGCAAGCCCGAGCTCTCGGAAAGCTTGCAACTCGCATAGAACGAGGCTGAGAAAACCGACGATGGTAGTCAGGGATGCTCCGAATATTGTCTTGCTGATTCTTCCAACCGCCAGGATGATCCGCTCTTCCTTCTCTTCCATGGTATTATCGGCTTTGATGGTCTGAAAATATTCGCTGAGAATATGAATTGCATAGGAAGAGCCCAAGATGAGAACCATCGAAGGAACGATGATGTTGACCACTGTCAGCTCATAGTCCAGCAGAACCATCACTGCCAATGTCCAGAGCAACGCGATTACAGACAAGGAAAGCGGAATGATTACCGCACGCTTGGAACGGAAGGCAAGGAAAAACATAAGGACGATGACAAGAAGGCAGAGTAAAAGCAATCGCTCCAGGTCGTAGGTCAAATACTGCTGGACACGCTCTTCGAAGAGCGGAGTTCCGACCAGTGAGATACTGCCATATGCACGTAGACGATCCAACGTATGTGCAATCGCGTCAAAAATCTCGTTACTGTATTCCGTATCCGGTTGAAAGGAGAGTTGTATCAGCAGTGAATCCCCGTCTTCAGTGGAGAGAAGGCCTCTGGCGATTCTGTCTGTACGCAGTCGCTGTGCGAACAATGCTGCACTCTCTTCCGTGAAAGGCTCATTGTTCTTGTTCGGATTCAGGGCAATACTTGCAAGGCGGGTTCCCTTTTTCTGGAAGGTGATGAATGAGAGTGCCGAGAGAGGAGGCCTGAGCCCCTCTATGGCCTCAAGCTCTGCAAGGACTCCTTGCAGGGCATTCAACGCCTGCATTGAAAAAATTGCGTTTCCTTCAAACAGGCAGTATACATCCTTTGAGTCTTGAGTCGTCGTGGAAAGAACATCCTCTGAGATTTCGAGGTGTTCAGGTTTCGGAGGGAGGAGATTGATGTATTCGCTGTTGAGTCGGAGCTGAGGAAGCAGAATGATGGCGAAGAGTGTACAAACAAGTACTATGGCAAGGAACAACAGCTTGTAGCGCAGAATTGTTTTGATAAGCAGCTGCACCGTACTCTCCTCGGCGTATAGTATACTAATAGTAGAGAGTCATCATGCTGTTGTAAAGGTCCGGTTCATACCGATGCAATGCCAAACTTTGTTTTCCTTACTTCAGCAGCGTCGTCGAGAATCTGCCTCGCAAAGGCGTCGCTGTCGAAGACCAAGGGAAGCTTCGCAAAGGCTTGCAGCATCGCTTCCTGCTGTATTGGGTCCTCGCTATAGGCTTGGAGAATATCCACCTGCCTGGTTACGTCGTTCTCCACCCAACCGACGTTTCGACGGTTGAAGAAAATGGTGGTGGGCCAGGCCGCATAGAGCAGGCTTGAGATAAGAAAGGGCCGTTGCAGGAACAATGATTCCATCAAGGCATTTGCTCCTGCTTTCCCAGCCTGTACATCACAGGCACAGATATAGTCCTGAATGTTCTTTACAAACCCGGGCGTGAGCAATGGGAAATCGGGATGGTTCTCCTTGAATGCCTTGTAATGCAGTTTTGTACTGCCGCTGAGCTCTCCGACGGTAATCACCTGCCAGTTTAGATTGCGTCTTGCAACCTCCTCCAGGAAGTCTGCAGTCCCGATGCCTTCGCCTCCAAGGTTGAGCAAAACAGTAAACAAATCTTTGAGGCCGAGTTTCTTTCGTGCATCCTGCTTGCTTAACGGCTTGGACTGCATGAGCTCGGTTTTCAGTGGGAAGGGGCAGATACGGATGGTATGCTCGGGTTGGCCCGCACGAATGGCAAGCTCCCTGCCGATTTCCGTGCAGATGTAGAGCCGGTCGAGGTTTTTGTTTATACCAAGATTAGGAGTGAAAACCACATCCGCCGCATATTCAAATACCGGCACCTGCAGTTGCAGCAAGTCTACGAGCGGCTGGATTATTGAAGCTGCAAGGAAATGGGGTACCACGATAAGATCGGGTTTGACCTGTTCGTACCAGTCTTGGAAATCCTTGACGGCGTGGGAGTGTGTGGTTACGTAGCGCACCAGCTTGGCATTGGCCGCGGTGTCACTTTTGGCATTGACCTTCGTTTCCATTTTAGGAAAATGCAACTGGAGGCGCCAGTTGTACTTGCTGATCCAATTGATCATGGGCGCGCCGACTGTTGCAAACAAATTCTCTACAACAGTAGTATGGCCGAGTCTCTGGAATGCATCGGAAAGTGCCCGTGCCGGTGTAATATGCCCTTTCCCTGCATCCACATACAAAAGTGCTATATGCATGGGCAAAGAATAGGAGAAAATCGGTCAATCTGCAAGAGCTTGCATCTCATTGAGCAGAAGGTTGACGAATAGATCGCTACTAAATTGCAGCGGCAGGGATGCAAACCTTTCCTGCATGAGTTGCTGAGCCTGTGAATCCTCAGCAAAGTTCTTGAGAGTAATCATTTGTTGCTTTGGTCTACGTATCACCCATCCTACCTTGTACTCATCAAAGAAGGCCTGGGTATCACGTGCTGCATGCAACAGCTCATTGATCATAAATGGTCGTCCCAGCGAGAGGGACTCCATCAAGGCATTTGCCCCGGCCTTCCCGGCCTGTACATCACAGGCGAGCATGTACAGGCCGATATTGGAAACAAAACCTGGAGTATGAATGTTCATCCCCGGCAGTTCTCTGGCAAGCGCCTGGAATCGCAGCTTGGTGTGTTCAGATAGGTTTCCCACGACAACCACCTGCCAGGCAAGTTTATTTTTGATCAATTGCTTTATCAAGGCGGTTGAACCGATTCCCTCTCCTCCGAGATTCAACAAAATGGTGAACCGGTCTTCAAGACCCAGACTTTGTCGTGCTTGACTCTTGGAAAGATGCTCCATCTGCTGGATTGAAGTCTGCAGCGGAAAAGGCGAGAGCCGCACCTGGTTTGACGTATAGCCCTGGTTAAGGAGATTCTTCACTCCAAGCTCGGTTGGAATGAACAGGCGGTCGATTTTGTGATGATACCCCGCCTTCGGATTATTGAATACATCGGCGGCGTAGACGAAGACGGGAACCTTGAGCTTGGCCTGTTTGGCGATGGTTGCGATGACCGAGCCGCCCAGAAAATTGGTGCAGAGAATGAAATCAGGTTTGGTTTGCTCATACCAAGCGAGGAAATCACGGTTGATATGCAGTCTGACCGACAGGAACCGCACCACGGATGCAATGAAATGAGTATCCATCAACCGATGGTAAAACCGTTCAATGCGTGGGTGATGGAGCATGAATCGCCACTCATGTTTGCAAAACCACTGCCAGAAGGGGGCTCTCAGCACATCGAACATATCAAGCAGACATGTCTGATGACCTGCACGTTCCATTGCATCCGTTACGGCTTTGGCAGGAATATAATGTCCCTTTCCTGCATGTACATAGAGCATTGCACCAAGCATGGATGTATCATAACCAATAAGCTGGACCACAACAAGAGCTGATTTTGTTTGTTGCGTGGAAGGGACCCTCGCGGTATAGTGCAACAAGGAGTGATGCGCTGTGAAGATACTCATCACCACGGACTTTTTTGTGCCTTCGGTAACCGGGGTGTCGACTGTAGTGGTCAATGAAATGCTCATGCTCCCTTTCCAAGGGCATGAGGTGCGGCTTCTAACCATCGGCGATGCACGCATTTCCTACTTCCGTGACGGTGTGTATCACATGAAGGCCAGCAGAATCAAACCATTCCCCGATTCCTATATGACCTTCTCTTACAGAGATTCCTTGTTGGACGACATCCTTGCTTGGAAGCCCGATGTAATCCACTCCAACAACGAGTTCTTCTCCATGGGGTATGCCAGGCGAATACAGAGAGTGCTTCACATACCGCTGCTTCATACCTGTCATACTGACTTTACCCGCTACGATGAGCAACAGAGAATCCGACATACCCTGTGGGATGCTGCAATGGCGGCTGTCGTCAAACGAAGGGTGCGGTTTTGCAGTCTGCTTATCAGCCCCTCAGCCGCCCATAAAGCGATGCTTGAGCGCTATCGAATATCCAAGCCGATCGAGGTATTGCCAAGCGGCATAGAACTCAGCCGGTTCGGTCTGAGCCTCCCTGAAGAGACAAGAAACAGAATTCGAAGCGAATATGGCTTTGGTGTGGAGCACATTGTGCTGATCTCAGTCTGCCGATTGGCTTCAGAGAAACGAGTGAACCGCACCATTGATGCCTTCTTTCTCCTCTCCCTGCTTGAGCCTTCGGTTCGCCTGCTTATTGTTGGAGGAGGGCCTAAACAGGAGAGCCTGAAGCAGCAGGTGAGGGATTTCGGCTTGGAAAATCGTGTAATTTTCACCGGTACGGTTCCATCCGAATCAATACACCGCTTGTATCAGGCCAGTGATCTATTCGTCTCTTCGTCAATACGGGAGTCACAGGGATTGGGTTTCGTGGAGGCAATGGCAAGCGGCCTTCCTGTCTTGCTCAGAGAGGACGGCTCTCTTGGTTTCTCAATCGAGGAATCCGGATGTGGGTTTCTCTATCACGATGAAAAAGGGTTTGTATCCATTCTCTCCTCTCTCATCCATAATCCCTCTCTCATCAGGCAGATGGGGGAGCGGGCGAAAAAGGAGAGCGAGCGTTTCAACCTCGAACGTTGGGCTTGTGCCCTATCTGCGTTGTGTGTTCGTTTGCATGCCGATTTTTCGCTGAAAGAAAGTAACCAAGCGAATCACCGAAGGCATGATCAGCAGGGTGGAGAGCATACAGTTCAATAGTGCCATGCTCATGAGGCTTCCGAAGTAGCGAACCGGGGTATAGGAGGCAAACAGGAACATCAGCATGCCGCCGACGATGGAGAGGGTGGTGAGAATGATGGGTCTGCCGGTTTCCCGTATGGTCTCTGAAAGAAGCGATTCAACCGTACGGTCGTCGATACCGAGCTTGTTCTTGTAACGGATCAAGAAATGGATGGCATCGTCGATGCCCGCCCCGACTGCAATCGATCCGAAACTTACCGTGATCATATCGAAGGGGATTTGGAAGAAATACATGAAAATGTAGTTGGCCATGACACCGCTGATGATGGGAATCAGGGCATACAGGGCCAGGGAGACCGATTTGAAAGCGAAGAGTACCACCAAGAACACTAATAACACACTTGCGTATGTGCTCTTCATCTGATCCGACAGCAAGGCTTCAGAGAAGTGTAAACTTCTATGCGGCTCCCCGTCGAGTGTAACGATCGTCCCATTTGGCAACAACGGCAGCAGGGAGATTACGGTATCCTCAATTCTTTTTGCACTTCCAATGGTTCCAAGGGCTTGTTCCTTGGCGTCATAGTTCTGCAGGATGATGGTCAGTTTCGTCCCTTCAGGATTCATGATGGTTCCCATATCATCCTGGCCTTGTCGGCTCATCAGGATGACCATACGGCTGAGCAGGTTGAGCAGACCGTCCGATTCGGGAATACCCTCTTCCTGGCTGTAGACGGAGTTGGCGAAGGCGACATAAGACGCAAAAGAGATGATATGGCGGACATCGTCGCTTGATTGCTGCACCGCTTGCTCGAATGCATAGACATCCTGCAGGTTCCCGCTCTTCAGGAAGAATTGTGATTCACCCTCAGGTGCTTCCACGGTAATGAGAAAGGGGGTGTCTCCTCCCATTTTCTGTGCAAAACGCCGGCTGGTCTCACCCAGAGGTTCCTTCTTCGGCAGATAGGACATGTAGTTGGTATTTACCGGGATAGAGTCTCGTGTAGCGAAATACCCGATGATGACGAGCATGAACACTACAACAAGCAGAGGCCAAGCATGTTTGACCGAACGATCGAAGGATATGACCAGCTGTGCAAGATACCCTTTTTTATAGGTTTTTATCTGCTCCTGCTTGGGGGGTACCACCAGACTCAGCATGGCCGGAAGGTAGGTTGATGCAAGAACAGCGCAATAGCTTACCCCGATCCCCACTGCAATGCCGAACTCCCTAAGCGCCGGCGTTTTGGAAAAAAGCAGGCTCATAAAACCGATGACAGTGGTTATGCATGCAAAAACGATGGTACGCAGAATTTTTTGGGTGGATTGAATCGGATTCAAGCCTTTTGCATAATCCGCATAATACTCGCCGATGACATGGATGGCGTAGGAGGAACCCAGGTTGAGTACCATGCAAGGCGTGACAATATTGATGATGGTCAACGAGTAGCCGAGCAGGTGCATCGTACCAAAGGTCCATATAATACCTATGAGAGACATGGAGAAGGGAAGGAGCACACTTCGTTTGGCTTTGAAACTGAGATAGTAGATGGTCAGGATTGCGATGAAGCAGAGCGAGAGTAGAATGCTCAGGTCGCGTCCGAGGTAGTGCATCAAGCGATTGGTGATAATCGCTCCGCCGTTGATGGATACCGTGATGTCTGCCTCTCTGAGCTCATCAAGCAAATTGGAAAGTTCAGCTTCCATCTGATGTGTCAGTGCAAAGGACTCGAAGCTGAATAACATCGCATCCAGATTTTCACTGACCAAGTAGTTTTTCACCAACGGATCGTTCTCAATACGCTGCTTGAGAAGTTGTGCCTGCTCCTCGGTCCACTTGTTCTGCATTGAACTCGAACCAAACGGGACGGTGACCAAGCGGCTGCCTTTTTTTTCGAATGTGACAAAATCGAGCACTGAGAAACTTTTGCTGAGATACCCGGTGTCGGTGAGCTTCTGCATCACCGTCGTGATGCGGTTAAGCGTCTCCGCTTCAAACAGGGCAGGGCTCTCCACCATCACCAGGTACGAAGTGCTGTAAGCCAGGTTGTCTTCAGGCATCGGAGGCTCAACCTCAGCGCTGGCTACCAGATGGGAGCCGAGGGCGGTAGTGTCAAGTACCATTGTTTCTGGAATAAAGGACTCGACAAGGGCCGAACCTTGCTGGTCCATATACTCGCCTGAACCTCCTTGATAGGACACCCCCTTCCCTGTTTCGTTCATGAGGGAGTTGTAATCTGCATCGAGGTGCAGGAATGCTGCGTGGTATAAGAAGAAGGCCGTTATCAGAAGAATCACAATCAATGTACTTTTGCTGTGCTTTCCGACAAAGACAAGTAAACTATGTTTCATGATGCTCCCGAATTGTATGGTAGAGAAAAAGTATAGCACAGAGTCTACATAAGAAAAACCCACTTGATTACCAAGTGGGCTTCGATTTTAGTCGTTGTATCTTCGTCTGCTGCTGGGACCTTTTTTCGGGAAAGATCCTTTCTTGGCCTTGGAAGTGTTGTACTTTCCATGAACCCGTCCGACACGGTCATCGGCAAAAGCAGGTCGGCCTTCGTAACGATCTTCACCGCCATAGGAGTCCCTACCGTACGGCTGGTAGTCGTCACGGTCTCCTCGTCTGGGTCTGCGTTCCGCATAGGATGGACGCCTTTCCTCCCCACGGGTTCTTACCGAGAGGTTTTTCCCGTTGGGATTGTCGGGCTTTGCCCTGGTAATGATGGGCTTCCCTTCCGGACCTTGGTCGCCGAAGGTCTTCAGGATTCGCTCGGCAACCTGAAGCGGGGCGCTGACAAAAGAGAACTCCTCACGAACGGAAACATCCTGGATGTCCCTGTCTTCGGCCCCCACCTGCTCGATGAGGTAGTCGACCAACATTCGCTTGTCAAGTCCGTCCTTCCTGCCGCGTGCAATGAACAGGCGGGTGAATCCGCTCTCCTCGTCACGTACAGGTCGGTCGCCCCTTCGATCATCCCTTCCGCCACCGATGTGCTGGTACTTGGAAACATCAAGCTGGTCTTTGTAGAAGTGATCCAAAAGAGCCGCAACTACGACTTCGGGCCTTTTACCGTCCAACAACTGTTCGGCGATCGGCAGGAAGTGGCTGCTCTGTGCATCTTCATCGGAGAGGGCAGTAAGCCGGCTGAGAATTCTCGCCCGCTTGATCCTGATGATCTCACTTGCTTCAGGGACGGATTCGCGTCTGATATCAGTCTTTGAGACTTTCTTGATGAAGGAGAAGCGCTTGAACTCACGGGGAGCTACAAAAGTGATGGCGATGCCGGTCTTTCCTGCTCGTCCGGTTCTTCCTACGCGGTGGATGTATGCATCCGGATCTTCGGGCAGTGAGAAGTTGATGACGTGGGTGAGATCGGAAATATCGATGCCACGTGCCGCTACGTCGGTGGCAACAATAATGCTGATGGTTCTCTCACGCATTTTGTGGAGGATCAGTTCTCGCTGTTTCTGGGAAAGATCTCCATGCAAAGGCTCGGCATCGTACCCACGGTCTATCAGCTTTCTCCCGATTTCATCACATTGGACCTTGGTTCGGCAGAAAATAATGCCGTAGAAACTCTCTTCCATGTCGATGATGCGGGTAAGAGCCTCCAACTTGTCGGACTCCTTCACCTCAACATAGATTTGGTCGGTGAGGTTGCTGGTCATGGTATCCTGCTGGATCTTGACCAAGTGCGGATCACGCATGAACCGTTCGGCAAGCCTCTGTATCGGCTGGGGCATGGTCGCGGAGAAACAGAGCATGCGCTTTTCAGCGGGAGTTTGTTTCAATACTTCTTCGATATCATCGATGAAACCCATGTCGAGCATTTCGTCTGCTTCGTCGAGTACCATGAACTTGAGATGCTCAAGGTGCAGGGAACCGCGTCTGAGGTGGTCGAGGATACGACCGGGAGTTCCAACAACGACATGCACGCCCCGCTTGAGTTTGCGCAGTTGCAGTTCCATGGAGGCGCCGCCGTATACAGCGGCAATTTCCAACCTTCGGTCTCCCTTCAGGGAGTTGATCTCTTCAGCGGTTTGTACAGCAAGTTCACGAGTGGGTGCGAGAATGAGTGCTTGGACCTGATACAGTGATGGGTCTACAAATTCGAGAATAGGGAGACCGAAAGCGGCGGTTTTACCGGTTCCGGTTTGTGCCTGGCCAATAACGTCGACCTGATCCTTGAGAAGCAGCGGTATGCATGCGCTCTGAATCTTGGTTGGTTCTTCGAAGCCTTTCGCTTTAATGGCGGCAATGGTTTGTGCGGACAGCCCTAGGTCCGCAAAGTTTGTTAACTCTGACATGGATCTCCTGATATATATGTGGGTGGATTATCGGTTGAGGACCGAAATAAACACAATAAGCCTGTCTAGTCTATACAAATGAGCAAGTTGTTGCAAGACAGAAACATCCCAAATGCCTAAATTCGCTTACCAACGATTATAGACCTGTTCAGCAAAACCCGATAGCCTGTCGAATTGCAAGAGCGTGCCATCGTCCAAGATGCAGGTCCCGCTGAAATACCCGAACACTTGGTGTTGATCGCTCTTGATCACCAGGAAATTCGTTTTGGAAGAGCGGTCGACAAGGGGATCGAATACAAGATTGAGCCTTCCTTCTGCATCCCTGACCGTCCAAGGATTGAGAAAATTATCCTGATCGAAGCTGAAGACAACCTCACCCAGCTTGTGTATGCAATTGTTATAGATGACGGCATTCTCACTGGCTGGGGAGCGGTCGGAGAAGCCGTAGCCGAGATTCAGGCCGAACGGAATGTTCTCAAGCAAGCCGGAGGCACTTGCCCAATACCATGTGTTCTGGTAGGTCCACCTGCCTCTTCCCCAATCGAGAACCCCCCAGGCCTCCCCAAGCAGGAGCTGCTCGGTTTCCATGCCCCTGCGTATGGTGCCGGTTGCCTTGAGACAGTTGATTTTCTCATTGAGATAAAAGGCCTTGCGATTTTCCTTCCAGCTGGTTGCAATATTGAGGCTCTGTGCACCCTCAGCTTCTGTGAGGGTGATGTCGTAATCCAATCCCACCGACCCGTCAGGAAGCTCCAGCGTTGGGCAGGCTGCCATGATGTGGCGTTCCCGTCCACGCTTGATGAAGGCCAAACGAAGGTTCTTGTTGGCCCACGAGACCTGGCTGTCCTCGGTGGAGGATGGTGCGAGCCCTATCGAACCCCTGGAAAAGAACGCCAGTGCATCCGTTTGGCTGACCTTGGCGGCATTGAGGTCGATATAGCTGAGAGCGAAGAGTGCTGCATACCCCAAGTCGCTGATGGTGGCCGTCACCGCATATCCTTGTTGTTGGTTGATTACTGCATAGTAGTCCCACTCCTTGATTGCAAGGGCGCCGCCTTTGACCATGCTTCGATCGTACTTCCAATAAGGATGGCGGGCCCAGCCTTCCTGGATAATATGACCCTTTTTGTCGAGTAGAGCTTGTACCTGCCTGATTTCTGTCTGCATGCCTGCACCCCCTTTTCTCTATTCTATAGAATCCAGTCATCAACCGTATAGGTGGCGACCTCATACGGCCGGCCATCGCTGAACAAGGTAATGGTTTTCATCCCTTTGCTGTGGTATCTCGAGCCGTAGGATCCGTAGCTTGCGCTTCTCCCGTAGTGTAGGTCGATGCCTTCCCACGTACCGGAGAAATCGTTGAGGTGGTCGTGACCACTGAAGACCGCCACCGTGTTCATTTTCTCTTGCATAGTGGCAAAAAGCCCTGAGTTCTCAAGCGGTACGTTGACTTTCTTGTCCAGCATTACACCTTGAGCTGTTCCACTTTCCCATACTAATTTGAATTCGGGGAAAGGAATATGGATGAAGGTATACAGAGGAACCTCCCCCAGCCCGTCTTCCACCCACCGATACCAAGCTATTTGGGAAGGGTAGATGTAATCGGGAGCAATGATGCCACCTTCATAGATTCTGCTGTCATGGGAATCGAGCAGGATGACCGCCTGCAAAGGCTGTCCATCCTTGGTGAGGACTATCGGATAATTACTGTGACCTGCAACCCAATCCTCACCGCGGGAAAAGAGCGCGGTAGGGTAGCTGTCCAGGAGATTGGCCAAAGTCGGCTTGTCATGGGTGTACTGCCCGTCATGATTGCCGAAACCGAAGGCCCATGAACGGCCATGGTATTGCATGAAATCGGCGAACTCGGTGAGCATTTTCAGGCTGTCGAAGCTGAACAACAAATCCCCGCTGATCACCGTCAAGTCGGGATCGGTCTCTGTAAAGGCTTTTTCAAGCAGGGCGTAGATTTTCTTGCGGTTGGAAAACGGCCCCCTCCGCAAATGAAAGTCTGTTCCCCAGAGAATGGTGAAGGAGTCGTCCTCATAAGGGATGGCGAAGGCCTTCTGCTCCTGGAGAGCCAGCTCAAGATCGAACGGGTGCAGTGGTACGGTAAAGAGCTCGGTATACTGGTCAAAATGCTGATAGATTCTGGTGTTGGTCAACCCATCGATGACCAGGTACGTAGCAATGCCTGTCCCGAGGATCAGGACGGCCAAGGAAATGAGAACAGTCTTGAGAATCCAAGAGGAAGGTGGCTTCATATAGCAAGTAGCCTAACACGGAACAGCCTTGACTTCCATATGAAAAAAGCTGGCACGAATGCCAGCTTTCCATCACTTGGGTTTCTCTGATTATGAGTTCTGACCGAGAATGACAGTCAGGAAGGTGGTCAGGAAGTTGTCCTCGAAGGCATCGGAGGTATACAAGGCCTGGGAGAAATCCTGCTGGTTCTGGCTCCCACTGTAGTAGTCGTAGAACATTGAGAGGTAACTGGTCATTCCCTCATCCTGGGTATCCTCACCCACTTCAAGCAGCAGGTAGGAAGAGCCGACCTTGATGGGATCGAGCAGGGTGTTGGGTTCGGTGGTGTACAGCTGCTTGGCTACATCGCCGGTGGCTGCACTGCCAAGCAGGCCTGAAGGATCGGTATAGGTGAAATCGCTCATATAGCTGCTCTTTCCGACGTTGTAGGGTGTAGCACCTACTTCGACGACTTCAAGACCATTCTGGAGAGCCACTTCATCAAGCCCTTCGGCCTTTGCGGTTTCAACCCAACTCTTTGCAAGGTCGGAGAGATAGGTGTCGATCAAGGCAGAGTCATTGACCGCGAGGTATGCTTTCACTGATGCGAGGGTTCCCTCACTGGTGTAATCACTCTCCACGGCGGCACTGTTGACCTTATAGAGGGAGAAAGAACCGTTTGCTTCGAAGGGGCCGAGCACATCGCCGTCCTTTGCACTGAGAAGGGCAAGAGCGTCTTCGGCATTCTTGAAGTTGGAAGTTATGCCGTAGTAATAGATTTGGCCGACCTTGCCTTCCTCTGCAGCAAAACTGTCGAGGCTGTTTGCAACTGCTGCCGCCTCGAACGTGGTCTGTCCGCTGGTAATGGAATCGTAGATTGTCTTGGCCTGCTCGGCGGTTTCAGTGGAGATGATGCTCAGGTCCATCGTATAGAAGAGCTGCTTGTTCTGCAGGGCATACTGGGAAGCCAGCTCGTTAGGATACTGGTTCTGGTCGACTGCAAGGTAGCGGAAGGTTCTTCCATTGCCTGCCATGGTTGCAATGTATTCAGCCTCTGCGCTGGAAGAGAGGACGGTTCCGATATCGTCAACCACGATCTGATAGGGCAGGGAGCGACGAACCGACTTCTCTACGTTTGCCTTGCTCTCGGCGCTCGCATTCTGATAGGTAGCAACATCGAACTTGCCGTCCTTGTTGTAGGCGCCGCTGTTGATGATTGCACGATTGACAACATCATTGGCTGCAATGATGCCGGCCTTTGATGCCAGTTCGTTGATTGCCGTGAAGATGACGGTGCTGTCATATGCACTCTTCCAAATCTGGTAGAGGGCCTGGGTCTGGTCGGCTCCGCTGGACTTGTACTGGTCGGCATAGTTCTGGACCTGGTCATAGAAATAGTTGCCGTAGGCGTACTTGATCTCCTGCTTTCCGTACTTGCCGAAGACAATGCCGTTGCTTGTACTCTTGCCTACAAAGGCTTCAATTGCCGGAGCCAACACAAAGGAGATGGCAATGAGAATCAGGATGAGCATTCCCAAAACCCAGCCGACGGTAATTTTACGTTTCGGTTTGAGAGCAGCCTCTTTTACCGCTGCGTCCTTTTTTACTTTACCGATTGTGAGCTCTTTGGCCTCACCTTCGGGCTTCTTCCCATTTGTGTCGTCGTTTACAGACATGATAAACCTCTTTCTCCGGAGCATTTTCCGCATGAGCGGACAGTCTTATGAAAAATAGCATTTCACCTAGCTACTGTCAATGAATTGCTGTATAAAAGCAAAAACGCCC